>JAAGKN010000812.1_pt1 | contig 77705 bp, 88 predicted proteins | sample 6206371 | NCBI WGS metagenome assembly JAAGKN01 (sample SAMN11533720, study PRJNA540317) | gut metagenome | isolation source: fecal pellets from male and female animal of same cohort | host: Peromyscus leucopus | place: USA:CA | collected 2017 | reverse complement strand
TGTTCGAGCTGACAATATTTGCTTGCAATAAGACCATCAACTGCATTAGTCTTATCATCTATCTTCTTCTCTACAAGCAAACACTTCTCATCATACTTATCTTCAAGCTCAGCATATTTGCTTGCAATAAGACCATCAATTGAAGTAGTCTTATCATCTATCTTCTTCTCTACAAGCAAATACTTCTCATCATACTTATCTTCAAGCTCAGCATATTTGCTTGCAATAAGACCATCAATCGAAGTAGTCTTATCATCTATCTTCTTCTCTACAAGCAAATACTTCTCATCATACTTATCTTCAAGCTCAGCATATTTCAAAGCAAGAGTTTTATCTAATTCATTATGATATCCACTAATTTTATCCTTTAAATCTTTCTCTATCATCTCAAAATGATTTTCAATTGACTTAATAGCAGATATCTTCTCATTAATCCCATTCTCATACTTTTCAATCTCTTCATCAATTGCAGCAGTAGCTCTCATCATATACATATCAAATTGGGCTTTCATTTCTTTTTCAATACCAGACTTAATGGCATCAAATTGATTATATATGTTATTACTATCCTCTTGTATTTTCTGTCTTAAACCTTCCTCAAGTTCTAAAATTTCTTTTGACCTTTCCTCGATTATCTCGAAATTACGATCCATCTCAGAAATTTTTGCCCTCAAGTGCTCATCATTATCTGTAAGTATCTTATATATTTCATCTCTAATCTTTGAAATAGCCCCTTCGCTCTCAATGAAAAATGTTGAATATCTCTCTTCGAAATTATTTTCAATAATCTTAAATCTTTCTTTATAAAGCTCATTTAAAAATTCAGATTTATCCTCAATATTATTCTTAAGCTCATTAATTACTCCTATAAACTGTTCTCTTAACTGAAGAATATCGCTATCTATGGTTTTCTTGTAATCAATTGCCTCTTCTCGTCTAATTTTATACTGATGCTCAATTTCTCTAAAGAATTCGCCAATTCTTAGTTCCTCGTGCTCTATTATGTTCTTAATTTTGATTTCAAAATTTTCAACTTGATACTTTGATACATCAAAAGATGATTTAAACTTCTCTAAATTTTCATCCATATTCCTGTTAAGAATATCTATTTTATCTGTTAGCCTTCTATTTACATTTTCAATCTCATATCCTATCTCACTTTCTAATTTATTTGCAAGTGTTTCTGAATATCCTCTAGAATCAGATATTACTTTACTATATTTTTCATTAATTTCTCTATTTAAATCAGAGAATCTTGAATTAAGAGAATCAATGGTAATATCAATACTTGCCTGGAATGAAGAAATATCTGTCCTTTTATCCTTAAGCAAACTATCAACTTCCTTAACAAACTCTTCTGACCTTTCTAAAACTGTAGCAAATTTCTTAGATAAACTTTCCTCAAGCTCTTTAGTATCTGCATCAAAATGATTCATAATGTTTTTCAGAAGTTCATCTGCATATACATTCCCTTGATTTCTAAATTCATCTATTTTTTCAAGATAATAACTCTCAAGCCCTTCAAAAGTAGTCTTAAGATCCTTGATCTTTAAAGTCATCTCAGAATCAATTGCATTTATATCAATCTTTCCTGATGATAATATGTTCTCAATATTAACTGATATCTCACTTAACTTACCTTGCCAATCATTAAGCTTATTATCTATTTCACTATTAAGCATATCTCTTTTACTTAAAATGTCTTCCGATATTCGACTTAAAAAAGTATCTATCTGCCTCTGATTATCCACTTTAATTTCAGAGACTTTTTGCATCCTAGATTCAATAAATCCATCAAGGTCTGATCTAAGATTATTTAAAACATCTTCGCATTCAACTTTGAAGTCTTTAAGTCTATAATCAAGTTCTTCTACCTTGCCTTTAATTAATTCTTCTTTATTAGAAAAGTCATCATTAAGTCCATTAAGCATCATAATAATTTTGTCGTGAATTATTTCGGCTTGATCATCAATAAATTCCTTAATCCCTGATAAAGTCTCTTCACTGTTCTTATATGACATATCTCTTAATTCTTTATATTTATCTAATACTGAACTTTCAAAATCTTCCGTCTTTGACGAGACATATTCAAGTCTCTCATTAATATCTTTTTCAAAAGACTCGATCTTTGAAGAAGCTGATAAGAGTAATTCTTCACTCGAAATCTTAATATCGAGTAAAGATTTGTTTAAAACAATAAGCTCATCTTTCCAATTAGTATGCATATCCATTGCTTTTTTTTGAATATGTCCTGAGAGTTCATTGAAAATATTCTCACTAAGTTCTTTTCCCTTAGTCCTTTGAGTTTCAATCAAATTTAAAAATTCTTCATTAGTTTTATTTAAATGGAATTTAATATCCTCTAAATTTAAACCTACTTCCCTTTGCCAATGTTCATGTTGCAATTTGTTAGCTTCCATTTGCCTAATAAATTTACCTATATCCTCTCCATAATGACTCTTTAAATTAGATACTTCATCATTAATATCAGCGCTTATGCCACTCAACTTGGATTCGAAATCTCTTCTTAAAGTCTCAAAGTCTTGCACTAATAAATCATTTAAAGACCCTATACCTTCCTTTATCTTTTTACTAGTAATTTCAAAATTTTGATAATCATAATCTGATTTTTCAGAGATCTTGCTAAACTTTTCATCACATTTAATAGCAAAATTATCAATATCACTCTCAAACTTATCTGCAACATTCTTGTACTTGCTCTCCAGTTGGGTTTCTAATTCACTACTTTTTAAATTCAAAGCTTCTAATAAAGTTTCATACTTTGAACTAATGCTACCATCTAAACATGAATAATCATTAACAAACCTTTCATTCATTTCTTTAAGCTGTGAATATAAGTTACCATCCAACTTGGAAATCCTATCATGAATATCTGTGCTTATATGTGAAAGTCTCAATTCCAATTCATTTCCAATATCACTCATCCTTGAAAATACATTCTCGCTAAAACTATTAATATCCCCTTTAACTTTTTCCTTAAATTCAACATATATCCTATTAGAATCATCTTCAAGATCATCAAGCAACGTCTTAACACTACCTTGAACACCCTCTATCTTAGAATTAGCATCCTTTAAGCTACTCTCTATCCTCTCTCTTATGCCCTTATCAAATTGATTTATCCTACTATCATATTCTCTATAAATATCACCAACATTAGATTCAATTTGAACCCTAAACTGCTCCAAAATATCTGCAAATTGCTCTTCATACTGCCTCATCTCTTGTCTTATAGTCTCTTCAAGAGAATTCAGCCTAGAATAGGTATTGTCTTTAAAAACAGAACCCAGAGAAGAAATTTCATTATCAATTAATACCAATTTGCCTTCAAGTTTATCTCTTATCTGATTAGAGCGCTCATCGACATACATAAAGACTTCATCAAATTTTATCTGTAGCTCCTCATTTAATCTAGTTAAAATAAAATCTTCTTTATCATTAATTTTAGTCTTAGCTTGTTCTACAATAAGATCAAGAGAATTTTCTATTGATTTATATTTAGTTGCATATATATTAAAAGAATCTTCCATTGATTTATCATAATTATCTATGCTAGATTCAATTTTAAACAAAAACTCCTTAAACTCATTCTCAAGCTTTTCATTACCCTTATCTAAAATTTCTCTCTTTTTCTCTTCAATCATTACTAAAGATTCTTGATAAGACATAAGATCCCTATCCAGGTTATCCATTCTCACACTAAAATCTTTAATGGTGTTATCAAACTTATCCCAACTCTCAATCTTGATAGCCTCAAGATTTTCCTTATTTGCTTTATCGAATTTTTCAAAAACTGTATTTAATCTAGAATCAATAGAATCAATCTGAGTATTAAAATTCTTTAAGGTTTTTGAAAGTTTATCTACTATTTTCCCATCCACTTGAAGTCGTTGTATATTATCTTGCACTTTAAGAGCCATGTCATCTAGATCTTTAAGCATAGAATCATGATAAGCAATTTTTTTTTCAACTTCTGCAAAATCATTACTTTTATTTTTAATCTTTTGCTGAACTTCGTCTATTTTTTTTATGATCTCTATACTAGAACGTTGATACGCTTCCATATCAACAGCAAGATTACTTATCTCTTTTGTTTTCTCATCAATAAAATCCTCAAGGTTATCCTTAGCAAGATCAATAAATTTTTTAATCTTCTCTAAAGCCCTTGAACGTCTGTCATACTGCCTATAAATAAATAAAATCACAAAAACCAATAAAAGATTAACCAAAATGGTTACAAAATCTATCATAAATATTTTACCCACACTCTATATATTTAAAAGTATATATCTTTGCAAGTCTTTATAATTACTAAAAATAAAATCACACTTCATATCTTCAAGCAATCTTCTCTTAGAAAGATAAGCTGTTCTCATACGCACACCACTAGCACCCAAAATATCATATTCATAAGAATTGCCAACATATAAAATATGATTACTATCTATACCCAGTTCATCTATAATCCTTAAAAAAGCTATTTTGTTTGGTTTTAAGTAACCGGTATCCTCTGATGAATAAAGAACATCCCAAAAACTATCCTCAATTCTTAACAAATTACTAACACGAGTTGCAATCGGAAAATCTGACATCACTCCTAATTTTATTCCCTTAGATTTAAGAGAATAAATCAAATCACGAACACCAAAATACGGTTTGAGATTTCTAAATTTATTGCTAAAAGATTCACCATAATATATTTTATTTAATAAAAATTCACACCGATTCTTATTAAAACCCAGATAATTAGCAAGCATTTCAACCTGCATAGAAATCAACTCATCTCTACTAGAAGGAACGCTTCTCCCACTTTGTAAAACTCTTATTTCCTTTCTTACCTTCTTAAAAGCTAAAAAAAATTTAATATTTTTTAAAAATTCAGGAAACATTACTAAATTAATACCCATTTCAGGATAAAGAGTCCCATCAAGATCAAATACTACGGCTTTTATCATAATATCTAATTATTTATCCTTCCTGGTATTGACACTATAGATACATTCTTTGGAACTTTAACCTTAACTAAATGAATATATGAATTTGGATATCTACCTCTAAGTGATTTAATTGAAGTTTCATCATTAATTTCCATTAAAGATACTCTAAAAATAGATTCTCTATCAATAAATGGAAATAACACAACAACATGTTTATGAAAAACCTTTCCTGGGAATCCTTTAATTGTCGTATTAATAGAGCCAAAATACATATGACCAGGCTCCTTTACAGCTAAATAATACAAAATAAACTCTAAATTATCAATCTCATATCCACGATTTTCAACATATTTAATAAAACCAACACTATTTACATCCGATTCCTTAACCCTAGACAAATCCAGAGCAGTATGAATATTTTTAAGCTTATAGGCAATATTACGAGTCCAATCAAGTCCAAAAAATGGATCCCTACTAAATTCATAGTACTTCGTAAAACTATTACCTCTAATGCCAATATGCTTAACTTTAAGATCTTCTATTTTTAAAAGCTTCCCTGTGATTGCCCTATAAATTGAATCTGCTACCCATTTGCCAAATCCAGAACAATTAAATCCTACAGGTTCTCTTTGAGGCTCACCTGTCTTAATATATACCATCTCACCCAGTTCATTCATTGCACCATCATGCATCTCAATCATTAAAGGAGAAGACTTTAAAAAGGCTCTAAGACTCTCAACAATATTATAAATATTATCATAAGCTTCAAGATATTTAGGATTAAAAAGCTCAAAATCAATAAAATCACTAATATATCTAGCTATTTCTAGAAAAGAACCAGTAGCAATATCACTAATTTTAAAGGGCAATTTAATATCTTTATAAATTAAAGTATTAATTAAATAAAAGTCAGCACTGGAATGAACATCGCCTGCTTTTATTCTAATAAAAGTATCTGCCCTATTAAGGAAAAATATTTTTACCTGTTCAATACCATATCTTCCAACTTTAATCACATAAGAGCCTGGAAAAATGTAAGACACTCCATTTTTTCGATTAAAAAAAGAATAGTAAGCATAATCTCCCAATATTGAATTTGATACTTCAACATAATAATTATCTTCAATATAATATTTTTGAGATTTTATCTTAAAAAAAGTATTACTTGAATTAAAATATTTTGCATAATTTGCTCTAACGCTAAAATCATAGAGAAAATTTTCAAATGCAAAGAGATTTAGATTCCCAACTATCAAAAATAAAAATATATATCTCACTTTAAGTCTCTTGTCTTTTCTCTCAGTTCTATTAAAATTGGAATATTATAATAACCAATTTTACGAATATTATTTACTAAATAATTATAATAAGAATTTGGAAAATTAGTTATTTTATTCGCAAATAAAATAAACTTAACAGGATTAACACTAATCTGAGTCATATATTTAACTTTATGTGAAGCATTCAAATGATAATCCTTAATCCATAAACTTAACATCTTATTCAAATCAGAAGTATTCATCTTAAGTTCAAGTTGTTTTTTTAATTTAATTGCTTCTTTAAAAAGATTATCTAACCCCACTTTTTTATGAACAGATATTTTTAATATGGGAGAAAAACTTAAAACTGGGAAAAAAAACTTAACACGACTCTTTAAAGCCTCAAAATAACCGCTCTTTGAATCTACAAGATCCCACTTGGTAAACACAATAATAATCCCTTTCCCCCGTTTAGTTGCATAATGTGCAATTTTCTTATCTTGAGCCGTTAATTCTTCCTTAACATCAACTAACAAAAAGACAATATCTACCATATCAATTACTCTTAAAGCTCTACTTACAGAATAATGTTCAACAAGTTCATTTACTCTCGCTCTCCGCCTTATTCCAGCCGTATCAATAAGCTCAAATATCTTACCATTCCTTTGAAATCTTGCTTTAATAAAATCCCTTGTAGTTCCAGCTATCGGAGACACAATTGAAACCTCATCTCCAGCTAAAAAGTTAATAAGAGTCGACTTGCCTGAATTTGGCTTTCCTATAATACCAATTTTAACATCAGTATTATCCTCACTTGCCAATTTGCCCACTGAGTTTTTCAAAAAAATTCTTAAGCTATTAATTCCCTTTCCATGAGTAGCACTAACTAAAAAGCTCTTCTTAAAGCCCAACTTTTGAAATTCATAAGTCAAAACTTCCTTATGATTACTATCTATTTTATTTAATACCAAAACTATCTTATCGCTATATTTTCTTAACTTCTCAATAAGCTCATAATCTTCTAATAACATTTCATTTACATCTAAAACAAGTAAGATTAAATCAATGCTATCAAGCAAACTTATAACTTTATTAACCACAATCCTGCTAAGTTCATCCCTTAAAAGGGTAAATCCACCAGCATCAATCAAATAAAACTTATAAGAATCTACTGTGCAAACCTCTTTTACTAAATCCCTAGTAACTCCATAAACCTCATCAGTAATACTTCTATTCGAGCTTAAAAGCTTATTAAACAAAGTAGACTTTCCAACGTTTGGCCTGCCAGCAATAAGAACACTTTTATAATTTTGAACTTTAGAATTAATCAAAGCTAACCTGCCTCTTTCTTTATGTAGGTATTTCTATTATAATATCAAATATTACAGCTTTATGCCAATTATAAACGGATGCTTAATTGATAAGGAAAAAAAGGAATAGTAAACGAAAAAAAAGTAGCTTTAATCAAATAGATATATTTTTAATATTATTTGCAATATTCCTAACAGGACTGTGCTTATTACTCATAATTCAAAATTCACTAATTAAAAATATATTCAATGAACAAATTGACAATAATGACAATTTTGAATTTAGTCAATCAAAACCTAATAAAATAGAAGCAAGACTAGATAATACAAAAAATGAAACTATAAAAATACTTAGTAATGAAAATTTTTTAATCAAGCCACCTGAAATACAGAAGATTGAAGAAGAATTTAAATATCAAGAACAAAAACACTTAAAAAACAAAAAAGAAGTTAAGCTATATTTTATAAAAGTAACTGCTGAGGGACATTTTTTAAAACAAGGGATTAAGAGAACTATTCAATATGATAAAAATATTCTTAAAGAAACATTAAAAGCACTAATTAATGGTCCGAATGAATATGAACTTAAAAATAATTTCTTAAGTCTAATTCCTATCAATACCAAAGTATTAAACTTAAGTATAAGTGATGGAATTGCTCACATAAATTTATCTAAAGAGTTTTATGAAAATAGCTTTGGAGTAGAAGGAACAATCAATCAGATAAAGCAAATTATTTCAACATGTCTTGAAATTCAAGGCATCAATGGAATAACCTTAAAAATTGAAAACAATCCAATAATACTTGAAGATTTAAATTTAAACTTTTCAGGAATTCTAGATAACACAAAACTCGCAAAATATTAAAAATTAATATCACCAATAAGTGCAAGAGATTGCGCAAGATTTATTGAACTATCTTTAACAACTAAAAACATAAATTCTTGATTTCCCTTCCGTCCCTTGATTGTAAGTTTTAAAATATTTTTAATTTGTAAGTTATTATCATAAAATTTTCTAATTACCTTCTCTAATATCTCACTTAAATACCTATTTTCAACTATACCATTAAAATCTTTTATGTCTAAATCTAATCCTTTAAGCTCAAATTGAGGCTTAACAAGAGCAACGATAAGCCTATCAGAAAGTTTATCAATTAAATCTGCACATATACTTACGACAGATCTAAAAGAGACATCAATAACAGCTAAATTAGGTTGCATGTCAAATTGTTGAATATCAAAAATATTAGTCTTTTCAAAAACTCTAACCCTCGGATCAACTCTTAACTTATAAGAGAGTTGATTAAATCCAACATCAACTGCATAGACTAACTTTGCACCTTCTTGCAAAAGACAATCCGTAAAACCACCTGTTGAAGCGCCAACATCAATGCAGATTTTATCTTTAAGTGTAATTTTAAATGTTTCTAAAGATTCAAAAAGTTTAAATCCCCCTCTTGAAACAAACTGCCTAGATTTATTCTCTACTAAATCTATTTTACTATTTCTTAACAGCAAAACCTTAGGATTTCTTTCTTTATGAGAATTGACATACACCCTGCCAGTCAAAATTAGAACTCTGAGTTCTTCTCTTGTTAAACTTGGATAAGTTTTACAAAGCACATTTAATAAACTATTTCTGTATTCTTTCAATTTTCAAAGCACGTCCCGTCTTTAAATGAGAAGTAATAACAACTCCCTGTATAATTACATCATCTTCAACGGTTTCTGTTCGTAAAGCTACATATTCAAGTAATCCTTTAAGAGAAATTTCAGGATTAAATCCTATTACAGAGTTTAAACTACCAGTCATTCCAAGATCACTAATATAAGCAGTTCCCTTGTCTAGAATTCTCTCATCTTGAGTCATTATATGTGTATGTGTACCAACAACTCCCGTTACCAATCCATTCAAAAAATACCCAAAGCTTTCTTTCTCATAATTACTCTCAGCATGAAAATCAACAAAAATAGTCTTAACCTTATTCCTAATCATGTTTACAACTTTTTTTATATTTTCAAAAGGATTTTTAACAATGAAAGTCATTCCTAAAAATCCCTGAATGTTTATAACAGCAACCTTTTCATTCTTAACATTTAAAATACAATATCCATGCCCTTCAAGTAGATCTGAAAAATTATTTGGCCTTAAAATATACTCTTGTTTATCCAAATATTCTCTTATACTACTTTCTGCATAAACATGATTACCTGTAGTAATAACATTTACGCCTGCCTTAAAAAGATTTTCCGCTATCTCCGGAGTAATTCCAAAGCCACCTGAGGAATTCTCTCCGTTAACAATTGCCAAATCTATATTGTACTTCTCTTTAAGACTCTTAAGATTAAAAAAAATCTTTTTAAGTCCCCCATCACCTATGATATCTCCAATTATCAAAGCTCTAATAACATCATTATCTTGCATACTCAATAACTCTAGTCTCACGAATAATAGTAACTTTTATTTTGCCAGGATACCTCATCTCAACTTCTATCTTTTTTGCAATATCTCTTGCAAGCATAGTAGCTTTCTCATCATTAACCAATAAATTATCAACAATTATTCTAACTTCACGACCCGCCTGAATTGCATAACATTTTTGGACGCCCTCAAATCCATACGCAATCTCTTCAAGTCTCTTAAGTCTACTTATGTAATTATTTAAACTCTCACGTCTTGCACCAGGACGAGATGCGGAAATAGCATCAGCTATTTGGACAATGATAGCCTCAAAACTTTCAGGCTTTATTTCATTATGATGTGCAGCAATAGCATTAACGACAATATCGCTCTCCCCACAACTCTGAGCAAGCTCAGCACCTGTAATAGCATGTCCCTCACTATTCTCAGAAATACTCTCCATGCCCTTTCCAATATCATGTAAAAGACATGCCCTTTTAACAACAACAGGATCTAATTTCATCTCTTTAGCTAAAATTTCTCCGATTATTGCTGTTTCTTTTGAATGACTTAAAACGTTCTGACCATAACTGCTTCTAAAGTAAAGTCTTCCAAGACCTCTAATCAGTCTTTTATCAAATCCATGTATATTTAAATCAAATACTGCCTTCTCGCCTTCCTCAAGAATAATATTATTGATCTCATTAGTAACACTATAAACAATCTCTTCAATTCTTGCAGGATGAATTCTCCCGTCTGCAACAAGTCTTTCAAGGGTCCTTTTAGCTATTTCTTTTCTTACTGGATCAAAACAAGATATAACAACAGCCTCAGGAGTATCATCAATAATAATATCTGCACCTATTAATGTCTCAAGAACCCTAATATTACGTCCTTCTTTGCCGATGATTCTACCTTTCATCTCATCATTAGGCAGTTCAACAGCAGTAACTGTAAACTCAGAGCTGACCTCTGTTACTATGCGTTGCATAGTAGATACCAATATATCTTTAGCTACCTTATCTGCTAAAAGTTGAGCCTCTTGCTCACTTTTATTAATAATAATCTGAGCATCTCTTTTAGATTCATTTTCAACTCTTTCAATTACAATCTTTCTTGCTTCTTCTTTTGTAAGACCAGCAATATTTTCTAACTTTTTAACAAGAGATAATTCCTTATCTCGTATAATTTTTTCTTTTTGCTCAAATTCTTTAAGCTTAAAATCAATCCTACTCTGCTGCTTATCAAGAGCTGATATTCTCTTATCTAAAGTCTCTTCTCTTTGTAATAATCTTCTCTCTAAATTAAAAACTTCATTTTTTCGTTCTCTTATTTCCCTATCTTGCTGATTCTTCTCTTTAAGCATTTGGGCTTTTGTATGCGAAATAACTCGTTTTCTTTCATTTTCTATCTCTAAGATTGCCTCTTCTTGTACCTTCTTTAGCTTTTTATCTAAATTTAATAAAGAAAATCTACCTAAAATAATTCTTATTACAAAACCTAATACAATACCTAAAATACCAGCAAGAATAGAAGAAAAAGTAATATATGACATACAATTTACCCCCTATTCCACCAAACCAATTAAATATAAATCCTTTAGAAGAAGGACATATTTAATATGTAAGACTATTACTTTTCTTCTAAGGTTTTATCAACTAGTTCAAGAATTGCCATCTCAGCTGCATCTCCATACCTTCGTCCTAGCTTAATAACCCTAACATAACCACCCTTTCTTTCTTTAAAGATAGGGGAAATTTTAGTAAATAATTTATTAAGAATAAATTTATCATGTATAAATTTTGACACTTCTCTCCTATTATGCACGCTATCAATTTTAGCTCTTGTAATTAACTTCTCAGCAAATCTCTTAACTTCACTTAACTTTGCCTTAGTAGAAGTTATTTTTTCATGCTTAAAAAGAGAAATTACCATATTTTTTAAAAGCGCCTTTCTATGACTTGACTTTCTATTTAACCTATTAAATCCTACCTTAGTCTTCATATAAAAATGGTCTCCCTTCTAATGAGATATTTTATCGTTTTTATTCAATATTTTTAGAGCTTCTGTCTTAGACATTCCCAAAAACAATCCATAAACACTAAGTTTTTCAACTATTTCCTCTAAACTTTTCTTTCCAAAGTTTCTTGCCTTTGAAAGTTCCTCTGCACTCTTGCTAATAAGCTCTCCTAAAGTCTTAACATTTTCCTTGGTTAAACAATTAAGAGATCTAACAGACAAATTCAATTTCTCAATATTCATGTTAAGTATATCGGAATCTCTAAATTCAGAATCATCAACAGAATGTACAACTTTATCTTCAAAATTAACCAATGGCAGTAAAAACTCCCTTACTATAGACGCCGCCTTTTTAATTGCATCCTTAGCACTAATTACACCTGTTGTCCAAATCTCCATAACAAGCTTATCATAATCAGATCTCTGTCCAACTCTAGTATCTTCAACAGAATATGTAACCTTTTCTATTGGGGAGAATATAGAATCAAGTGCAATGGTATTAACTTCTTCTAAATACTTAGCATTATGTTCAGAAGAAACATACCCTCTTCCATAATCAACTTGAAATTCAAAATCCAAATTCGCTTCACTTGAAAGTGTAGCAATAACTAAATCTTTATTACAAACCTCAACACCTTCTCTTTCAAGATGAACTGCCTTTAAGACATTAGTATCTTTCCCATTAACAGAAACACTTATTGTTGCACTCTTAACTCCCTCATCTAACTTTAAATGAATATTTTTAATATTAGCAATTACTTCAAGAGTATCTTCTACAACACCAGGTATTAAATCAAATTCACTTGAAACGATCTTTAAAGATCCACCTTGATTAGACTGAATTCTCATAGCAGAAATAGCATATCCTTCAATAGAAGACAGCAAGACGCGCCTTAAAGTGTTACCAATAGTAACACCAAAACCTTTCTCAAAAGGATATATTATAAACTTCCCATAAGAGCCATCATCCTCCCCTCTTAAAAATTCAATCCTATCAGGTATAGTAAAATCTTTTAAAAGTTTTCCTAAAGACATCAATAGCTCCTCTAACTAAACTCGTCTAGTTTTCTTAGGCCTACACCCATTATGCGGTATTGGGGTAACATCTGAGATTGATTTAACAATGATACCTGTTGATCCAACAGCTCGTATGGCAGACTCCCTACCAATTCCTGGACCTTTAACAAAAACATGAACATAATTAATACCAAAATCCTTAACCTTGCCTAAAGCTGCTTCTGCAGTCATCTGAGCAGCATAAGGGGTTGATTTTTTAGCACCCTTAAAGCCCATTCCACCTGCACTTGCCCAAGCTAAAGTATTTCCCCTTATGTCTGATACAGTCACGATTGTATTATTAAAAGTAGCCTGTATATAAACATTGCCTTCGCCAATACTTCTTTTTACCTTTTTTTTATTAGTTGATACTTTTGCACTCAAGCTTCTCCCTCCTACATAAGCAAAACAACTTTATTTAGAAGCCATCTTTTTATTAGCTACAGTTTTTCTCTTTCCCTTCCTAGTTCTTGCATTAGTTTTAGTTCTCTGCCCCCTTAAGGGTAAACCTTTCCTATGTCTAAGCCCTCTATAACATGCAATATCCATAAGCCTTTTAATAGACATAGCTAACTCACTTCTAAGCTTCCCCTCAACAACATAATCACTCTCAATTATTTTTCTAAGCTTATTAACTTCATCATTATCCAACTCTTTAGCTCTTTTATCTGGCAAAACACCCGTTTTTTCGCAAATTTCTAAAGCCCTAGCTCTTCCTATGCCATAAATAGACGTAAGAGCGATCTGAAGTTGTTTGTTATTTGGCAAATCTATTCCTGCTATTCTAGCCATTTTTTCCCCTTATTTTTGTCTTTGTTTGTGTTTAAGATTATCACAAATAATTCTTAAAACACCTTTTCTCTTTATTACTTTACACTTTTCACAAATTGGCTTTACGCTTACCCTAACTTTCATAAATTACTCCTAAATTTTCTGCAAAAAAGCATACTTTTTACCAGTTCCACGAGACAATCCTTGAGTCTTTAAATATGCATCAATCTGAATTAATGTATCAAGAGCTACTCCTACCATAATAAGCAGTGAAGAACTACCCATAATCCTTGAGACATCATAAGGAAATCTAAAAATATTTTGCACTAAAAACGGAATAATTGCAATAATAGACAGAAAGATAGAGCCTGAAAATAATGTTCTATTCATAATTTTATCCAAATAGCCCTCCATCTCATCTGCCTTTATACCCGGAATAGTTCCCCCATTTTTTCGAATATTATTACTTATATCTTTTGGGCTTAATTGTATCTTTGAATAAAAATAGGTAAATCCTATTATTAAAACTACATTCAATAAAGTATAATAAAGCCCATTGGGTCTTAAATAAGATAAAATTTGCCTTGATAGAGCAGAAGTTCCAGCAAATCCACTCAAAATTTGCAAAGGCAAGGTAATAAGCACAGATGCAAAAATAACAGGTAAAACACCTGACGGGTTAAGCTTGATTGGCAAATACGAACTAACTGTATTCCTGGAGTTTGCTCTAGCATAATGAATAGCAATTCGTCTTTGTGCCTTATACTCATATATGATTAATATCACAACTAAAATAAAAACACCTAGCACTAATATCACAAAGACAGGATTAATATTTTGCAATGGATCTCTCATGCTTTGAAAAAGATTAAATAAAGCTGCTTGAAGTCTAACTACTATTCCTGAAAAGATTATTAAAGATACACCATTCCCAATTCCTCTCTGATTAATTTGCTCACCAAGCCATAAAAGAACAAAAGTACCTGTTGTAACTGTTAAAATAGCAATGAAAATGTATCTATAAAAAGGTATATTAAGCGCTCCTGGAATACTTTTAGCATAAAGACTAGTAGCATATCCTTGGGCTACTGCCGCAACAATCGTTAGATATTTTGTGTATTTTTTGATTTTTTTCCTTCCATTATCCCCTTCTTGCATCTTTTTAAGAGAAGGAAAAGAATAAACAAGAAGTTGAATAATAATTGATGCTGAAATATAAGGACCTATGCTAAGCATAAATATAGAAAAATTACTAAAAGCACCACCTGAAAAAAAATCAAAATAATTAGTAATTGAAAAATCTGACTGAGATTTAAAATAACTTCTAAGAGCCACAGGATCTACTCCTGGTATTGGCAAGTAAGAACCCACTCTAAAAATAAAAAGAATAAATAGAGTAAATAAAAATTTGCTCCTTAAATCCTTAATTGAAAATAAATTAAAAAACAAACCCTTCATTTCACTACCATTCTAAAGTAATTTAATACTGCAACCAATTTTTGTTGCCAATTCTTCAGCAGACTTTGAAATACGAGTAACTTCAAAATTCACCTTCTTAGTAAGCCCGCCATTAGCCAAAATCTTGATCTTTTTCTTATTCTTGCCTACAAGCCCTTTTTCTAATAAAGTACTATAATTTACTAAATCTCCAGTTTCAAATTTTCTATCTATGTCCCCAAGTCCCACAATCTCATACTTCACCTTATAATCATGATTGGAAAAACCTCTTCTTGGAAGTCTTCTATAAAGAGGGGTTTGTCCCCCTTCAAAACCAATCCTTGGTGAACTATTTCTAGCTTTTTGTCCCTTTTGTCCTCTACCAGAGGTTTTTCCAAGACCAGAACCTGGACCCCTACCAACAATTTTTCGAGACTTATTAGCCCCTGAAGGTCTCCTTAGCTTAACCATTTTTTACCTCACTTAATAAAACCATACTAATTACACTATTAAGCATCCCTTGAAGAGACTTATTTAAAACATGAATTTTTCTATCTCCTATTCTCTTAAGACCCAAAGCTTTCAATGTCTTAACCTTACTATCTAATTTTCCAATAAGACTTCTCTTAAGCTCAACTTCGACCTTAATGTCACTCTTAGCAAGAATTTCTCTATTTATTGCCATCTTCTGAATAAAAGCTCTATTCTTAGCTCTAGATCTTGATGCTTTAAATCTAATCTTTTTAAGCTGAAGTCGTAATTTTCTCTTAATCATAAACTAACTCCATAAAGTCCTTAAAGTTTTACCTCTTATCGCTGCTACCTTTCTAGCATCCAAAACTAAGTCAAATGCTTTAAAAGTCGCCTTTACCACATTCATAGAATTATTTGACCCAAGAGATTTACTTAAAATATCATGGACTCCCAATGCTTCCATGACAGCACGAACAGGTCCACCTGCAATAATACCAGTACCTTGAGTTGCTGGTTTAATTAAAACTTTGGCTTTTTTAAAATCCCCAATGACCATATTAGGAAGAGTACCCCTTTTAATAGGAACAGATCTTAAGTTTTTCCTAGCATTAGTTAAACTCTTCTTTATTGCATCACTAGCATCATTAGCCTTGCCAAATCCCCAGCCAACATGACCCTCACCATCACCAACAACCATAAAAGCAGAAAAAGAAAACCTTCTCCCACCCTTTACAACCTTAGTAACTCTATTTAATGATATTAATTTCTCTATTTGCTTCTTATGAACTTGAGCTTCCACTATAATTCCCCCTAAACATCAATACCGGCTTCACGCAAAGAAGTTGCAAAACTTGCAATAAGGCCGTGATATTTATAACCATTTCTATCAAAAATAAGCCTACTTATGTTCTTATCTTTAAGTCTCTTTGCAAGAACTTCACCTAGTTTCTTTACATCATCAATATTTTTGTTCAACTTAAGATCCTTCTCAATGGTAGAAACGCTTGCAAGAGTATGGCCAGCCATATCATCAATAACTTGAACATAAAAATATTTATTGGATTTAAAAACTGTAACCCTAGGCCTATCTGCAACACCAAATCCAATTCTATCTCTTATTCTCTTCTTACGTTTTATATTTCTTTTTTCAGCTTCTTTTACTTTTTTCATAAATACTCACCTAAAACCTATTTTTTTACTCCCGATTTTCCTACTTTTCGTCTGCTTACTTCATTATCATATCTAATTCCTTTGCCCTTATATGGCTCTGGAACCCTTAAACTTCTAATCTCAGCAGCAACCTGCCCAACTCTGCACTTATCTATACCCTCAACAGCAATTTTGGTATTACCCTCAAGTCGAATATTAACTCCTTCAGGAATTACATACTCAAATTGAGTTGAATATCCCAAGTTAAAGAAAAGACTCGTTCCTTGTTGCTCAACCCTATACCCTATACCATTAATAGTGAGGGATTTTGAAAATCCATCAGATACTCCCTTAACCATATTAAAAATTAAACTTCTATAAAGCCCATGAAAAGCTCTTGTCTGTTTATCGTCCAAAGAACGCTCAACAATAATATTACTATCCTCAACTCTAACCCGAATTCTACTATTTATTTCTTGGCTTAATTTGCCTCTCTTACCCTCAACTGTTACTATGTTGTCATTAATGTCAACTTTCACAGAATCAACTATCTTTATAGGAAGTTTACCAATACGTGACATAATTTACCTACCTCTTAAACCTTACCAAACTGAGCAAATTAGCTCACCACCTACTTTATTATCTTTAGCTTGCTTGCCAGTAATAACACCTTTTGAAGAAGATACTATCAATATGCCATATCCATTTTTTATTCTTGGCATATTCTTGTATGAAGAATAAACTTTTCTACCAGGAGTTGAAATAGCATCTATTCTATTTATAGCCGGATTTCTCTTACTATCATAATTTAGTATTGCTTTAATAAAAGAAATGCCCTTATTATCAAAAATATTATAACCCTTAATATACCCTTCTTCCCTTAAGATGTCTAAGATAGACTTATTTATTTTAGACATCTTTAAGTCTACAGACTCATGCTTCACCCTACTTGCATTTCTTATCTTAGTTAACATATCTCCCACTGAATGCGTAACAGCCATAAATTCTCCTTACCAGCTTGATTTTGAGACACCAGGAATTAATCCTGCAGATGCATGATTCCTAAAGCATATACGACACATACCAAAATCTCTCATATACCCCTTTGGACGCCCACATAACTTACATCTATTCTTTTGCCTTGTTTTATATTTTGGCTTTCGTAAGGCCTTAACTATCATTGATTTTTTAGCCATAAATAAAAACTCCTTTAATTACTAAATGGCATACCAAACTTAGAAAGCAAAGCTTTACCCTCTTTGTCGTTTAAAGCCGTAGTTACTATCGTAACGTTTAAGCCAGATATCCTCTCTATTTTATCATAATCTATCTCAGAAAATATTATTTGCTCTGCTATCCCAAAAGAGTAATTACCATTACCATCAAAAGCATTGCCATCTACACCTCTAAAATCTTTAACACGAGGCAACGCTAAATTAATAAGTTTATATAAAAACTCATACATAATATTACCCCGAAGCGTAACCTTAGCTCCTATATCTTGACCTTGTCTAATCTTAAATCCAGCAATAGCTTTCTTAGCCTTTGTCTTAACAGCCCGTTGCCCAGTAATTTGACTAAGCTCAGAAATAGCTGAATCTAAAAGCTTTTTATTCTTAACAGCATCACCTACTCCCATAGAAACAACAATTTTCTCTATTTTTGGCGCCTGCATAATAGACTTATATTGAAATTCACTAACAAGCTCTTTTATAACGTTATCTTTATAATGCCTCTTTAACTCAGGAACATAACTCATAAGCTAAACATTCTCCCCATTCTTTTTAAGGTATCTCTTTTTTTCTTTATTTTCAAATTTAATCCCTACTCTTGAAGTTATACCATTTGAAAATAACATTACATTTGAAATGTCTACAGGTGCTTCTTTATCAATTATCTTGCTCTTTTCTTGAGGGGTTCTTGCCTTGATAACTTTTTTAACCATATTACAAGACTTGACAACAACCTTAAGATTTTTTCTATCTATGCTAACAATTTCACCCGTCTTCCCTCTATCCTTACCACAAAGAATCTTTACATTATCACCTACTTTCAATTTTGTCTTCATAAATAGCCCCTTATATTACCTCTGAAGCTAATGAAACAACTTTCATAAAGTTAGCATCTCTTAGCTCCCTTGCAACAGGTCCAAAAACTCTCTTACCTCTTGGATTTAAATTAGCATCAAGTATAACACATGCATTATCATCAAATCTAACATAAGTCCCATTTTTACGTCTTATCTCTTTTGATGTTCTAACAACTACAGCTTTATGCACATCTCCCTTCTTAACAGGTGAATTGGGAATTGCTTGTTTCACAGCAACAACTATTATGTCTCCAACCCTAGCATATCGTTTTTTACTTCCACCAAGAACTTTTATGCACTGTGCGATCTTACCACCAGTATTATCAGCAACTGTTAAATATGTCTGTATCTGCACCATAATCAATCTCCTCTATAAAAATGACTGGAATTACTTTGACCTCTCCAGGATTTCAACAAGCATCCATCTTTTCTCTTTACTAATAGGCCTGGACTCAATAATTCTTACCTTATCTCCAAGTCTTGATTCTTCTCTCTCATCATGAGCTTTAACTCGTCTACTCACTTTTAAGTACTTATGATAGATAGGATGCATTTTTCTTTGAACAATCTCAACAACTATTGTTTTACTCATCTTATCACTAACAACCTTTCCAATTAGATCTTTCTTATTTTCCCTTGCCATAATACTTAAACCTTCCTAATACCTATTGCATATTCATGAATTATTGTATTAAGCCTTGCAATATCTCGCCTCAGCTCTCGTTTTTTTAAAGGATTCTCAACATGACCAACCACAGCCTTAAATCTTAAATCCATATATTCCTTTCTTAAAGCCAATCTCCTAGCTTTCATATCCTCAAGAGTAAGATCCTTAAATTTTTTTAACATAATTCACCTCAAATCTCGCCTTACTACAAATGTAGTCTTAACCGGGAGCTTAGAACTGGCAAGCATCATTGCTGCCTCAGCAAGCTCTCTAGGCACTCCAGCCATCTCAAACATAACAGTCCCAATCTTAACAGGAGCATTCCAATGATCAACTCCTCCCTTACCCTTACCCATTCTAGTTTCAGCCGGCTTCTTAGTATAAGGCACATCTGGAAATATTCTGATCCAAACCTTACCTCCCCTTTTAACCCTACGAGTCATAGCAACACGGGCTGCTTCAATTTGCCTTGCAGTAATAAAATATGTATCAAGAGAAACAAGTCCATATTCTCCAAAAGATATTTTATTACCCTTATGAGCCTCTCCAGAAAGTCTTCCTCTTTGCTTCTTTCTATATTTAACCTTCTTAGGACTTAACATTTAACGCTCCTTAAAGATTCTAGACATCAGAACCATTTTTCTTTTTAAAATCATTATTGGATTTAGATCCAAGTTCTAATTTTTCCTTAGAAAATTTATCGTCATTTAAAACTTTTCTACCCCTATCATCTACTCTACTTCTGTCAAAATGCTCACTCTTTTCTCTTGAAGATTTTCTGTTAATTACCTGACCAGCATCTGAATTAGTCTGTTTTCCTAAAACTTCTCCCTTAAACAACCAAACTTTAACACCAATAACACCATAAGTTGTTTGAGCCTCGGCAAAACCATAGTCTATATTAGCTCTAAGAGTATGTAAAGGAACCCGTCCTTCTTTAACTTCAAAACTTCTGGCAATCTCAGCTCCACCAAGTCTGCCTGAGACCTTAATTTTTACACCTTGAACACCTTTGGAAATAGAAGATAAAAGCGAAGACTTTAAAAGTTTCCTATAAGAAGCTCTATTCTCAAGCTGCTTTGCTATTCCATTAGCAACAATTTGCGCATCAAATTCTGGCTTCTTAATCTCTTTTATTTTAATATTAATCTTTTTAGATATTTTTCTAGTTAATAACTGCCCAATCTTTTCAAGATTGGCACCCTTAACTCCAATAACAGAACCAGGTCTTGGGGTAGAGACTACTACTGTCACTCTTTGAAGATTATTTCTAATAATCTCTATGTCAGAAATATCAAATCTAATTCCTTTAAAAAACTTCATAGTTTCTCGTCTTATTAAGAAATCTTCGTGAAGAATCTCAGAATATAATTTTTTATCAAAATACCACTTTGATTTCCAATCCCTATTAATCTTAATTCTTAAACTGTAAGGATGTACTTTTTGACCCATATCTTATTCTCCACCATACATCTTTTCATAAACTTCAACAAAAATATGACAACTTCTATTAACAAGCCTGTCTGCTCTACCTCTAGCTCTAGGCCAAATGCTTCTACGCTTTCTTCCATCGTCTACCATGACTGTCTTTACAAATATCATATCTTCAGAAAGATTCCTATTATGATACATAGCATTCGATGCTGCTGACTTGACCACTTTACCTAAAAGTTTAGCACCTTTATTGGGCATAGAATAAAGTATTGCAACGGCCTCAGTATAAGGTTTGCCTCGTATATTATCGGCTATAGGCCTTACTTTTTTTGGAGAAGATGGCAAATTCTTGCCTCTTGCAGTATATCTTCTATTTACAAACATAAACTCTACTTCCTTCCCTTCTTATCTGATTTAGCATGTCCTCTAAAAATTCTTGTAGGTGAAAATTCTCCAAGCTTATGCCCAACAAGATCCTCAGTAATATACACAGGAATAAAAGACTTCCCATTGTAAACAGATATAGTAAGACTTACCATCTCAGGAATTATTGTTGAGGCTCTAGAATAGGTTTTAATTACTACCCTTTTCTCTCTGCCAGAAGAGGCCAAAACTTTTTGATAAAGACTTTTTTCTATAAAAGGTCCTTTTTTAATAGATCTTGCCACTACACACTCCTACTTATTTCTTCTTTTAATGATAAATTTATCTGAATACTTCTTTTTCTTCCGGGTCTTATATCCCTTAGTTGGCTGCCCCCAAGGTGATACAGGATGACGACCACCAGAAGTCTTACCCTCACCACCTCCATGCGGATGGTCTACAGGATTCATCGCAACACCTCTTACTTTAGGCCTTCTGCCAAGCCATCTACTCTTACCAGCCTTACCAATAGAAACATTTACGTAATCTTCATTTCCAACTTCTCCAAGAGTTGCCATGCATTTCTTAAAAATCATGCGCATCTCGCCTGATGGAAGCTTAACTGTTACATAATCTCCCTCAGAAGCAAGCACCATCGCATATCCCCCAGCGCCTCTTACAAGCTGTCCACCTTTTCCAATATTAAGCTCAATGTTATGCACTGTCTTACCAACAGGAATATTCTCAAGTGGCAAAGCATTACCAATCCTTATTGGGGAATTTGGACCGCTCTCTAAAATATCGCCGACTTTAATTCCTTTAGGAGCAATAATATATCTCTTATCCCCATCTTTGTAAACAAGCAAAGCTATATTAGAACTTCTATTTGGATCATACTCAATAGATACAACTCGAGCAGGTATACCGAACTTATCCCTTCTGCCAAAGTCAATCTCTCTATACCGTCTCTTATGTCCTCCACCTCTTCTTCTAACACTAATTCTTCCAGAAGAATCTCTTCCAGCCCTAGATACCTTCCCTCTAGTTAAAGACTTCAAAGGGTTATTACCCTTACTCAACTCATCAAATGATAAAGTTGTCTTATAACGCAAAGATGAAGTTTTTGGCCTATAAGTCTTAATACCCATATTTTTCTCCAAACCTACTAAAAAATATCTATCTTATCTTCTTTTTTAAGATAAACATACGCCTTTTTCCATGAAGAAGTTTTCCCTTTGCCAATAGGATAACCTTTTCTTGACACAACCGTTTTAACCTTGCTCTTAACATTAAGCAAATTACATGACATTGGAGTAACATTAAAAAGTTCCTTAATAGCAGCACCAATCTCTTTTTTATTTGCTTGTTTTTTAACCTTAAAAGCATAAACATTCATATTCTCTCTTTGAATATTAGTTTTCTCAGTAAGCATAGGCGAAATTATTATATCATAAGCTTTCATAACTCATCCCTACTATCCATCTTATTTAACATAAAGCTCATTAAGCCCATTAACAGCAGACTCAAGCGCTATTAAATTTTTAGCATAAAATAAATCAACAACTCTAAGTCTATTGAACGATAAAATCTTTAAATCTCTTATATTGCGTCCTGCTCTTTTAACCATCTGATCATCATTGCCCAATAAAATTACTGTTTTACCATTAATCTTTACAAAATGCTTCATTATCGAAGCAAGCTCTCTTGTTTTTCCTGATTCAATAGTAAAATTTTCAACGATCTTTAATCTATCTTCTGCAGATGCACATAAACTTAAAACAGATCTAAAAGCAAGTCGTTTAACTTTCCTTGGAAGCTTATAACTATAGTCCCTTGGTTTTGGCCCTAAAGCTATACCTCCACCAACCCAAATTGGATTCCTCTTGGTACCAACCCTTGCACGTCCTGTGCCTTTTTGTTTCCAAGGCTTCTTTGAACTACCCCTAACCTCAGACCTAGTTTTAGTTGAAGCTGTTCCAACTCTAAGATTAGCTAGCTCATTATTAATAGCATTATATATAGAACCATAACTAATATCTATATTAAAAACTCTATCCTCTAAATCTATAGTTCGAAGTTCTTGTCCATCCTTAGAAAAAACTTTTCTTTCCATACTAAACACCCACTTTTTTTGCCTTTTTAACAATAACAAAAGAACCCTTAACTCCTGGCACAGCTCCTTTTACCAAAATGGCTCTTTTCTCCTCATCAATAAAAACAACTTCAAGATTTTGAATAGTTTGTTGCTCTCCACCCATTCTGCCAGCCATTTTAGTGCCCTTAAAGGTTCTAGAAGGTGTAGCAGCTTGACCTGTACTACCAAGATGTCTATGAAACTTAGAACCATGCGAAGATGGACCACCACTAAAATTATGTCTCTTCATAGCCCCTTGAAAACCTTTACCTTTAGTAGTACCAGTAATATCTACATACTTAATCTCTTTAAAAGCATCAAGGCCAACCTCATCACCAGCATCATAACCTTTAAGTCCTTTAAATTCTATCACATATTTCTTAGGCTCAACATTTTCTAGGTTTTTATATTGACCTTTTATAGGTTTTGAAATTTTAGAACTCTTAAGATCGACAGAGCCCATTATCAGAGCATCATACCCATCTCTCTCTACCGTCTTTTTTCCTATAATATAATTGGGCTCAAATTCTATCACCGTCACAGGCACCACAACTCCATTGCCTTGAAAGACCTGCGTCATGCCAACTTTTTTTCCAATCAATCCCAACATTAAAACACCTCAAATTCATAACTTAAAAAATCTATTTACTGCTTAATATCAACCTCCACTCCTGCAGGAAGCTCTAATTTCATTAAAGAATCCATCAAAGCAGAAGTAGGCTCTAAAATATCAATAAGCCTCTTATGAGTTCTCATTTCAAACTGTTCTCTTGATTTTTTATTAACATGAGGAGAACGCAAAACAGTATATTTCTTTATCTTTGTCGGCAAAGGAATAGGACCTTTAATTTGTGCCTTAGACTTTTGAACAGCCCTAACAATAGATTCAGCGCTCTGATCTAATATCTTAACATCAAAACTAAAAAGTCTTACCCGTATCTTATCTTTAGTAATCAATTTATTCTCCTAAACTTTAGAGATATAAAAACCTCTAAACCCTACACTATTCCAATATTTCAAGAATCCTTCCTGAAGCAACTGTTCTACCACCTTCTCTAACAGCAAACTCAACATTTTTATCCATAGCTATTAAAGATATAAGTTCAACAACAATGTCAACATTATCTCCAGGCATAACCATTTCCTTGCCCTCTAAGCTAACCATACCTGTAACATCAGTTGTTCTAAAGAAAAACTGTGGTCTATATCCTGAAAAGAATGGTTTATGTCTTCCGCCTTCTTCCTTAGTTAGACAATATATAGAAGCCTTGAACTTTTTATGAGGAGTAATTGTACCAATAGCAGCAATAACCTGACCTCTCTCAACATCCTTTTTATCAACACCTCTTAACAAAAGACCAACATTATCCCCTGCCTCACCTTGCTCAAGAATCTTTTGAAACATTTCAACACCAGTAACAGTTGTCTTTCTGGTTTCTCTAATTCCAACGATTTCAACTTCTTGTCCAACCTTAATAATACCTCTTTCAATACGACCAGTAGCAACAGTACCACGTCCAGAGATAGAGAAAACATCTTCAATAGCAAGCAAAAATGGCTTATCAATATCTCTCTCAGGAAGATCAAAATAACTATCCATAGTTTCAAGAAGTTCCTTTATGCATTTTGTAGCTTCAGGATCATCAGGATTTGACATAGCCCCAAAAGCCGAACCCTTGACTATTGGTGTATCACCAGGGAATCCATATTTTTCAACAAGTTCCAAAACTTCAACTTCAACAAGTTCAACAAGTTCAGGATCTGCTAAATCTAATTTATTTAAAAACACTATTATTTTCTTTATTCCCATTCGCTGCGCAAGAAGTAAATGTTCTTTTGTCTGAGGCTCTGCTCCACTATCAGCAGCAACCAGCAATATTGCCGCATCCATCTGAGCTGCACCTGTAATCATATTTTTAATATAGTCAGCGTGTCCGGGACAATCAACGTGAGCATAATGCCTACCAGCAGTTTCATACTCAATATGTCTGGCATTAATTGTTATTCCTCTTGCTTTCTCTTCAGGCGCATTATCAATATCTTCATACTTGAGCGCCTTAGCATCTTTATTTACCTTTGAACAATAAATACTAATAGCTGCTGTTAATGTTGTCTTACCATGGTCAACATGCCCTATTGTACCCACATTCATATGCGGCTTTGTTCTCTGAAAAACTTCCTTAGCCATGAATCACCTCCCAAAATTTATACTCTCAATTTTTACCTATTCTTCAAAACTCTTATTTTAAGAATTCTACCTTGTTTCTTCATTAAGATACAACAATCATAAAATAAGTAAAACTACTATATTTAAAAAACATAACTTCTTAGAAATTGACCCGATTTTTCGTGTTTTTCTAAAAGAATTCTTAATAACTCTATTAGTCTACATATTATTTAAAATATAGTCAATACGTTTAATGTCTTAATATAAAATATACAAAACAAGCAATATTGTGCTAATGCACAGTTGACAATCATAAAGACAAGGTAAATTTTAAGAAAATAATGATATGAATATTAAAATTTACCGATTATTCTAAGATTACGGTTAAAGGATTACAATAAAATAACAATATGTCACGACACAATTTGAAACATAGACTATTAAACAGTATTACAATACTCATTGTATCCATAACTATATCATGTATAAAAAACAATTCCGTAAAATCAAAAGAAATCAGCAGAGATATTACCCATATTATCAGCATAAAGAAAAATACAGAAAAGATTGAAATTATAAGATTTCATACTAACAATAAAAACGAATTAATCATTACTCTTAAAAACAACAGAAAAACAGATATAAAGCAAAATTCATTAGCAATTTTTAAGAAAGGAAATAAAACCGGTCATCTAATTAAAGAAGGCATTAAAGCAGAAGAAGAAAAAACTTTTAAACTAAATATCAATATCAACAAGAAACAAAAAAATATATTTTATATATTTTTAAAACAAGATTAATTTATCAATATCCAATTTTATATAATTTCTCTATTCCTAATATAAATATTATTCACTCTTGATTTTTAATCCAACCAACATAAAACTAACATAAAATGAACCAAAACATGCTCATTAAATTGATTATATTTTTTTCTGGTAAGAATTATTAAAAATAATGCTCTTTGGCAAGCCCTTAGCATCTTGAACTAAAGAACTTAAGTTAAAATATGATGTAAATCAATCCCAATTTATAAATTAATATTACTGTATTTTCATCCAATATCTAGTAAAAGTCAAACACAACACAATAATTAAAGCCACATAATTTGAAATTATAAAAGCATATCCCAACGAATCTTCTATAACTCCAAAATATTGAAAGATAAACACAACTGGCAAGCGAACAATCCAAAGACGAATACAACTAACAATCATAACAATCTTTGTAAGTCCTACGCCTATCAATCCTCCAAAAAAAACTTGTTGCAATCCAAATCCAACAGTTCCAATTGATGCCAATAATAAATAACGATTAGCATAATCAAAAACTTCTAAATCATCTGTGAAAATCTTTATTATAATCTCTCTAAAAGATATTATGAACGATGCAACTGTGATCATTATTATTAAGGTAACAAGAAATCCCTTTTTTAAAGTATCTTCTACCCTGCTAATATTTTTTGCACCAAGATTTTGTCCAACAATTGAAACAATTCCAGTACCAATACTCATTCCAGGAAGAAGTAAAAAAGAAATAATATTATTGGCCATGCCATAAGCAGCTAAAAATTTTGAGCCAATTTGAATTACAATATAATTAAAAATTAAAAACGACAAAGAAGCCATAACATGGCCAAAAGCCGCTGGAAGACCTAAGTTAATAATATTTTTTATTATAGCAATATCTGGAACAATATCCTTTAAGCGCACTTTAAGTCCACAATTTAGTCTATAAGTAAAAAAAAGATAAGAAAAAACTGTCATTAATTTTGCAAAAAGAGTAGACCAAGCAGCACCAGCAATACCTAAATTACAAGTAAACATTAAAATTGGATCAAGAATAAAATTAATAATATTTGCAACCAAAATTAGCATCATTGAAATGACAGTCTCGCCTTGAGCATTTAATATGTATACAACAGCAATACTTAAAAACATTATGGGTATCGCATAGATTACAACATAAAAATAAGATTTTGCAAGCTCTTTAAGCTCGCCACTTACACCCATAACATCTAAAATAAGATCTATAAATATTAAAACTAAAACTGTAACAAATAAAGACAATACAAAATTTAAAAATATCAATTGCCCTGCATATTTTGAAAACTTAGCAAAAGTCTCTTCCCCAATACATCTAGACATTAACGATACGCTTCCTGTAGCCATTCCCATAGCAAAAACCATAATAAGGAAATTAATAGGCCCAGTAAGAGATAATGCAGCAAGCGGCATAGCCCCAAGCTTCCCAACATAAAACATATCTGCAAATTCATAAAAAGCCTGAAACACATTAGTTGCCACGATAGGAAAACTGATAACTAAAAGCACTCGATATAAATTGTCTTCCAATATTAATTTTCTAATTTTAGTCCTACTTATTGACATAAAAATATACCTTGCATTCTATTATACTGACAAATTGGCAAGTTTTATGAAAAAGCACGCTTTTATTCAACTCTAAAAAAACAAATAAATAAAATAGATTGTGAAACTTATGTAAAACACATGACTAACCCATAAATCTGGATAACACTAAAAATAACATTCTATTATCTTGCCTTTCTTAAAAAGGCAAGCTTACTTTTACCTAATAAAAATAAAATTTATTGCTCTTTCACTCTCTTAATCTTTGCTCCCAGAGAACTTAACTTGGTAACAACATCCTCATATCCCCTCTCAATTTGATAAACATTTTGAATACGACTCTCACCCTTAGCACAAAGAGCTGCAATAAGCAAAGACATACCAGCCCTAACATCAGGAGAGGACACATTACTTCCCTTAAGAATAGTTTTCCCTGTAACTACCACACGATGGGGATCACAAAGAACGATCTGAGCACCCATTTTAATAAGCTTGTCTACAAAAAACATTCTTGATTCAAACATTTTCTCAAAAATAAGAACAGTTCCTTGAACTTGAGTTGCAGTTACTATCATTATACTCATAAGATCTGTTGGGAAAGCTGGCCACGGTCCGTCATCAATCTTGGGAATATGTCCCCCAAAATCTAATTTCACCTTTAAAGACTGTTTTTCCTTAACATATATATTTTCGTTGTCATACTCAAAATTAATGCCAAGCCTTGAATATACATGTCTTATTAAGATAAAATTCTTAGGATCAGCCTTGTTAATCTCAAGCTCACCCCCTGTTAATGCAGAAAGACTAATTAAAGAACCTACCTGCATGAAATCAGCACCTATGCGAAATCTAGTTCCACTTAATTTTTTTACGCCCTTTATTCTAAGCATATTAGAACCAATACCAGAAATATCAGCACCCATAGCATTCAACATGCTACATAAATCTTGCACATGCGGTTCACATGCAGCATTCATTATCACTGTCTCACCAACAGCAAGAACAGCGGCCATAATAATATTCTCAGTGGCAGTAACTGATGCCTCATCTAAAAACATCTCAGCACCAACCAATTTATCTATTTCTAAAACAATCCGTTTATTCTCTATTAACTTAGCACCAAGCTTACCAAGTCCATAAAAATGAGTATCAAGACGCCTTTTGCCAATAACATCTCCACCAGGGGGAGCAATATCGATTCTCCCACACCTAGCAAGTATAGGTCCCACCAACAAAATTGAGGCTCTAATTAAATCTGTCAAGGAAGAATCTAACTCAGTTTTCATAATATTTAAAGCCTTAATTTTAAGGATATTACCTTCCCTTAACGCCTCAACCCCTATGTCCTTTAAAATTTGCAAAATAACTTCTACATCTTTAATATCTGGAACATTATCTAAAATAACTTCCTCATCTGTAAGCAATGCCGCTACAATGCAAGGCAAAGCTGCATTCTTATTTCCACTAGCTGTTATCTTTCCACCTATTTTAAAACCACCCTCTAAAAGATAGCTATACATTATTACCTCCAAACTAAACAAAGCTTGCATCAATAAAACACATTTTAGAAAATTAAAGGTGTCGTTTTAAACGTTATTACTATTCTCAAGACTAGCATCAAAATCGATGTATTCCCTTACAACTTCAACCATCACAGCTTTCCCATCATTAATCTCAACTATAACACCATTAAAACCAAGCCCATCCCAAGATTCAGTAAATCGATTATTTAAAAAACCTCGTAAGAATTTATCTATCTCAAATTTAGGTGCGTATCCAATAACACTATTTAAACTGCCAACTCTACCAAGATCAGTAATAACTGCAGTATGATCAAAAATTCTAAGATCTGCTGTTAATATTCTCTTCCCAATACCCAGACAAGCACTAACTCTAGATTTTAGATAAAAAAACATGGCATTAACCTCAGCAGTAGTATTTGAATCAAAGAGTACAATTATATTATTAGTATGCAACTTAATTTTTTCGTAAAAATAATCAAAAGCAAAAAAAGGATTATTAAAATTATATTTTGTAATTCCTGTCTGTCCAACAAGTCTAATTACGGCAACCTTACTGCCATTAACATTGTAAATAAAATAAGAATAACCTTTTAATTTGGCAGGACAATTTAAAGGTTTTAAAATAAAATTATATTTATCAAGTTCATCGCTAAGTCCAGCTCTTACAAACGCATTTTCTCCTAAAGTCAAAACATCAATACCATACTTTTTTAGCAAAAATGCATGTCTTTTACACAGGCCTCGAAACCCTGTAGTAAAATTATTACCAGATATCACAAAATCAATGCCATTTCTTTGTTTAAAAGAAGACAAAAAATTCTTCATCACAATAATGCCAGGCTTACCTATAACTTCCCCAGCAACTAAAATCCGCAAACTCACCAAAGCCTCTCTCTTTATTTATCCAGATTAAAAAACTTAGAAATAATATTTTTAAAAAAAATATTTGATACAAAATAGCTTACCACAATTGAAATAATAATCATAAAAAAAACCAAAATAAACTGAAAAACAGAAGAAACAATAATATTTAGTTTAGCAATAACAAGAAATTCAATAAAAAAAACCAAAAACATTAAAGCTAAATTAATTAATGAACATAAAATAAAGTATAAAATATTCATAAATCAGTACTTTTATTTTTGGCAAACAAATCATAAATTATAAATAAAGTTATTCCAATAACAACATAGCTGTCTGCAAAGTTAAAAGTTGGCCATCTTTGAAGGCCAAAAATACCAAAAAATTTCACGTCCAAGAAATCCACAACTCCTAAGGGTCTAAAAAGCCTATCAATAATATTCCCAATACCACCAGATAAAATCAATATAAGAGCAATTCTAGCTATTTTATTAGTTTCTTTTAAAATAAAACAAAAAACAAAAACCAAAATAATAATAGGAATTACAAGAAAAAACAAATTTTTCAAGCTAGAATTAATATTAGCACCTATTGAGAATAAAATCCCAGTATTTCTCACATGTATTATTTTAAAAAAATCGCCAAAAAAAGATAAATATTCAGTTCCAATGCTGATATATTTAACAACCAAATACTTAGACCATTGATCGATAAAAACTAAAATAAAGATAAATATAACACTGCCAATTAATCTGTTTCTATCTATATTCATATAAAATCCTTATAAATTAGTATCTTTTAAAATAAAATTAACCTCTAATTCTTTTTGAATCTTAAAATATTCCATTAATTTGATTAAACCAAATGTTTCGGTAAAATAATGGCCAGCAAATATCAAATTCACACCATATTCTTCAGCTAAAGGATATATCTGATGGGAGGTATCCCCTGTTATGAACAAATCAACTCCATGTTCTAATGCTTCTTCAAAAAAAGAATATCCAGAACCACTAACAATAGCTACCTTTTCAACATATTCCTTAAATTTTTTGTAATAAAGAACATGTTTATTATGAGCTTCAATTCTTTTTAAAATTTCAGAAAAATTAAATCCAGCAATAGAAATAATACCTAAATTGAACCCTTTATAATTTGCAAAGGGAATAGGGCTATGAAACCCCAAGAAATCAGAGAATACTTTACTATGAGAATAAACAGAATGAGCATCCATAGGCAAATGAACGCAATAAAGTGCTAAGTCATTGTCAATAAGCCATTTAACTCTTTCATACATTCCAGAAACAATCTTTTCTGATTTTGACCAAAAAATACCATGATGAGTAATTAAAAAATCATAATCTTTTGATTCTCTTAAAGTTGCCATACTTGCATCAACAGCAAGAGCGACTCGCTTAACCTCAAGCTCTAAATTACCTACTTGAAGCCCATTAAGACTCTTATCAATATTCCTATAATCTTTTACCTTAAAAATTTCATCCAAATTGGATGATAACTCTTTAACAGTCAAATTAAATTCTCCAAATCGAAGCGTAACTTCTCTTGCCCCTAAACTTTCTATGAGAATAAAGATTGTAATTACAGTAAGTACACAAACCTGAATCCTCAACATCTAAATTAAAATTAGAAATCAATCCCAAATTAAAATTGGCATTGTCAAAATATATTTTATCATCCTTTTTACAAAAAGATATATCTAACAATTTTTTACTAAATTTTAAATTCACTTCTGATAGAAACTCAGATGAAACCTCATAACAGCATGACCTATTATAAGGCCCAAAGATAACTTTCAAATCCTCAAAATTTGAACCCATACTCTCAAACATAAGTAACATTTTTAAAATGATAAGCTTAAAACTACCCTTATATCCACTGTGAGCAAGCCCGATATATTTTTTTGATTTGTCAAACATATATATCGGAAGACAATCTGCATAGTAAGCAAGAAGGGCAACATTGCAAGAAGAAGACACAAGTCCATCTCCTTCCTGAAAATTAACAAAATCATCAGAAACTTTATAAACAACATTCGTATGTAATTGTTTTAAATATTTTATTTTTTTATCCTTAGGAATAAAACTTAAATTATCGCTATTAATATCTCTTATATCCAAATCAAAAGGCTTCTTAGTATAGATCAATTTAATGCTAGAATCTAATTCAAACTCATAATAAAATTTCCTCTCTACTACTCTCATAATCTAAACTCTTCACCAAGATAAAGCTTTTTGGCTTTCTCGCTATTTATAACATAATCAACATTGCCCTCATCAAGCACCTGTCCTTGATAAATAATATAAGCCCTATCTATTATATCAAAAGCATCTCTTACATTATGGTCAGTAATTAAAACCCCAATATTCTTACTCTTCAAAATCCTTATTATATCTTTTATATCTCCAATAGCAATAGGATCAATACCTGCAAAAGGCTCATCAAGCAACAGAAAATATGGACTTACAGCTAAAGCCCTAGCTATTTCAGTTCGCCTTCTCTCTCCACCAGAGAGAGTATAAGCTTTTTGATGCTGTATTCTCTTGATTTCAAAGTCATTAAGAAGATTTACAAGTTCCATCTTACGCTCAGCTTGAGATAAATCTTCCCTCCTCTCAAGAGCAACTAAAATATTATCTTCAACTGTAAGCTCCCTAAAAATAGATGGTTCTTGAGGCAGATAGACAATTCCTAACCGTGCTCGCTCATACATGTTAAGACCAGAAATATCATGACTATTTATAAGGACATGCCCACTATTAGCTCTAATAAAACCTACAATAGTATAAAATGTTGTGGTTTTCCCAGCACCATTTGGCCCAAGCAAACCTACAACTTCGCCTCGATGCACATCAATAGTAACACCATTAACGGCTAATTTTTCTCCATATTTCTTAACAATGTTATCTGCCTTTAGAACAATATCAGTAACAGTACCAAGGCTAAGCTTTTCTTTAATCGATTTTATTCTATTTTTTCTGTTGGGGAACATCTCCCTCCACTTGAGTAAATTTACCTTCAACATCACCCTCAAGATTATATTTTTTGGTTTCTGTATTTAAAACTATCCTTGAAGCAGAATAATAATTATCATCCTGATAAATCACCGGAACACCTTCAAGAACAATTTCTTTTTCTTCCTTATTATAAATTCCATTCTCAGCTCGTGCAAAAATATCACCTTTATATATCTTAACAGAATACTGCATAATATAAACACTTGTCTTACGACTACCTTCAATTCTCTCAGCCTTAACAACAAGTTCATTTTCCAAATCTTCAAGCTCAACACCTTTTTGAAGATAAAAACTATCTAATTTCCTATTAACAAATAAGAATTGTGACTTAACATTCATTTTATTAACATAATCTTCATAATAAACATTGCCACGGGCCTCAATATAAGCACTCCCTTCTCCATAAATTTCAATCTCATCAGCCCTAAGCTTAAAATCAGAAGAAATAACCTCAGGATTTCCCTTTAAAATAATTCTCCTATAAAGAGGTGACATAATACCATGGGAAAAATCCGCTCTAAAAGTAAATTCACCCTTTTTCTGCGTACCATCTTCAGTTTTTAACTTCTCAGACAACTTTTCAGATTTATCAAAACTCTTTTGATCTTGTGCATAACCACTTAAAAAAGTAATATAAACTAAACAGATAATCAAATTTCTCATTTTACAAGTCCTTCAATACCAGAATAAAAATAAAAATTATTATTCTTTAAAAAATATGAAAATCCTTTTCCAGTTATATTACTCTCATCAAATCTAATAAATACTGACTCATTTGGGGGCGATAATAGTTTTTTCTCATTATCTTTCCATAAAAGCCTATTGGTATTAATCAGATAATAGTTATTCATATCTTCTATCTTTAACTCCACAGAATCTTTCATATCTAAATCTTTAGTAACATGCGAGCCTTCTAAACTACTAAATTTACCTGAAATCCGATTTTCCAAAGAATGATACAAAAATCTTCCATTATCAACTTTATAAATCTTGTAATAATTAAAATAATTAAAGCTTAAAGCTTCCAATACAGTTTGCTTCTTCCCACCTACAACATTATGATAACTAATCCCCAATATTTGTATTGAAGGGGTCTCTTTAGCAGTCTCTGCCCTACCAGAGTGTTCATCGTAATCAAAAGTACAATTTAAGATAAACAAAAGCGGCAAAAAATAAAATAAAGCAAATCTCATCATACAAGTCCTTACATAAGCTTATAAAAAGACACCTTTTAAGCTTTCCAATTGAAAAGTAAATATCAGAATCTCAATATGGCTCTCATTCACCAGACTCAGACAATTATTATCCACAATCATTTAAATCTAAAATTTATAATATAAATTACTCAACCCATATAAGATCTCTGCTTCCATTTAAAACAGCTCATCTTTACGCCTATCCACAAATACTATAACAATTATGCAATACTACTAAAAATTTTTCACTAGAATTTCCCTTATACTACCACGCCCACCTGGATTTGCATTAATAAATCTTTTAGAATCAACAAAAGCAACATTATAGTTTTTATATAACCCAAGACTAAATGCAGTATTAGAATTTGAAAGCAAAAACTTAGCCCCCTTTTTATCTATTTCCTCACAAAAATGTAGTAATTTTTCATGCATTCTAACATCAAATCCATATCTACTATAATTTGTAAAATTACTTGTCTTTGAATAAGGTATATAAGGTGGATCAAGATAAACGAAATCATCTTTTTTAATAAAATCAAGTAAACAAAAAAAATCTAGACTTAAAACTTTAACCTCCCGCAGAAGCTTAGAAGCCAATTGTAAATTTTTAATTTCATAAAGACTAATCTTTTTATATTTACCAAAAGGAGTATTAAATCTCCCATCTCCATTTTCTCTATAAAGACCATTATAACAAGTTTTATTCAAATAAAGAAAAATACATGCCTTTTCTAAATTAGTTAAATCTTCATTATTAAAACTATTTCTAATATGAACATAATGCTCCTTAGTTAAAGGAGCATTATTATATTTTTCAACCTCTAATAAAAAATTATCCAAATTATAGGCAATTTCCCTATAAAAATTAATCAAATTAGAATTTATATCATTAATAATTGAATTTTTCAAATTCAAAGCAAAAAATAATGCCCCTCCCCCTACAAAAGGTTCAATATAATTATTAAAAGAAAGGGGAATATTATTTAAAATAACTTTCAATAAATTTTTCTTACCACCAGCCCATTTCAAAACAGGCCGTATTGCAACGCTCATATTAATATTTTAACCATAATAATGTTCAAGCTCATCATTCCTTTTATAAGTTAAAATTTCATCTTCTTTAAACCAAATGGGTATTTCACGAAGAGCATCATCAACACTAGCGGAAGCATGAATCACATTATAAACTGCAAACTTTTTCTCATTCGCATAGTTAAAACTATGATAAGCAAAATCACCCCTTATTGTCCCAAGAGCAGCTACTTTTGGTTCTGTAGAACCACAAAATTTTCTAACAACCTCAACAGCTTCAACACCTTCAATAACAAACACAAAAACTGGTGAACTAATTATAAAATCAATTAAAGATCGCCAAACAAACTCGCCATGCCTTACAGCAATATCATCATAAAGATAATGAATCTCGGCCATTGCTCTATTAACTAAAGTCATCTTAGCAGCTACAATTTTCAATCCTGCCTTCTCAAATCTAGAAATTACATTACCAATCAAACCCCTTCTAACACCATCAGGTTTAATAATACATAAAGTTTTTTGTATTAAAGTAGACATAAAAACCTCCCAATGTTTTCATTACAATTCAAGTTAATTATAAGATATAAGTTATTGACTTTATAAACATCTGCTTCAAAAGAATAAATAAAAAATAAGATTATAAATAAACTTTAATTCTCAAACTATAAATTAAAGAATTAAAATTAATACTTGAAATGAGCAAAAATCACTTGAAACAATTTTAAAATCTATAAAAAATAAATGCATCTTGAATCTTACATATTAAATCTTAAACGCAAAGCCCTCAGGGTAGTCATTTTATCTGCATTACTAATGCTACCTCCAACAGGAAGACCAGATGCTATTCTTGTGACATTAATATCTAAATTCTTTAAAATACTACTAATATAATTTGCAGTTACATCCCCTTCAATGCTAAATTCTGTAGCAATAATCACTTCCTGAGCCTCAAGGGCACCAACATAACCTTCTAACTTATCAAGATTTAATCTATTTGGACCAATATCTTTTAAAGGATCAAGATGACCATGAAGTACAAAATAAAATCCATCATATTCCCCAGTAGATTCAATAACCTCTAAGTCTTGCGGCATCTCCACAACACAAATCACATTTTTATTCCTACTTAAATCCATACAAATATCACAAAATTCTTCCTCAGCAAAATTGTAACAATTTTTACATTTTCTTATGCTAGAATGGAGATTGCTTAAAATTTGTCCCAAATTTTTTGCATACTCCTCACCCTTATACAAAATATCATAAACCATTCGTGATGCTGTCTTTTTACCTATGCCTGGCAATTTAGAAACTAAAACAATTAAATCTTGTATAATCAAATCTTAAATCCCAAATGGCATAGAGCCCATTGTTTTTGATTTTATCTCTTCCTTAACCTTAGAAATAGCATCATTAAAAGCCGATTTTATCATGTGCTCAAGAGCCTCATTATCTAAATCACTAAAAAATTCTTCTTTAATTGAAACTTTCTTAACAAGAAATTCTCCATTCATCTCAACAACGATAACATCGCTTCCTGCCCTGCCACAGACAACAATTTGAGACATTTCTTTTTTAAGATTATCAATATTATCTTTAAAGCTTGTCATATTTTTTAAAAAATCTAATGGATTTACTGCCATATCCTAATCTTTCACCTCACTTGCTCCAAAAATGTTTTTGATCTTAAGCACCTCATTATCAAACTCATCATCATTATCCTTAAACTGCTTCTGAAATATAACATTCAATCTAGGAAATTCTTTACAAAATTCAGCTCTTATTTCATTCTGATAAGCTTGAAGCTGATTATACTCAAATCCACTAAAAATTTTATAATAAAGCACACCATTGTCAATCAAAACTTCTCCTGAATATACTAAAGTTTGAACATACTTAGATACTAAATAAATAAAACTTTCTTTAATTTTATCATTATCATCTACCTTATCAAAACTATCTTTTGTCTCTATAAAAATCTCATCAATATCATCACCATCAGCAAAATCAATACGCCTAGAATCTTTAACTTCAGTCTTTAATGCGGTATCAATTTTACTTAAACCCAATTTTACTGGATCTACTGAAGGAATATTACCTAATTCTGATTTTAAATCAGTATCAACATCAACATCATTTACATCAAAACTAACCTCATCAAGTACCTTAGCTTCGATATCTTGAATTTGCTTAATTAAAAAATGACTAGGTACATAATCTTTAAGCCTAAGTATCTTAATAAAACTAATCTCAAGTTCATATTTAGGACTTACTGAAAACTGCAAATTCCTATAAGTCTCAAGTAATACACTAATACTTCTCTCAACATGATTCAAATCAAAACTTGATAATTTTTCTTTTAAACTCTTAAGTTTAATACCAATAAACATAAGATTTTTAATGTCTAATTTCAGAAATAATATCTCTCTAAAAAACTCAATTGCATCAAGAAGAAATTGCTCACATGAAATCCCTGTTAAAAATACAGCATCTAAAACACAAAGCAATTCCTTTAAATCATCATTAAGAATGCTTAATGCCAATTTTTCTAAAAATTCATCACTGGTCAATCCCATCTTAGATTTGATTTGTTCAAAATTAATGTCAGAATTACTTAATGACACAATTTGATCGAAGAGAGTATAAGCATCCCTTACGCTCCCTCCACTCTTATAAGCAATCCACCTTAAAGCCTCATCCTCATATTTAATGTTATCTTCAAGGCAAACATGCTTTAACATCTCATAAATCTTCTCTAAAGGTAAAAGCCTAAAATTAAAATGCTGACACCTGCTCTTTATTGTATCTGGAAGTTTATGTACCTCTGTCGTAGCAAAAATAAAAACAATATAACTAGGGGGTTCTTCAATTGTTTTTAAAAGAGCATTGAAAGCAGAATTTGAAAGCATATGTACTTCATCAATAATGTAAACCCTATACTTAGAACTGGCAGGAGGAAACATTATTTCTTCTTTAATTTGTCTAACATCTTGAACAGAAGTATTTGAAGCACCATCAATCTCGATAATATCAAGACTATTATCATTATCAATAGATTTACAACTGAAACACACACCACAAGGCATAATTGTTGGTCCTGCCTGACAATTTAAACACCGTGCAAAAGCCCTTGCAGAAGAAGTCTTACCAACTCCTCGTGGTCCTGAAAATATATAAGCATTTGCTATTCTGTTATTCTCTATTGAATGTTTTAAGGTCTCAACAACAAAATCTTGCCCCTCAAGAGAATTAAAATCTCTAGGACGCCTCTTAATGGCAGTACCTCTTGCAGATATCATCCCATCTCCCCATACACCAATAAAAATCTCACTTAAACCTTAAATTACACAAAATCAAAAGCATTAAAACAATAAAAACATTATTCTTTTACAATATGTAAAATATAATATCAATACTTAATATCAAGTATTAACTCTATAAAAGCATACTTGCCTACTAAACCAAAATAAATTTATCCTAAGACGTACGCACTCATTGAGTAATTACTTACCGCTGCTACCTTCCAGTCCTGACGGGATTAGGTAACACCCAATAGTGCGGATCCTAGGAATCGGAGAAAATGGGATTCGAACCCATGATACATTTTCATGTATACACGCTTTCCAAGCGTGCGCCTTCAGCCGCTCGGCCATCTCTCCAAAACCAACGACTTCCGTGCCCAAGAGGATTTGAACCTCTGACCTTCAGAACCGCAATCTAATGCTCTATCCAGCTGAGCTATGGGCACAAACAAACATTTGATTTTATTGTAATAAAAATTATTATTTATTACAATAAAATCAAATTTATAAAAAAAGTCAAAAATATTCTTACAAAGATTACAATATTGATTCATTTATAAAAAAGGAGTAATAAATGGCAATTAAACTCATAATAGCAATATTTTTATTAATGATGTCATGCACAAAACATGAGGAAAAAATAGAAAGCACTGAAATTAATATTGAAACAAAAATTATCAAAGAGACCATTACTGACGAGAATAATAATATTTTTCACATCGATGCTCAAATTCCCACCATAGAAGGCCTAGAACTTGGATTTGAAGAGTTTATACAAGAATGGAAAATTTATAAAACCGAATTACTTAAAACAAACAAATCCAAAGAATATGCCTATGAATTTTCTTATAACTCTGACTTTGAAATATTCAAAAACCCAGACCTTAAAATAACATCAGTTCTATACAGCCAATACACAATAGACAAATATGATGCAAATGGACTTACAACATATCATCCAATTAATTTAAGGGGAAAAGCAAAAATAAAACTTAAAGACATAATTTCAAAAGATCAATTAGACTCTTTGATGCAAGTATTAAGAGAACAGGTAGAGAAAGATTTTAGAAAATTTGGTATTTATTCTGACAATCAATCTGAATTTGAAAAAGAATTTGAAAAAACTTTCAAACAATATAAATATTACTTTAAAAACAATAATGTAGTAATTTTTTATGACCCGATCGTAATACGCCCACACGTAGATGGAAAAGTTGAATTTATCTTTCCAATCGATAACAATACCGAAAACCAGGAAACAGATTGTCCAATATGCTCAAAATAAAATAAAAACGGAGAGGGTGAGATTCGAACTCACGGTAGGCTTACACCCACGACGGTTTTCAAGACCGTAGCATTCAACCACTCTGCCACCTCTCCTAAATTATTATCATACTAATAAACTAAAGAAATCTTTGTCAAGATAAGCCTTAACAAAAACTCTTACGGAGAGAATGGGATTCGAACCCATGGTCCCCTTTTTAAAAGGACAACTTCTTAGCAGGAAGCCCCATTCGGCCACTCTGGCATCTCTCCTTGAAAGTATACTAATAAATAGTATATTAGAGTCATTACATTGTCAACAAAAAATAACTTTTAAAGCCTTAATAATTGATCCTAAAATCCCTATAAGCATCAATTAAGTCTCTAATCTCTTTAATTGCAACATCCAATTTAATTCGTGTAAGTTCATCTAAAAAAATTTTCTCAGCAAGTTCCACTTCATTGTTGCTAGCTCTAAGTTCAATATGTTCATCTCTAATTTTCCAAATATATGGACACAGTCTAGTATTATAATCAAATACAAAAACAGGATCTTTTAAATTCAAGGAATTGTCAATAAAGAACAAATATTCCAACGTCCATTTGCCCTTTAAAAACACTGCAAATTCGTCTAAGAGTTCTTCAATCAAAATATCTTCTCTAGATTCAAGTAAATTTAAAAATGCAGAATAAATATCTGGTTTAATTTCACAAAGCTTTTTAAGATAAAAATGAGCATCTTCAAGCTCACGATTCCTTAAAAAAAATAAAAATGCATAAAAATAAACTAAATCCATATTAGGATAATCTAACAACATTCTATCAATAGCTCTCTTAGGAGAAAAATTTAAAAGCTCTATTGTAGCAATATGCATATTATATATTGTATAAATATTGGGAAAACTTAAAATAGCTTTTACATAGGATTTAGTGGCTTGCGTCATATTACCTATTTTATGCAAAATAGTTGCTCTATTATGCCAAATATATTTAGAATAACTCGAATCTGTTAAAAATTTCTCGGAAAGTTTAATTGCACCACTGATCTCTCCAATAAAATAAAGATAATACATTAAATAATTAACAATAAGAGAAAGATTGGCCTCTTTAAAACTCTCATCTATCTCAAATGGTTTAGCATCCTTGAATATACAATTATTTTTTAAAAACCAAGCATTTAATTTAACAAGAGCATTATTTTTATCCACATCAACAGCTTTAACAATCATTTGGATAGCCTCATCTTTCCTGCCCAAAATCTCAAATAAAATAGCAGCATTATTAATAGCCTGAATCAAGCTAGGATGTTGCTTATTGGCTTTTAAAAAACAACTTAAAGATTTCTCATAATCTTTTAATCCAAAATAAAAAACACCAAGATTATAATTTTGGAAATAACTCAATTCATCTTCTTGACCCTCAAATTTACCATAATGTAAAAGTTTAATTAAAAAATTATACTCATTTAAAACAGGATAAGTATCTAATACATATAGGAGTGCCTTATAATCCTTTAGTTTAAAATAAATTAAAGACTTAAGAGATAGAGAATCAAAACTATCATCAAAAACATCAAGATTTAAAAGAGCATTCTTAAAATCGCCCTTTTTATAAAGCTCTAAGGCTTGCTCAAAATTAATACTATTCATATTGCTCAAAAAACTCCATAGGTCTGACAGAAATCTCTTTTGAAAAAGACGCTTCATTTACACTCTTGTCTAAATTATAAGAAGCAACACTAACATAATAAAGCCTTCCATTCTCAAGACCTGTAATTCTAAAAGAAGTCTGATTACCAACATCAATAGGAGATGTAAAAATACTTCCGGCTTTACCATGATAATTACCAGGACTAACGCCAATATAAATATAATAGCCACCAATATTACTATTAATAACTGGAAACCATTCAATCAATATCTCACCAGATCCTGGGACAGCTTTTGTTATTAGCGGCGGAAAAGGTGCGGCCTCAGGTATATAAGTAACAATCATGCCATAAAGAACCGGACTCTCCACAGGATCACCACTTGGATAAAATTCCACCTTAATTTGAATATATTTTGATACATCAAACTTAGGAAATCCATTTTTAGGATCAAAATGAATCCAATCTCCTGTTAAATTCTTTTTTATCTCTCCATTCTTACCTGTTTCATAAAACACCTTATTATCCAACCTATAATAATAAAAAATATCTGTGTCTTTTGGCTTTACGCTATCAAATTCAATAGATAAAATTTGAGAATAGTCCTTAGATAGCTTAATTGGTTCTGTAATAATATATCCCTTATCTCTTGAAAAGAAAGCACTATTTACGTCTTCAAAACTTTTATGAATTTCAAAATTCTCAATAGCCCCTGTAAAATACTGTCCCAATGCAAAATCAATGAAATTACCAATATTTAACAAATAGCCAAAACCTTCTCTCTTATCAGCAGTCACATACTCTATAGCCTGGGGCTTAGAGTCTATCAAATATTCCAATAACCCATCTTTTTGCCTATACCTCACAGTATGCAAATGCCACTCTTTTGGAATAAAATCATCATCGCTCTTTAGCTTAATCTTAATCGGTTCTCCATTATTGTTTAAAAACACATTATTAAAATTCCAAACAAAAGTTCCGCCTTCACTCTCTAACCGAATGGCTTGATCTAGCCAAACACCTTTAATATTCTTATACCCGTTCCAACTTACAATAACCTCTCCGGTAACAGAAGTAGAACGGTATGCCCAAAACTGGATAGTAAAATCAGAAATTACATTACCTGAATAAAAGAAAGCCTTTTTTGTTAATGGTTTAAACTTAATAGTATTTCGACTTGAATAAAAAATTAAAGAATTCCCTGCAATATTATAAAAAGAATTTGAAATCTTTGCATTGCTTGAATCAACAAAATAGTTTAAAGCAGCATCCTTAACAATATTGTCTTTTTCTATTTCTAATCTAAAATCAACACTATTAAAATCTAAAGCTCCCTTATATCTACCCAAATAAATCCCAAGAACATCTCTATTGCCTTTTGTAAAGCTAACGTTATGGGCTTCCTGAATAAATTTAAATCCATCCTTAGAATCAAGAATCAACTTAAGTTCCTGAGAAAAAACACTAGAAATACACGAACAAAACAGCGCAAATATAAAAATCAATCTCATTACAGACCTTCATCTTTTTCAACAGAAAAAGAATTAAAAAATATACAACGATTCAAATATGATATAATATTATATCACAAAAAGAAAAATGATTATTTAAAAGCAATGATAGATACAATATGAGAGAACATTTAAACCACTTACACAAAAAAGTACAAGAATTACCAACAACAAGTGGATGTTATAAGATGTACTCACAAAACAATAAAATACTATACATTGGAAAAGCAAAAAACTTAAGAGCAAGAGTAAAAAACTACTTTTTAAAAAGAATCAGCCATAAAACAAAAATACTAATGAGAAATGTAGCAAATATAGAAGTAATTACCACAAATAGTGAATACGAGGCTCTACTCTTAGAGTGCAACTTAATCAAGGAATACAAACCAGACTATAATATCAAGTTAAAAGACGATAAAGGGTACCCTATGATAAGAATAACTTGCGAGAAATACCCAAGAATCTTTAAAACTAGAAAAATAATAAATGACGGAAGTGAATACTTCGGTCCATATGTTAATGCAAAAAATCTAGACTTAGTATTAGACCTTATTAACAAAACATTTAAAACTAGAAAATGCAAAAAGAAATCAAAAACTCCCTGTCTTTATTTCCACATGGGACAATGTCTTGGGGTATGCTACAGAGAAGATCTTGAAGAACAATACAAAAAAGAAGTAGATAAAATAAGACATATCCTAAATGGAAAGATATCTAAACTTTTAGATGAAACTGAAATAAAAATGAAAGAAGTAATTAAAAAGGAAGATTTTGAAGCAGCAATAAAATTAAAAGAAACTAAAAGATCATTAATTGAGATAAGTCAAACACAAATAATTACAAGAATGAATAAACTTAGTGCAGACTATATATACATTCATCAAACTGATAGTTTAAATGCAATAGTAATACTTAAATACAAAGACGGCAAACTAGTAGAAAAAGACATAAATTTTGATGAAAGCATATATGAAGAGGATGAGCTAACAGCAAAATTTATAACACAATACTATACAGCCCTAAACATGATAGTACCAAATAAAATATATATTTTTAAAAAAATTGAGACTGAAAATATCACAAAACTAATAAACGAACTTAAAAATACAAAAACTGAAATAATATGCGAAGAAACTAAAGAGACTATAAAGATAATGGAAATGGCAATTTCTAATGCAAAAATCGCATTAAGAGAATATGATAACGAAAAAAATAGAGCACTAGAAAGTCTAAAAAACATTCTTGAAATGACAAAACTACCAAAGACAATTGAGGGATTTGATATTTCTCATCTTAATGGACATAAAACAGTAGCATCACTTGTTAGCTTTAAAATGGGTAAACCTTTTAAAGATGGATATAGAGTTTATAAAATCAACTCATTAAATAATGGAGAGATTGATGACCTTAAGGCAATAAAAGAAGTTATATCAAGGCGATACTCAAAGCTAATTAATGAACAATTAGCATTACCTGATTTAATATTAATCGATGGAGGAAAAGGTCAATTAAGTGCTGCTTATTCCATTTTAAAAGGATTAAAAATTGAAAATGAAGTTATTGTTTGTGCATTAGCAAAAAAAGAAGAAATAATATTTTTGCCAAATAAAACACAAGGCATTAAACTTTCAAAAGGAAATCCTGCTCTTCAGATATTACAAAATGTTCGAGATGAAGCTCACAGAAGAGCAAACAGCTTTAATAGAACACTACGCAGAAATATAAAATTGAATTACAGTAAAATAAAAGGAATTGGTGAAGAAAAAGCTAAAAATATTTTAAAAACACTTGGAACATACAAAGATATATTGCTCCTAAACGAAGATGAAATAGCTAAGAAAATGAAAATAAACATTAAAATGGCAAAAAAAATAAAAAAATTTTCAGAAGATCAAAATTTAAAAAATACATATTCCATAAAGTCTTAATTTACATTTGATATGATTAAAAATAATGGACAAAAATGATATCACCTCTAACCTTTATAAATCCATGAATTCAATTTAAGATAAGCAGATACTTTAAAAAGTACACTCAGATTTAAAAGAAAAATTATTAAGAATGGTGTCATCTTTAGTTAATAATATTGATATCATAAAATATGATAAATTTAAATGCATATTCTTACCATAGATCCTTGCATATAGATCAAACTTATGTAATATTTTCAAAATAAATTTGATATCCAAAATTGAATAATTTTTAAGCCCTATCTTATAAATTTTCTCTAGTGAGACAAATATTTTATGCTTTTTAAAGACAGATGAAATATTATTTGAACTCTCATAATCTATTTTTACCTTTAAAAATTTTTTAAATTGCCAACCAAGACTCATTAAAATATTAATTAAATCTTCTCCTTGCTCCAAGATGGATTTAACTTTAACTAAAGCACACTCCATATCTTTTTTCAAAATTGACTCAAACAAGGAAAATGAATTCTCAATGCGCACAAAACTAAGCCAAGAATTTATATCATGTTCATCAATGGTTTTATTTTTAATCATAAGGGCAAAGGAATTTATATAAAACTGCAAAATCCTAGTATCTGCATCTAACATAAAAAGCATTAAATTTATGGCTTTATCTGTAATTTTAATTCCAAGCTTGAAAAAACTTTTCTTTACAAATACAAACTTATCAGTATCAGATAGCTCATAAAAAGTTTTCTTAACTATATTCAAAGAACCTTTAGGATCAAAACTGATTGAATTTTCATTAGAAATAAAAATAATAATTTTATTTAAAGGCTTTAAGATTGTGCTATAAATTAACTCTAAATCTTTCTTATTTTTTAAATTTTCAGACTCATAAATAATAAAAACTTCCCCTTTAGAAAAAAGAGAATTGGTCAAAAGCCGCTCAGAAAGCTCATATGATGATAATTCAGACATAAAAAGCTTAGTAATACATATATCATCAGCATTCAACTTATTAAAAATATCATTTAAATAAGCTTCTTTTAATCCCTGTTCTTTGCCTAAGAGTAAATAAATTTCTTGCATTTAAATAACATTATAATTCAAGTAATAAATATGTTATACTCCAATTATTAGGATAAAATATGAAAATTGCAATATTCACAGATACATATCTTCCAAACAAAAACGGAGTAGCAACATCTATAAAACAAATTAAAGAAGGCTTTGAAAGAAAAGGTCACACCGTTTATATTTTCTGTCCACAATCTCAAAAATCAGACTTAAGAGAAGAACATATTTACAGATGCTTCTCAATCAAATTGAACCGCACATTAGATGCCAACTTAGCATTTCCAAACGAGATAAAAATAAAAAATATAATACAAGAATATAAACCTGAAATAATTCATACGCATTCGGAATTCACTATGGGAAAAATCGGGAAAAAATTAGCCCTACAATACAATATCCCAATCGTTCATACAAACCATACAATGTGGGATTATTATCTACATTATCTAGGAATTCTTAAATACTTAATTAAGCCAGACAAAATGATGAAGCAATTTTATGATCAAATTCATCATTTCATTTATCCATCAACTAAGGCACATGATAAATATTTTCATCTTGCAAAAAATGCTGACTACAAAATAATCCCAAATGGAGTCGACAGAAACCTTTTCATAAAAAACCTAAGCCAAGAAAAAAGACAAGAAATTCTAAATAAATATGGAATAAGCACAAACGATAAAATCATAATCTCTGTTGGAAGAATAAATAAAGAAAAAAATATATGTTTATTAATGGAACATTTAAAAAAACTTTTAATTGAGAACAAAAATTGCAAGCTCATCCTCATAGGAAGGGGAAAAGAAGAAACTAAGGTAAGGCAATTTAAGAAGCAATATGGACTTGAAAAACAAATAATACTCATTGGAACAATCCCATGGGAAGAAATGTATTACTATTATAAAATATCCGATGTATTTGCAAGTTTATCAAAAAGCGAAGTATATCCAATGACAATAATTGAAGCCTTAACTGCCGGAATACCTGCAGTACTTATTAATGACATAATATACAAAGATGTAATCCATCAAGGAAAAAATGGATTCTTAATAAACAATTATGAAGATATCTACAAATACATGAAAGAAATAATAGAAAACGATGAAAAATTACAAACTTTAAAAAGAACCACAGAAGAAACGTCTATGATGTTTTCAAGCTCACTCTTTATAGAAAAAATTGAACAGTATTATTCCGAAATCATTAACAACTCAAGATATTAATGCAATTTGCTAAAATCCACAATATGAATGGGAAATTTTATTCCCATATCACTTAAAATACCTTTAATATTTTCTGCTATGAAATATTGAAAATCCCAAAAAAACTCAGTCTTTACAAAACATCTAACTTGCATGACTACGTAATAAGGCGTATATTCCTTTACAATAACACTGGGATCCTTAACACCATATTGTTCCCTATTAACTGAGAATGCCAAATTTTCTATCTTGCTTTTAAGAACATCAATATCTGTATCATAAGGCACTTGAAAACTGAATGCAATCCTCCTTTTAGGATTTGCAGAAAAATTAGTAACTGATGTACTTGTAAACTTACTATTTGGAATCTTAATAATCTTACCATCTACAGTCTTAAGTGTAGTAAAAAATATCTGAATATCATTTACCTCACCCTCAACATCATCACAGCTAATGTGATCGCCGATTTTAAAAAAATTGGAATTTAGAACAATAAATCCACTAACAAAGTTAGATAAAATTCCTTGAGCAGCAAGACCAACTGCAAGACCTAGAGATCCAAATATAGCAAAAACAGAAGTCGTAGGAACACCAAGATAAGGCAAAATCACCAGAATTAACACCATATCTGTCATCACTGCAAAAAATGACTTAAAAAAATTAAGAACAGTAGAATCTAGCTTTGTCTCCAACTTAGATTTTTCAAAAGCCTTAAAAAAAAACTTACCCATCCTCTTAATAACAAACCTTAAAATGTACCACACTAAGAGTGCTACTAAAACTTTTAATCCATAACCTAGTACCGTTTCAAAAATTGTATTAATATAATCCTGAAAAATAGATATTTCTTTAAATAAATTCAATGTTCCTAACTGTTCATTCATAAGCTACCATGGTTAATAGTATAAAAAAATAATAGGAAAATACAATCTTAAAATACTCAGCTCCAAAACAAAAAATTAATATACAAAAGCACCTATCACAATCAATATTACATAGCCACTGTGATAAAATATAATTTAATACTCGCACTCTTTAAAGTTAGGATAAGGAATGCATGAATAAGACAAAAGAAACATCATATGAATTACTAACATTATTCTATCTTGTATTAAAAACAACAACAACCACACTTGGTGGGGGATTATTAATAATATCTGAGCTTCGAAAAACAATCGTCAATAAAAGAAAGTTAATATCTGAGCAAGACTTCAATGAAATATTGGCAACATCAAACGTAATTCCCGGAGTAACAGCAATCAATTTTGCATTCTTAGTTGGTAAAAAACTTAAAGGATTTAAAGGTGCAATTATATTAACTATCGCTGGAATCTTACCATCCATATTTGTAATAACAATTATGGCCCTTTATATAAACTTAAATTCAAATAACATTTATTTTCAAAAATTCCTTGAAGGCGCAAAAATATCATCAATAATAATAATGTCAATGACCATACTTGAATTCTCAAAAAAAATGCTAAAGCAATCAATAACGAAATGGACAACATGCTTATTAATAACATATACACTATATAAACTTCATATAGACCTATCATACATATTGCTGGTATTTTTATTCATATGTTTGGTAACATATACAGTAAAGAAAAGATTTTCCCAGAAAAAGGCACAAATTTGATTTTAATAAATTTATTCATTACATTTTTCAAAATAGGAATTTTAAACTTCGGTGGAGGAAACGGCATCACAACGATAATCAATAAAGAAATCATTGCTAATAAGGAATGGATAACAAAAGAAGATTTTATTAATATCATTACAATATCTAGAATTACTCCAGGTCCTGTTGCTACCAATATAGCAACATATGTTGGCGCCAAAGTAGCTGGAATTACTGGTGCAATCATTGCCACAATAGGTTTAATAACTGCCCCAATATTAATTATTACCCTTATAACATTAATACTGCATAAGATAAATTTCTTAAATTACTATCTTGAAAACCTAAAACCTGTAATTATCGCATTATGGATAATGACCATAGTTATTCTATTTGAAAGCATATTCTTAAAAGTAAGCCATAATAATATAGAGATTTTAAAAAGCTTCACACTTGCAGGATTGAACTTAATAATTCTATTACTTTACAAAAACATCACTCCTGCAATACTAATCATATCCAGTGGAATAATATATATTATTATATAAAAATGATTAAACAAAACTTAAAACTAACACAAATTAATACAAAAAATGCTAAGTCTTGACAAACAAAAATTAATAAAAGTTATATTAAACGAAATTGAAAATAATTAATACCTTCAAGTAGACTCAAATAAAATATTTTTCGAAACACTAAAAACTTATAAATTTAAAAAATTTTTCTACAAAGAAAATTATAATAATAAAACACAATATGAGATTGCACTGGCTAAAACATCACTCACAATTTCTCTTAAAGAATATTCTTTACTAAAGCTAAAAATTCAAAGACTCAGCAAAGCTGAGATCAATATAGAAGAAACCATAATAAATAATCTAAATAACAAAGGATTTTATATAATCAACCCTTATGATTTCTTTAAAAAAGAAGATTGGCCCCAGGAAACTAAAATGATCAAACTAATTCAACAATTTGATCCAATAGAAATTGGCATACCTAATATCATAGAATCATTAATATTACAAGCAAAATATCATAAATTAGATATCAATATAATTAAAATTCTTGAAAGAGCAGACTTGCTTGAAAATACTCAAGACAAGCTAAAAGAAGAGCTTAACATCAACTCTCAAGATTTAAATGATGCTCTTAACACAATTAAACTTAAGCTTACTCCTAATCTCACATTTGGGTTTAAAGACAAAAATGATACAAATAACTATATTGAACCAGATATCATTATTATAAGTAAAGGCAATACACTGAAGATAAAAATTAAAGGGGTTAATTTCTTCAAAAAAGACGCTAAAAAACAAAAAATTAAAGATTCAATAAAATATAAACAAGTAAAATGGCTAATTGAATCTTTAATATACAGATATGAAACATTAGCTAAAATAGGAATAGCAATATATACATTACAAAAAGAATTCTTGCAAAGAGGTTTCAAAAGCCTACGACCAATGAAATTAGCTGACATATCTGAAAAAATTAATCTATTAAAATCAACTATATCAAGAACAATAAAAAATAAATACCTAAAATTCGACTGGGACACAATCCTAATTAGAAAATTATTTAATTCAGTAGACGGTGCAAAAACAAATGAATTTTCAAAATTAAGTATTAAACTAGTAATAAAGGGAATATTAGAACAAAATAAAATATGGTAGATAATCAAATTTCTGCTATACTAAAATCTAAAGGAATCACTATTTCAAGAAGAACTGTAAATAAATATAGAAGGGAATTAAAATTTGAAGGAGAAATTTATGGAACCTAAAATACAAGCTATTAATTACCATTTAAGCAACAGTACAAAAGATTTTATTATAAAAAAATTAGAAAAACTTGGGACACACATTAAACAAAATTCAGAAAGTCTCAAAATTACAATAAAAAAAGAAAATGATATTTTCGATATAGATGCTCACCTTCACTTTAATTGGGGGAAAATAATACATATTAAAGAAGAGGGCAAAGAATTATATCACTCAATAGAAAACTTGATAGAGAGATTGCAAAATACAGCAAATAAAGAAAAAAATAAAAAAGATACAGTAAAATAAACAAGTAAAATTAAATGCAAACAATAATAATTGAAATAACTAATAAAGAAGGCCTTCATGCAAGGCCATCAAGTATGATTGCAGAATTTGCAAGCAAATACCCTTCTTGTAATATAAAATTAGTTACAGAAGATGGAAGAGAAGCTGATGCTAAATCTACAGTTGAAATTATGATACTTGGAGTTATATATAAAGAAAAAATAAAAATCATCGCAAATGGCAAAGAAGCAACTGAAATAATTGATAAACTATCAAAACTATTAGAATCAAATTTTAAAAAAGAGATGAAAGAATGAACAAAAAAATCTTATATAAAACATTATTTATCATAAATCCTATTCTTTCATTTGGAATGGCAGACTACATGAAAGATACAAGCAATAACATAGACGCCAAAATTTCTTCCTTCATAATGAGTCTAGCAATTATTGTAATATCATCTAGCCTCCTTGGTAACTTAGTGAGCAAATTCGGAATCCCAAAGGTAATAGGACAAATAACAGCAGGCATACTTCTAAGTCCAACATTTCTTGGAAAGATTAAAATGCCTTTATTATTTCCATTAGGCATCATTAGTGTTGGTGAGAATCACTTAATAAATGAAGAGATATTTGCTATTTCAACAATAGCCTCAATCATACTACTCTTTATGGCGGGTCTTGAAACCAACTTAAAATTATTCCTTAAATTCTTACCACGTGGGGGACTAATAGGAATAACGGAAGTCATTGGTACTTTCACAAGTTTTGCATTAATATCTACTATTTTGTTTGATGTACAATTCATTAGCCCCACAGCTCTTTTTATAGGAATTATTGCAACACCTTCTTCTGCAGGAATTGCTGCAAGCATACTATCAGCCAAGAAAAAAATGAGTACATCAGAAGGAGTTACAATAATATCAACTTCAATAATTGATGATGTTCTCTCAATGATTATGCTAACAAGTGTAATAACGATAACAAGATCACTCTCAGATCTTGATATCGCAATCTCAATCACAGCAACAATTAAGAACATACTAATTTGGTTCTGTCTAACATTTATATTGATCTTATTATCAGAACCAATTTCAAAATTACTCAAAAGTTTTAATAGTGTAACTTTAGCAACCGTGATAACTATTACTTTCACCTTTATTATTGCAAGCTTTTTTCAAAACATAGGAATGTCATTTGTAATTGGGGCTTACATATTTGGACTTGCCATGTCAAAAACGGATATTGTATGTGTAATCCAAGATAAATTAACAATATTTGAAAGATTTTTTATACCAGTATTTTTTACGTCAATAGGGCTTATGGCCGACATTAATGTAATATTATCAAAAGAAGTCTTAATACTTGGAACTCTGCTCAGTCTCATAGCCATAGCAACAAAACTCGTATATTGTTTCATTCCATCATATTTCTTAGGCTTTAACAAGCTAGGTGCACTAAGAATAGCTTTTGGAATGGTTCCAAGAGGTGAAATATCATTAATTATCGCAAATGTAGCACTTTCCTCTGAATTTATAAGTCAAAAAATATTTGGAATGATAATAATTATAGTCTTCTTGCCAACAATCATTGCAACACCAATAATAAATATTCTATTCCAAATAAATAAAAATGGATTAAAGAAAGAAATTAAAACAGAAAAAAATACCCAAATCACAGTATCATTTAAATATGACAACCTAACAAAAATACTTGTATGGGATTTAAAAAATGAACTTAGAAACGAGGGATTTTTTACTCAACAAATAAAAAATGACTTCTCACAATACATAAATGCAAGACGCAATGATATTGCACTCTCAATAAAAAGAGAAGGAAGCAAAATTACATTTGAATGTCCAAACAAACATCTAATTATCATACAAGATTTATTTAGAGAAACTATTTTAAACTTAGAGAGAATAACTGAAGAAGTTAAAACTGTCTCTGTGAAGGCACAAAAATTAGACTACTCAATAAATTATGATAAAATACGCAGTAACATCACTCTAAATAAAAGAATTAAAAAGGAAAATATTATTTTAGATTTAAAAGCAACAAATAAAATTGAAGTATTAAGAGAACTACTCAGTGTAATAAAAGTGGAAATTGATAAAGAAACAATATTACAAGACTTAATGGAAAGAGAAAAACTTATAACTACAGCCCTTAAAGAAGGATTTGCAATACCTCATTTAAAGACTAATTTAATTAAAAAAATGCATATTGCTATTGGAATCAGTCATGATGGAATTGATTTTAATGCCATTGATAACAATCTAAGCCATATATTTATATTAATACTATACCCAGCAAAAGAGCATGTTAATTATCCACGCATCTTATCATCTATTGTGGGTAAGGTTGGTTCTAATAAAAAAGCAATGCTTAAAGCTAAAACCGATAAAGAAATTTATAATATAATAGTAGGATAAATTATGTTCAAAACCATTAGATGCAATCAAATAAACGATAAACTTGTAAACCAAAGGATAGAAATAAATGCCTGGGTCAAAAAAATAAGACATCACGGAAAAGTTACATTTATTAATCTTAGAGACAGATATGATGAAGCACAGGTACTTGTAAGTGATGAAAATCTTTTAAAGATAACATCTCAAATAAAGATGGAATACTGCATTAAAGTTCAAGGAACATTAGAGCTTAGACCTTTAGAGCTTGCAAATAAAGAAATGAAAACAGGAGCATTTGAAATACTTGCAGAGAATATAGATATAATCTCAAGATGTAATGAACTACCCTTTATGATTGAAGACAATAATAATGCAAATGACAATGCAAAACTTGAATATAGATATTTAGATTTAAGACGCGAAGAACAAAAACAAAAAATAATATTAAGAAGCAAGGTAACACATATAATTAGAAATTACTTAACAAAAAAAGACTTCCTAGAATTAGAAACCCCAACATTTGTCAAATCAACCCCAGAAGGTGCAAGGGATTTCCTTGTTCCATCAAGAATACATAAAGGACACTTTTATGCACTACCACAATCACCACAAATTTATAAACAACTTACGATGGTAGCTGGGCTTGATAAGTACTTTCAAATAGCTAGATGCTACAGAGATGAAGATTCAAGGGGCGACAGGCAACCAGAATTCACACAACTTGACCTTGAGATGAGCTTTATAAAAAAGGAAAATATATTTAAATTAATGGAAAACCTTATGTTCACCATTTTCAAAAATACATTAAATATTGCCTTACCCAAGAAATTCAAAAAAATGACTTACAAACATGCAATGAATACATATGGAAGCGACAAACCAGATACTAGGTATGAATTATTAATACAAGACATGAGTAAACATTTTAAAAAATCTTCATTTAATGTCTTTCAAGACATGCTACAAAATAAAGGCACAATAAAAGCACTTATCATAAAAAATCAAGCTCATAATTTTTCAAGAAGCAAGATTAATAATTTAGAAGAACATGCCAAAATTTATAAGGCGCGTGGTCTTTATTTTGCGAAAATAGAAAATAATGAATTTTCAGGAGGAATTGCCAAATTTTTAAATGAAATAAAACAAACTTTAATTGAAGCTTATTCACTTGCAAACAACGACATAATATTTTTTATAGCTGATTCATGGGAAACTGCTTGCAAAGCCATGGGACAAGTTAGAATCAAGATTGCAACTGAACTTAATCTCATAAACAAGAACATATTCGAGTTTTTATGGATTTATGATTTTCCGTTGTTTGAGTATGATGAAGATACAAAAAGTTATCAAGCAGCCCACCATATGTTCTCACTTCCCAAGCAAAAATATATCCATACTCTAGAAAGCAATCCAAGTAAAGTCTTAGGAGAAGTTTATGATCTTGTATTAAACGGCATGGAACTTGGTTCAGGTTCAATCAGAGTGCACACAAGAGAACTTCAACAAAGAATTTTTAACATAGTGGGATTTAAAAACGAAATAGCAGAAGAAAGATTTGGTTTCTTTTTAAAAGCATTAGAATATGGTGCTCCTATTCATGGTGGGATAGCCATTGGAATTGATAGGCTTTTAATGCTTATGACACATTCAAGTTCAATAAAAGATGTAATACTTTTTCCAAAAAATTCATTCGCAGCCAGTCCGCTCGACAAATCTCCTTCTAGGATTTCAAATGAACAACTAAGAGAATTAAATTTAACAATTGAAAATTATAAAAATTAAGGATGCCATGGCATCCCTTAATTACAACTCATTAAAAGCCACAAAATTTATTCAATTACAATCTTTTTCTCTTGGGTTTTCTCAACAACTTCCGGCTTTTTAGGAAGATTAATAAGCAAAACACCATTTTTTAGTTCTGATTTGATTTTATTTTGATCAATATTTCCAGACAATCTAAAACTTCTTGAAAAAGAGATATCTCTTCTCTCTACTCTCAAGTACTGATCATTTTGCTCTTCCGCCTCATCCTTACTCTCATAACTTATTGTCAAATAATCATTTTTAATTACAATTGATATATCGTCTCTTTTTATCCCCGGCAAGTAAGCTTCAAGAGCAAATGACTTTCCCTTATCCTTAATATTAACTGGAACATTTTGAACGCCTCCAGAACGCATAAAATCAAAATCATCATTCAAAAAATCTATAAAACTTTTCTTATAATTTGTTAACCACACATAAACCTCCTTTTTACCAATTCATATAAAATCCTATGCAAAACCATACCACGCATTCAATTTTAATATTGAATTAATATAAAAATAAATAAACAAAAAGCATAATGATGATGAGCATTGATGAAACATTAAATATAATAAGACGTACATTTATTATACATAAACACACATAAATAAAAAAGTCGCCTCTTTAGGCGACAAAACTCAAATTCTTAATTACACTTATCTCAATTTCTATTAATATTATTAAGGTTCTTGCAAGCAAGCTTTACACGTTCCTTCATGCTAATCTCAGATTCTCTAAGCCACACTCTTGGATCATAAAATTTTTTATTTGGAACATCAGCATCACTACCATCACCAAGCTGCCCTTGTAATCTATTTTCATTTTTCTTGTAATAATTTAATAAACCTTCCCAAGCAGCCCACTGAGCGTCTGTGTCAATGTTCATTTTAACAACACCATAAGAGAGTGCTTCATGGATCTCTTCCATTGTAGATCCAGAACCCCCATGAAATACATATGAAACAGGTTTTGGATTGCTTGAATTAATCTTTGATATAACATAATTTTGTCCGTCTCTTAATACTTTAGGAGTAAGTTGAACATTCCCAGGCTTATAAACCCCATGAACATTTCCAAAAGCCGCTGCAATTTGAAAATTAGGACTAACTTTCATAAGTTCAGAATACCCATAGTAAATATCCTCAGGAGTTGAGAATAACTCATGCTGTGCTCTATCTGAATTATCAACGCCATCTTCCTCACCACCAGTAATTCCAAGCTCAATTTCCAAAAACATTTCGATCTTGGACATTCGCTCTAAAAATTTTTTTGATATCTCAATATTCTCTTTAATTGGCTCTTCAGATAAATCTAACATATGTGAGGAAAACAAAGGTCTTTTATGCTCTTGATAATATTTCTCCCCATACTCTAAGAGTCCCTCAACCCAAGGAATTAATTTCTTTGCACAGTGATCTGTATGAAGCACAACAGGCACTCCATAATACTCTGCCAGCAAATGAACATGCATAGCACCAGAAATGGCTCCAAGTATAGAAGTTCCCTGAGGTTTTTCAACCTTGAGTCCCTTGCCACAAACAAAAGCAGAACCACTATTTGAAAACTGTATCATAATAGGAGAATTAATTTCTTTAGCTGCTTCCAAAACAGCATTAATTGAATTTGTGCCTACACAATTAATTGCAGGAATCGCAAATCCTTCACTCTTGCATATTTCATATAAAGTATGCAGGTCTTTACCATAAACCACTCCAGGCTTAATCTTATCTAACACACCCACCTACAATACCTCCTTCCTCATAAATTGACATATATTTTAACATATTTTTATTATATACCTTAAAACCCAAAATTGACTCTACTTTTAAAAAACAAAATCTTAAAAAAACAACAAATACAATAATTCCATGCCACAGATACACAACAATACACTACTTAACTATCTTAGATTTATACCAATGTGCGAATTTTTTTATCCCCTCTTTAATAGAGGTTAAGGCCTCATAAGCAAAATCATTCTTAAGTTTTGAAATACTACAGCAACTCTCCACAACATCTGCTTTTTGCATGGGCAAAAAATTTTTACAAGCTTTATTTCCAAGATTTGTTTCAAGCTCATCAATAAACTCCATAAGCTTAATAGCATGTCCAGTACCTATATTGTATATCTTATAAGGAGCAAGCGAGCTTGAGGAATTGGGATTTTGTGTATTAAAATTACGATCACTTTCAGCTGGCTTTTTAAGTACACTATAAACACCATCTACAACATCATCGACATAAGTAAAATCTCTAGCCATATTTCCATTATTAAAAACATTGATGGGAGTTTGCTTTGTAATACCATCTGCAAATAAATATAACGCCATATCAGGTCGTCCATAAGGCCCATAAACCGTAAAAAATCTTAATCCTGTTGTCGGGATATTAAAAGATGAACTGTAAGCATGTGCTATTACCTCATTAGATTTTTTGCTAGCTGCATATAAATTTAAAGGATGATCTGTAATACTATCCTCATCTGAAGGCATCTTTTCATTTATTCCATACACTGCAGATGTTGAGGCATAAACAAAATGCTCAATATGACTTTTATGTATTCTGCATGCATCTAAAACATTAAAAAATCCAACAATATTAACTGAAATATAACTATCAGGATTTTCAATACTATCTCTAATACCGGCCTGAGCTGCTAAATGACAAACATGCGTAAATTTATACCTAGAAAAAAGAGATAAGACTTCCTCTTTATTTAAAATATCAAGACAAATAAAACTTAAATTATCATATTTATTGCTTTGGAGAATTTTTTTACCACATATATTCTCACGATCAAACCCTAAAGCTTTTAACCTTTCATATTTCAGATTAGGCTCATAATAATCATTTATAACATCAACACCTAAAACCTCATGCCCATTATCAGCAAGCCTCTTGGCAACATGAAATCCAATAAATCCTGCAATACCTGTTAAAAACACTCTCATACAACAACTTCCATCAATTACTACATAAACAATAAATTGACTATCTTAAATCCCTATAACCATAAAGCACCAACTAATTAAATATCAGTTGTTATAGCTTAAGCAAAATTTAAAGTTAAATCATCAGCTTACAAACATTAGAAGTCAAAATTTTACTTCCTAACATTAGCATCCCTTTTTTGATAACTGCGAAAATTATTATTATATTTACTACTCCTAACATAAGAAATTCTAACTCGCTTTAAATTTCCATCTCCCTCACTCTCTGTCTTAATATCATTATAACGATTCAAAGTAGTATGAATAATTCTTCTCTCAAAAGGATTCATTGTTGGCAAAAGAATAGAACGCCTACTTCTTTTAACCTTATGTAAAGAATTTATTGCCAAATTAATAAATCTTGATTTGAATCTTTCTCTATAATCCTCAATATCTAATATTATTCTATTAAAATTACCATTATCTCCAATAAGTCTAGATACGTAAACATTTGCCAAAAGCTGCAAAGCATCCAAATTTCTTCCTTCTCTTCCAATTAAAATATTTGGACTGTCTGTCTTAATAGAAATTTTAATATACTCACCTTCTCTAGATTCAATCTTTAAATCAACACAATACCCCATTTTATTTATCATTTCCTGAATAAAATCCAAAGCCTTATTATAAACATCTTCATTAACTTGAACCTCAGATTTTAGTGAGTCTTCTCTCACATGAGGGGATACTTTTATCTTAATCATCTCTTTTTTAAATAAAAACCCAACCTTTTCCTTATCCAAAATCTCTACATCAAACTCGCCTTCTTTTAAATCAAGATCTCTCATAGCTTTTTTAATTGCTTCTTGTTCTGTTTTTCCATAAAACTCATAACTCATCTGTTCCTCCTTTCAGATACATTCATCTTTATATAGTATTGTTGCAAAATAGTAAAAATATTGGTTGTAATCCAATAGATTAAAAGTCCTGATGGCATATCATACAGTATGAAAAAAAACATAATGGGCATACCAAAATATAAAATTTTCTGTTGCGATCCAAGACTTTTAAAACTAACATTAGAACTAATTATTGTAGAAATTAACTGAGTAACCATCATAATAAAAGGTAAAATTCTAATATCAGTCCACATAAAAACTTTATACCCAAAATAATATATGCTATCACCAATTGACAAATCATCAATCCAGCCTGGAATAAAACTAGCCCCCCTTAGCAAAAAGAAATTATTCACAAGGCCATAAAGAGCAAAAAATACAGGTAGTTGTAAAAGAATAGGAAAACATCCTCCAAGAGGATTAACTCCTTCTTCCCTATAAAGTTTACCCATCTCTTCATTTAACCTTTTAGGATCATTTTTAAATTTTACTTGTATCTCTTTCATTTTTGGCTGTAATTTAGAAAGTTCTGCTGTAGCCCTAAAACTTTTAAAAGTCAAAGGAAATATAAGTATTCTTACAACAATTGTAAGAAACATTATTGAAAGTCCCCAATTAGGAATAACATTATAAAAAATTTGCATTATCAATTGCATAGGAACTTGAATAAAGTATAACAAGCTCTTCTCTACAGACATTCCAAATTCAACATTAGATAAACCAAAACTATTTAGATCCTCTTTATTAAAAAGATCTAAATATCCATTATCTTTAGGGCCTGCATAAATATAAAAGGTATCACTAATATTTTTATTACCTACTTTGTTTAAAATAAAAGCCTTTAAAATTTTACTTTCCTGTTTAAATTCAACATTCATATTTTCTTTTGAAACTAAAACTTCAAAATATTTAGTACCCGAACCAACCCACTTAGGACTAATAACACTTAAACCATCCTTACCATATCTAAGCTTAGTATCAAAATAAACAGCTTGAGATAAATAATTATTATATTGCAGCTTACCTCTCTCGCTTAACTTTTCAATATCAGAACTTAATACAAACTTATAAGAATCAATATCAGAATTATCATTAGCATCAATATTATTTAAAAAGATTTCAAGCTTGATTAAATATTCGCCTTTGTTTGAAAATGTATATCTCTTTATGTACTCATAAAACTTGCCATTATATTCAAAATTGGTCTTAAAATCATGCGTATAGTCATCTACTCTGTCGTATGAAAATAAATCTCTAGTTAAGTTATCAAGGGTAACATAAAAAAGACTCTCCCTATCCATATTAACCTTAACCATTTCTGTTGGTTCTTTCTCTAAATTTAAATGATCCTTAAGCTTTAGAGAAATTAAATCTCCCCTAAATGTCGAAAAAGTAGCATAATATATGCCAGTCTCAACATCAATGTCTTTAGAATTAGCGCTCAAGTTTAAAGCATAATCTTCATCAATTGAAGAATTATCAATATCAAAATCTTTATCTAAGTTAAATCCAATCTCCTTATCCATTACAGAAGGAGATTTGTGAGAGAAAAAGATATCATCAATAATCATAAAAATACCGATAAAAAATAAAGACAAATAAATGGCTCTTAAAATTCTTTTACTCTGACTCACATATTCCTCTTCATGATATACACAACTATATTCTTTAGTATCGTCTCAACTTCATGATAATTAACATCTGCTTTTTGAGGATAAACTACGAAAATAAAGTCAACATACCTATCTTTAAGTAAAGCAAATTGTTTTCTAAAACATTCCTTAAAAATTCTCCGAACACGATTCCTCTTAACAGCACCTTTAAAAATTCTAGGAAAGGTAACAAGTATTCTAGAGATAGCTAAACATGTAAACTCATAAAATACATTAATCCCTTCTATCCTAATAAATCTACCTTTTTTAAAAAGCTCTTGAATTTCTACCTTTGATTTTATGCTAATATTTCTTTCTTTCATCAGAAACAGTTAATTTTGATCTTCCCTTAGCTCTTCTTCTGGCAAGAATAAGTCTTCCGCCCTTAGTTTTCATCCTAGCCCTAAATCCAAATTTTCTGTTCCTCTTAACCCGACTCGGCTGATAAGTCCTCTTCAAAAAAGTCCTCCAATTAAAAACATTCTCTACTCATAAGATATAAGTTAAACACTACAATATTATATTATACAATTGCAATTGTCAATAAAATCATCTTATCAAAACCTTTATATCCAATATTTCAAGACCTGTAGACTCCTTTATTAATTTTATTATTTTTGATCTATTGAGAGAGATGCTATATAAAACACTTGAATTGCCTACAGTAACAAATAATATTTTATTATCTTTTAAATTCAATAATTTAACTCTATCTGCAAGGTCTTTAAATATAATTTGCCAACTTTGAGACAGTATAAAACTAGCATTAAGATTTTCATTAGCACATATATCTGAATCTAAATATTTTTTAAGTACATCAGCGGCTTTTTTAAAGCTCAATCTTTCCATTCTTAACCTTATATACTATAAAATTACTCTTTTGTTTAATATCATAACATTCATCTACAAACGTAAAGAAACATTGAGAATCCTTTGGCAGAATATCAAAAACTCTCTTCCGTCTCGTACTATCCAATTCCAAAAATACATCGTCAAAAAGCAAAATGGGAGCTATACCAAATCGCTTATTGAAAATAATGACCTGAACAAGCCTATAGATCAAAGCAAGTGCCCTGGTCTCTCCTGTTGAAGAATGATGGGTAAACACTCTCTCACCACTTAATATCTCATATAAATCTCTGTGCGGACCTATTAAAGTGCTCTCATTTAAAAATTCATCTTTTTCTTTTAAAAACAAAAGATGCAAAAATTCATCCCTCCCACAATATGCAACAGAAGGCAAATATTTAATCTCTAAATTATAAGAAACATCAAAAATCAATGAATAATAGTATTTAAAAAATTCATAAAAATGCTTGATAAAGTTTTCCCTCATTCTTATTATCTCAAGAGCATAATCAACAAATGCTTCATTATAAACTTTAAGCAAATCTCTATTACCTTGTTTTAAGATCAAATTTCTTTGCTTCAAAATCCTTCTATATTTCCTAAGAGAATCTAAATAACTTAAAGAAACAAGACTTATTGCCTGATCAAAAAACCATCTCTTCTTAGCAGGCTCTCCAATGATAAAGTCAGTATCATAATTTGAAAAAACAATAGCCGGAATATTTAATATCAAATCTTTCCTATCCTTTATAAGGCTATTATTAACCTTTATTTCTTTCTTCCCATTCCTAAATGATAAACTAATCTCTGCGTCCTTTTCTCTAGTTTTATAAAAACACTTTAAATAAAACTCAGTCTTGCCATATGTAATAAGTTCTCTATCGGTATTAACTAGAAATGAAGATGCAAAAGCAAGACAATAAATAGCATCAAGAATATTAGTCTTGCCTGAGCCATTTTCTCCATAAAAATAAATATTATTAAAATCAAAATTAATAACCTGGTTTTTTATATTCTTAAAATTAAAAAACTCAATTTTCTTTATCATCTTGCCAATAGAAAGAATTTTAGTTTAGTATCATGGGCATTATTAAATGAATGAAGTCAAAATTATCAGGTTCATTCAATTTTAATATACCTCCTCCACTGAATTTTATCTCTAACTTTGAAGTATCAAATACACCCATTGCCTCAGTAAGGTAAGCACTATTAATAGCTATAGCCTCCTCACTCCCCTCATAATCATAATTGGGATCTTGTATGAAAAATTCTCCCTTTCGTCCTGTAATTGGATCTTCTGCCATAAGTCTTAGTTGTTTACTGGAGAAATTTAGAATAACCTTTTTAGATCTCTTATCTGTGTAGGAATTTACCCTTGCAAGCCTATCTTTTAAAACACTAATCTCAACTAGTGATCTGTTTTGTTGTTCATTTGGTATGATACTCTCATAATCAGGATAGTTCCCATTTATAAGACTGCAAGCTATTTTATAATTATTGAACTCAACATAAAACTTCTTATCAGAAACCTTGAGCTTTATCATGCCTTCTCCTATCATCATTTGCTTTAGAAGGTTAAACATTTTAACAGGCACTATGAAGTTAATATCCTCTTCAAATACTAATTCGGTTTTATACACAGACATTCTATGCGAATTAGTAGAGACAAGTGTTAATGTAGAATCTTTGTTTTTTGTGAAATAAATCCCATTTAGAACATTCTTAGATTCATCATGTGATGCTGAGAATGAGATCTTGTTTATAATCTTCTTAAACTCTTTTTGGTTCAAATCAACTGTAAAATTATAAGTCTCTCCATTTATATCATAATTATAACTCTCAATATCTTCATTGGAAAAAGTGGGTTCACTTAAATGATCGTTTGTGCAATTCTCACTCTTATTTTCTGATTCTCCAATAATGTTTAGTCTGTTCTCGTCTTCTCTAAATTTTATTTTTAGTTCATTGTACAAATTTAGTGCCTTTACAGCATCTGAAAAGTTGGAAGCATTAATTAATACTTTGAAATTTTCTGTTGAAACAATTGGAATTGTACTTTCAAAGAAGATATTCCTATCTGTTGCTTTTATCGTAAGGTTGGAATTTTCTACTTCAAGCAACATTGCACTCCAAATATCATTTATGTTTCTGTTTAAAATTATGCTTTTGGCTTTTTCAATCTCATCTGAGATTTGTTCCGTATCGCAAAGTATAAATTTCTCACTCAATGTTTTACCTCCTTGTATTATATTATCATCTCTTCTTAGCTTTTATGAATGCAAATTTTGTTTTGATTATTTGTATGTTTTTTTTATTATATTTTAATAGTTGTATTAGTAGGGGGCTGTCTAATTGTCTAATTCTATCTATCTCCTTATACCACAAGTAATAGTATATGTCTAATTGTTTGTGTTTTTTGATGAATTATTTGTTTGATTTGTTCAAAAGTATTTTGAATTTTATAGATTTTTTATTTTTTGTTTATTTTGTTCATAAGTTCTATGATTAAATTGTTAATTTCTAGGTCATTGTTTCTCTCTTTATCTATCTTATTTATTGAATAAAGCACCGTTGAATGGGTTTTTCCCCCAATGATTTTACCTATTTCAATTGTTGAAAGCTCTGTAAAATTCCTCAAAAGATAAGCATAAATGTGTCTTGCTTTTGTGATTTCAGGTTTTTTGCTGTTGCCTTCAATATCCTTATTTGTAAGCTTTAATTCCCTTAAGATAACTTTTTTTATGCTTTCAATGTTTATTTTGTTATGCGTATTTGTGTTATCGTTCTCATAAACTATTATCTCTTTAATTATTTTGTCTACTGTGCTAGTGTCAATTTCTATATCTTCAAGGTCTATATGAGCTTTTAATTTGGTTACCGCAGCTTCAAGATCTCTTATGTTTGTTGTAACTTTCTTAGCGACTAAGTTGAGAATGCTTTTTGGAACTTTAATTCCATCTTCTTCTGCTTTTTTTTCTATAATTGCTACTCTTAGTTCAAAGTTTGGTTTTGATATGTCGACATTTAATCCTCTTGTAAATCTGCTTTTAAGTCTATCTGTAAAATTTATGAGTTCTGAGGGTTGTCTATCGCATGTAAATACCATTTGTTTATTATCTTCATAAAGAGCATTGAAAGTGTGAAAAAGCTCTTCTTGTATACCTTCTTTTTTCTGTAAATCATGAATATCATCTAGTAGTAGCATATCTAGATATCTGTATTTCTTCTTAAATCTTTTTGTTTCATTTGTTTTTATGCTTTCTACAAATTCATTTAAAAAATTTTCAGCAGTTACATAAAGTATTTTAAATTCTTTATGTAATTCTTCTGTTTTATTGCCTATACTTTGAAGTAAATGTGTTTTGCCAAGACCAACTCCGCCATAAATTAGGCATGGATTATATTTTTTACCTGGATTTTTTGCGATTGATAAGCTTGCATTATATGCAAGCTTATTATTTGGGCCTGTAATGAAGTTTTCAAATGTGTATTTCTTTTTAAGAAAAGGATTTCTATATTTCGTGTGAATTTCTTCTTTCGTAGTGTATTGTTTTGTACTCTCTATTATGTTTTTAGTGTGAATTTTAAAGGTCGTTCTTTTTTCTGGTGAATCTTGTTGTGTAGAAATGTCTTTTAATGAGATATTTTTTGATTCCATGTTATGAGTCTTAGAGTCATTTGGTGAATTTATAAATTCAACATTAATTGTATTATGGCCTTTTTCAATGAGAATTTCTTTGATTCTTTTGGCAAATCTTTTTTCTACTTGATTTTTATGAAAAGAATTTGGAGCAGATATTTTTATATTCTCATCAGTTGCATCTATGAAATATAAATTTTCAAACCATATGTAAAATTCTTCTTCAGAAAGCTCTTTCCTTATTGCTGCTAAAATTAAGCTCCATATGTTTTTTCCCTCTTGCATATATTATCCTCGTTGATTTTGGCTTTTTATCATTATATCTTTTTTGATTATTAGTGTATGTATGTATAAGTATATAGTATAATAATAAACCGGAACATTATCTTAACTATTTATGGATCTTGAAATTTTATTGGTTTTAAGTCAAGTTGAATATGTCTTATAATTTGTGTTATTTAATGGATATTATATTGTTTTTAATGTAAAATTTGCTTATATCTATATTATGATTAATTGTGTGGAAGGTTTATGAGTTATGTTGCTAGTAATATTCAAGTGCTAAAGGGTCTTGAAGCTGTTAGGAAAAGGCCTGGTATGTATATTGGATCCGTTTCAATTAATGGATTGCATCACTTGGTTTATGAGGTAGTTGACAATAGCATTGACGAGGCTTTGGCAGGGTTTTGTGATAAAATAGAGGTTGTTATAAATTCAGATAATTCTGTAACAGTCAATGACAATGGTAGAGGTATTCCTACAGATGTTCATGAAGAGGAAGGAATTAGTGCGCTTGAACTTGTTTTAACTAAGCTACATTCTGGAGGAAAATTTAATAAAGGTACTTATAAGGTTTCTGGTGGACTTCATGGCGTTGGGATTTCGGTTGTTAATGCTTTATCATCTTTTTTGGCAGTTATTGTTAGCAGGGATGGAAAGCTTTTTAAACAGACTTATTCAAGGGGTATTCCAACATCTGAGGTTGATATTATTGGGGTAAGTTCTGCTAGGGGTACTAAAGTTACTTTTTTAGCTGATTCTGAGATTTTTGAAACTTTAGAATATGATTTTGAAACTTTATCAAAGAGACTTAGGGAACTTGCATTTTTAAATGATAAGATACGAATTTCAATTGAAGATAGGAGATCGGGAAAAGAGAAATTTTTGGAATTTTATTTTGAAGGTGGAATAAAAGCTTTTGTAGATTATATAACCAATAATAGCAAAAATATTCAAAATGAGCCTTATTTTATTGAAGGATCTTGTGATGATGTTATTGTTAGTGTTGGGCTTAAGTGGACTGAAGGATATTCTGATCATATTTTATCATTTGTAAATAATATTAATACTAGAGAGGGAGGAACTCATGTTGCTGGTTTTAAGAGTGGATTTTTAAAGGCAATGAGTGAAGCTTTTAGAGATTCAAAGATAAGCAAGAAAGATGTTCCAAGTCTTACATTAGATGATTTTAAAGAAGGTTTAACGGCGGTAATTTCTATTAAGATTCCAGAACCCCAATTTGAAGGTCAAACTAAGGGAAAATTGGGAAATTCTTATGTAAAAAAAATCGTTGAAACTATTGTGCATGATGGGCTTTTGAAAGTTATTGATGATAATCTTTTAGAAGTAGATATTATTCTTAATAAGGCAATAAGAGCTGCTCGTGCTCGTGAAGCCGCAAGAAAAGCAAGAGAGTCTGAGAGAAAAAAAAGTGCATTTGAAAGCTTGGCATTGCCTGGCAAATTGGCAGATTGTGCGTCTAAAAATCCGGCTGAGAGGGAGATTTATATTGTAGAGGGTGATTCTGCAGGAGGAAGTGCTAAAATGGGAAGAGATAGGTTTTCTCAAGCCATCTTGCCATTGTGGGGTAAAATGCTTAATGTTGAAAAGACACGGGAAGATAAGGTTATTACAAATGACAAACTTATTCCAATAATTGCATCTCTTGGTGCTGGTGTTGGAAAGACTTTTTATATTGAAAAACTTCGTTATCATAAGATTATTATTATGGCTGATGCTGATGTTGATGGATCTCATATTCGAACATTGCTTCTTACTTTTTTCTTTCGTTACATGAGGGAGTTAATTGAGAATGGGCATGTATACATAGCTATGCCACCTCTTTATAAACTTAAATATGAAAATAGGGAGCATTATTTTTATGATGATTTGGAAAAGGAAGCTTTTTTAGGATCAATTGAGACTGGCAAGAGAGATAAAGTTAGTCTTCAAAGGTATAAGGGTCTTGGAGAAATGAATCCTACACAACTTTGGGAAACTACTATGAATCCTGCTACTAGGAAGATGAAATTAATAAAAATAAATGATGCTATACAGGCTGAGAAAATTTTTGTTACTCTTATGGGAGATGATGTTGAACCTAGAAGAGAATTTATTGAGCAGAATGCGCTTGATGTAGTAAATCTGGATGTATGATTGGAGCATGAATGGTAACTGAAGAAGATAAAGAGCAAATATTAAATATAAAAATAGAGGATGAGGTTAAGACTTCATATCTAAATTATGCGATGTCTGTTATTGTTTCAAGAGCCCTTCCTGATGTTAGAGATGGTCTTAAACCTGTGCACAGAAGAATCCTTTATTCAATGCATGAAATGGGACTTAGGGCTGATAAGGCATTTAAGAAGGCTGGACGAATCGTTGGAGATGTTCTTGGTAAATACCATCCCCATGGTGATCAGTCGATTTACGAAGCACTTGTAAGGCTTGCACAGGATTTTTCTTTAAGATACCCTATAGTAATCGGACAGGGAAATTTTGGTTCTATTGATGGCGACCCTCCTGCTGCTATGAGGTATACTGAAGCTCGAATGGCAAGAGTAGCTGAAGAGCTTGTTAGAGATATAGATAAGCAAACTGTTGATTTTAGAGCCAATTATGATGATTCTTTGCTTGAGCCTGAAGTTTTGCCAGCTGCTTTTCCATTTCTATTAGTCAATGGTTCTAGTGGAATTGCTGTTGGAATGGCAACGAATATGGCTCCACATAATTTGAAGGAAATTTGTGATGCCATAGTTTATATGTTAGATCATGATAGTGTTTCTGTTTATGATTTAATTGAGATAGTTAAAGGACCAGATTTCCCTACTTATGCTGAAATCATTTATAATGAGAGTTTAATTAAGGCTTATACGACTGGGAAGGGTAGTGTTGTTATTCGAGCTCGGTATCATATTGAAGAAAAGTTTGAAGATCATATTGCTATTATAATTACACAAATACCTTATGCTGTTAATAAATCTTCTTTGCTTATGAAAATTGCATTCTTAATAAAAGAAGAAAAGCTTGAAGGTGTATCTGATATAAGGGATGAGTCGGACCGTGAAGGTATTAGAATTGTCCTTGAAATTAAAAAAGGCTTTGATCCTCATGTTGTTATGAATTTGCTTTATGAATATACGGAACTGAGGAAAAATTTTAGCATAAATAACTTGGCTCTTGTTAATGGAATTCCAAAACAATTAAATTTAAAAGAACTTATATCTGCGTTTATTGAACATAGAAAGGAGATTGTTAGAAGGCGGGTAGAGTTTGACTTAAAGAGGGCAAGAGAAAAGGCGCATATTCTTGAAGGATTAAATATTGCCTTAAGAAATATTGATAGAGTGATAGAAATAATAAGATTTGCTAGACTTGTAAAGGATGCTAAAGAATGTATTATTAAGGAATTTAATTTGTCAGAAATTCAAGCTAATTCTATACTGGATATGAAGTTACAGAAATTAACATCTATTGAAACAGAGAAACTTGAAGAAGAGTTTAAGATTCTCTTGGCTTTAATAAAAGATTATGAAGATATTTTGAACAGTCCAGAAAGGGTTGTTAATATTGTAAGGGAAGAGATTATTAATTTAAGTTTAAAATTTGGCGATGAGCGCCGAACAAAAATAATTTATGATGAGGAGGTTTTAAAAACTAGTATGTCAGATTTAATGCAGAGGGAAAATGTTATTGTTATTCTTACAAAGCAAGGTTTCATTAAAAGAATCTTACAAGATGAGTATAAACTTCAAGGTATAGGTGGTAAGGGCCTTGGTTCTTTTGACTTACAAGATAGAGATCAAGTTAATATTACTTTATGTGTAAATACTCATGACTTTTTATTTATGATTTCAAATGAAGGGAAGCTTTATGTAATTAATGCTTATGGAATTAAGGATACTTCTAGGACTTCAAAGGGACAAAATGTTCGTGAGCTTATTAATTTGGGAGAAACAGAAGAAATATTGGCTATTAAAAATTGTAATGAATTATCTGTGGATAATTACTTATTAATAACAACTGCAAGTGGAAAAATAGCTCGTATTGAAACGGAAGGCTTTAAAACAGTTAAAGCAAGAGGTGTTATTGTTATTAAACTTGATGATAATGATTTTGTTACAAGTGCTGAAATTGTTTCTAAGAATGAAAAAATTATTTGTATTTCTAAAAAAGGTAATGCTTTTGCATTTAATTCAGATAATATTAGACTTACACATAGAGGAACTCAAGGTGTGTCTGGTATGAAAGTAAGAGAGGGTGATGTGTTGATTAAGGCGTTAGCAGTAAAGCAAGGATCCCATCTTTTAGTTGTTTCTGAGAATGGATATGGAAAGAGATTAGAAATATCTAAAGTGACTGATCTTAAAAGGGGAGCTACTGGTTATACTTGCTATAAGAAATCCGATGAGAAGGCAGGTGAAGTTGTTGATGCTATTACAGTTGTACAGGATGATGAAATATTACTTGTAAGTAAGGGTGCAAAAGTTTTACGAACATTGGTTGATAAAATATCTGAACAGGGTAAAGATGCTAGAGGAATGCAGGTATTATCTCTTGATGAGGATAAGTTGATATCGGTTTCAAAATTTATTAAATAATGAATTAGTGTTAGTTATATTGTTGGAATGTTCCACGTGGAACATTCTTTTTTTTTGGGGTTATTTCTTTAGTTAAAATTGACATAGAACAACTTTATAAAATCTTGTATTATTACAAGGAGGGTTTTGATAAAATGAACGAGACTTTTAAAATGGTAGATATCAATCTTTTAGATGTAGATAAATCGCAGCCTAGAAAGTCTATTAATCTTGCTGAGCTTGAAGAATTAAGTATCTCTATAAAAGAGAATGGAATATTGCAACCCATTGTTGTTTTTCATGATAATGGTAGATATAACCTAGTCATAGGTGAGCGAAGATTTAGAGCTGCTAAATTAGCTGGTATGAATCAAATTCCTGTTATAGAGATAGAGACTACTAGAGAAAATAAAGATTTTATGTCTTTAATTGAAAATATTCAGAGAGAAAATTTAACTCCTGTTGAAGAAGCATATGCTTATAAAAATCTTATGGATAAGCATTCTTTGACCCAAAAAGCTTTATCTGAAAAGATCGGTAAAAATAGGTCTTACGTTGCTAATTTAGTTCGAATTTTAGAGCTTGAGCAGGAAATATTAAATTCCCTGCATAAAAAAGAAATATCATTAGGTCATGCTAAAGTTTTATTGTCGTTAAAGGATAATCAGGATAGGTATGGACTTTATCTTTTAATTATTAAAAAGAAATTGTCCGTTAGGGATGCAGAAAATTATGTTAAAAATTTTTATAGACCTATTAATGATAAATCAGAAATCTTAAGAGATCCTTTTTTAAATAGTGTTAAAGAATTTTTAATAAGTAGAATACAAACTAAAATAAGCATTAAGGGAAGCAAAGAAAAAGGGAAGATCGAGATAAGCTATTTCACATCTTCTGATTTAAAAAGAATTATTTCTATCTTTGAGAGTATTAAGTAATTTTTTTTATGTGATTTATTTTTTGTCGTATTTCTTTTAAAATGATCAAAAGTTCTGTCTTATTTTTTATCTTGTCTAAGTTAATGTTTTTAATATTTTCTAATTCTTGTAGGAGTAGTTCTATTAGTTTTATAGTCTCTTCTCTTTTAAGTTGTGTTTTATTAAAGTTTATTTTAAGATTTTTTTTGTTGTGAGCGTCTTTTTGATAACGCGATCTAAATTCTTTTAAAGATTTTATTTTTCCATTAAGAACTTCCATTTTTAAATGAGTGGGACAGGATTTTTTAGAAATTTCATATGAGAGCGATAGCGGTAAGTTTTTTATTATGAGTTGCTTATCGGAATTTTCGACAAGCAACTCATATCTTGATATTAATGAGTAAACTTTGTCCTTTTTAAATCCCATACTGGTAAACCATTTGTAAAAAAGACCGTCATGTTGGTTGCTTCCACGTAGTTTTTCTTGTGCTTCTTTTAATATTCTTCCAATTTCTGTGTATGCGTTGTTGAATATGTTAAGAATTTCATATTGCTTTATTTTTAAAAAATCAGCTATTTCTTTATCCAATTTTTCATATTTAAAACTTTTGTTTTGGATAACAATTAATTCTTGTTTTGTCAAAGTATTGTCGTCTGTTTCATTTTTTTTTAACTTTTGACCCATTAAGGCCATTAGAGTGTCTAGATTATCTGACATTTTTATCCTTTAATTTTCATCATTATTTCTTTTGTAAGCTCTAAAAAGTCCTTTGCTGCATTACTTTCTTTGTTATACATGTGTACTGGTATGTTTTTTTCTTGGGATTTAGAAATACTTATATTTTTTCTTATTTTGGTATTTAGAAATTTGTCTTTGAATACTTTTTTTAGATAGTCAATATATTTTTCTTTGCTCTTATTTCTGATATCATACTTATTTATAAATACACCAGCGATCTCTAGATCTTTATTTATCCGTTTGACAACAGTTATTGTGTCTAATAATTGATTGATCCCTTCAAATGCAAAAAATTCTGTTTCTATTGGTATTAAAAGATATTTGCTTGCAACAAGGGCGTTTATTGTAAGTATTGAGAGGGTTGGAGGACAGTCAAGGATGATGAAATCATACCCATCTTGTTTGTATTGCTCTAAAGCATTTTTTAGAAAGTTTTCCCTTGCAATTTCATGTATTAATTCTTTCTCAAGTAGTGCCAACTTAAGACTTGAAGGGATTATATCTAAGTTAAAATTTTTAATAGGTTTAATTTTTTGATTTTTATAGATAAGTTCATAGCTTGAATTTGTATCTTCTTTTTTTAAAATGTTAACACCACTACTGGTATTTCCTTGAGAGTCAATGTCTATTAGGAGAGCTTTTTTATTAAGCAATGTGATTGAATAGGCAATATTTATAGCACTAGTTGTTTTGCCAACACCGCCCTTTTGGTTAATAATGGATATTATTTTCATAAAAGCCTTCTCTTGTTGTGCGTATTACTAATATTCTATTGTAGAACATAAATAAAAAAATGATAATAATATATGTAAATTATTTTTTTAAGTGGCTAGCGCAATATACGCATATAGACATTTGATCCAACTGAATGTCTATATGCGTATGGAATTTAATTTAATTAGATTAGGGAGTTTTCTTGTAAAAATGTCATGATATTTTTTTTGTTTTTTGTGTTAAATTTTATTGTAGTATTTATTTTATCTAGGAAATTAGCGTCTATAATTTTAATCCCCATCTTATTTTTTATTCGTATAAGTAAATTATATTGGTTGTAGTTTAGATTAAGGCATAATGTTTCCATTTCTTCCTTTTCTATTAGATTTGATTTATTAATTACTTCTTGTGCTGCCTTGGAATATGCTTTAGTTAAACCTTGTTTTCCAAGCAGAGTTCCTCCAAAATAGCGCACCGTAATAATTAGGGTATCTGTTAAGTTTTTGTTTAATATGGCCTCTAGCGTAGGTTTTCCAGCTGTTGAACGTGGTTCTTTGTCATCGTTCATTCCGCTTATAAATGAATTTGAATTGCCAATTCTAAATCCGTAGACAACATGAGTTGCATTTTTAAATTTTAATTTATATTCTTTTAATATTTTATTTATTTCTTCTTTTCCCTTTACATGGAAAATATATGATAAGAAAATTGATTTTTTTACTTCAATTTTTGAATAGGTATTTTCTTTAGGAATTAGTATCATTCAATTTAATAATATATCATTTTTTTATGTTGAAGTATTTTTAATTTATGTATATTATTAATAATGATTGTTTTTTTAAATTCTGAGTGCAAGTGTTTAAGAGGGGTTAGAAATGATATCAGGATTAAATCCTACATTAAGATTGTTTAAGGAACATAGGATACTTTACTCTAATATGGAAAGAGGTTTAAAGCCCCTCTTAGAGGTTGATAATTTTATTAATAAATACATTCAAAATAAAGAAGGTTTGGAAATTTATGATAAGGTTGTAGGCAAGGCCGCTGCTGTTATCATTTATAATATTGGGCTTCAAAATGTTCAGGCAGGTGTTATTTCTCAACCAGCAAAGGACTTTTTGGAAAGTAGAGGGATAAGAGTGAGTTTTAAAAGATTAGTAGAGAAGATAAATGATAAAACTGAGAATTTGATTGAGAGTTTAGAAAATCCAGGTGAGGTTTATAAGTACATGATTAAGAGAGGGATCATTGTAAGTAATTATTAAACTTTGAATTTATTTGTTTTTCGCTTTGGAATATACAGAAATAATTAATCCTATATTATATATTAATATTGCTAGACTTCCCCAGCTTAAGTAGAAATTGTCTTTTTCATGATCAAAAAACCATATTCCGGAATAAATTCCCAAAAATCCTCCAATTGCCGAGGTAAGCATCATTAGATTTGGATCGATTGTATGTTTGATAATTTGACTTTTACTGTTTTGGGTAGTTTGTCTTTCAGAAAATTTACTGTCAATGAAAACCATAACAAGCCCAGTAAGTGTGATGCATAAAAAATAGATTGTAAATATTTTTTTAATGAGTTTAAACATAAAACTTTACCACCTTTTAGTTTTCAGTTGTTAAAATTAAATAACAATATAAATATAACATAAAAATAAATATTTTCTTATATGGACTTATAATAAACTAAGTATTTTTATTATATGTATAAAATACTGCAAGGATAATTAATTTATTTGGAATTTTTTTGTGAGTTAAATTCACGAGAATTGGATTGTTAAATATTATTTTTATGCAATAGTAAGTTTAATGAGTTTAGGTGAGTTGTATTAAACTTTTAAGGAGATTATGTGTTATACATTGTGGGAACACCCATAGGCAATTTAGGTGATATTACATATCGTGCAATTGATATTTTAAAGTTAGTTGATGTTATATTTGCTGAGGATACAAGAGTTACTAAGAGGCTTTTATCTCATTATGGTATTGTTAAGAAATTGATTTCTTGCAATGCTGTAATAGAGCATAAGAGAATTGGTTTGTTGTTAGACTACTTATCTAGTGGAAGAAGCGTAGCTTTTGTTAGTGATGCTGGCACCCCTTGTCTTAGCGATCCTGGTGGTTTACTTGTTGATGCGGCATTTAAAAATGGGTATAAAGTTTGTCCTATTCCAGGCATTAGTTCTTTTAATGCGGTTATTAGTGTGAGTCCTTTTAAAGATAAGGTTATAGTCTTTGAAGGGTTTTTGCCAAACAAAGGAATTAAAAGGATAAAAAGGATTGAGGAACTTTATAATAGAGGAGATGCATTTATTCTTCTTGAATCCAGTCATAGGATTTTGAAGTTATTATCTGAAATTTCTTTAGTCAATTTAGATGCTAATGTCTTAGTTGGTCGTGAGATGACTAAATTATATGAGGAATATAAAATTGGTAAGCCTTTAGAATTAAAAAAATATTTTGAAGAGAATAACAAAAATAAGGGAGAATTTACGGTTTTAGTTAGCAGAAAGTCTAAAGGTTAAAATTGTTTTAAAAAGTTAAAGGATATATTAAGAGATATATTGATTGTTTGTAGATTATGCTGAGTTTAAAATAGTTTGCAAGAGGGGTTTTGCTTTTACAAAAAAATTTTAAGCATGGATCTTTTAAATACAAACAAGAGTTTAATTTGTATAATTAATAAATATATTCTGATGCTATGTGTATTGTGCAAATTTAATGAACCTGGAGAGAGTATTTTGACTTTTAATGAATTTAGACTTGAAAATTTTAGATTGAATTTAAGGGTGATAATGAAGATTTTAAAGATTTTTTTGGCTATTAAAGATTCAAGTTATATGGTAAGTTTGAAAGATAGTTTTATCATTTGTCCAGATGAAGAGAAGTTTACCTATTGATGTTTTATGGCAAAAAAGAAAGATAAGGAAATTTATAAATGTTTAAATTGTGGATATAAATCTTTAAAATGGCTAGGGAAATGTCCTGAGTGCTTTAGTTGGGAAAGTTTAGAGCATTATGTTGAACCTAAATCTAGCTATGGGGCAAATTTAAGCAAGTCAAAAAGTGAGATTTTTTCTTTAAAAGATTTTAAGCAAGTTGATAATGTTAGGTATTTAACAGGTATTGAAGAGTTTGATAGAGTTCTTGGTGCTGGGATTGTAATTGGTAGTGCAATTTTGATATCAGGAGAGCCTGGCATTGGAAAATCAACTTTTTTACTTCAGATTTCTAGTATTCTTTCACTTGATGGCAAAAATGTGCTTTATCTTGCGGGTGAAGAATCAATTCCACAAATTAAGTTGAGAGCAAATAGACTTAAAATTTCTTCTGATATATTGATAACTAATGAGATAGATGTTGATGCTTTAATAGAAATGCTTGCAAATATTGAGCTTGACTTTATGGTTGTTGATTCTATTCAAACTTTGAATTCAAGAGAAGTGCAAGGTAGTCTTGGCGGGGTTGCTCAGTTAAAACATTGTGTTTACAAGCTTGTAGAGTGGGCAAAGGGAAAGAATATAACTTTATGTTTAGTGGGACATGTTACAAAGGATGGTATTTTAGCGGGACCAAAAATAATAGAGCATATGGTAGATTCTGTTTTTTATTTTGAAGAGGCAAAAAAATCTTTGCGTATGCTTAGAGCTACTAAGAATAGGTTTGGCACTATTAATGAGATAGGTATTTTTGAAATGACGAGTTTGGGACTTGTTGAGATTAAAGATCCATCTTCTATTTTTTTGGAGAGGAAAGAAGAGATATCCTCAGGTATTGCTATTGGAATTATTAATGAGGGGAGTAGAGTCTTGTTTGTTGAGATACAGGCTTTAATTACAAGGACAGGCATGAATATTTCTAGAATTTTTTCAGAAAAAATAGATTCTAAAAAAATATCAAGAATTTTAGCTGTTATTAGTAAATATTTAAATCTTAATTTTAATAATGATGATATCTATGTTAATGTTTCTGGGGGACTTAGGATTGATGATGTAGAGATTGAACTTGCCGTTTTAGTTGCATTATTTTCTGCTAAGACTAATGTTATTATCAGTCAAGAGTTAATCTTTACAGGTGAGATTTCTCTTTCAGGAGAAATTAAAGTATCCTCTAATATTGAGAGTAAGGTTATTGCAGCTTTGAAAGCTGGATTTAAAAGTGTTTTTGGTGCTAATTTAAGAGACAATCATTATAATGGATATGAGAGTATAGGCAGTGTTTTAGGTGTTGTTAGGCGATTGGTGCAAGATAGCAGAATAAAAGATCATGAAAACAATCTGTTTAAAAATAGTAATATAAAAAAATAAATGTTTAAGTATTGACAAAGCTTAACGTATGTTATAAAGTAATAAGAGTTGATATTGAGAATTGGAAGAGAAGAGAAGGGAAGAGTTAAGTAAGGTTTAATAAGCCAAATAAAATAAATAACCTGTTAATTTTAAAAGAAGAAAATAAAAATAACGAAGAGTTTGATCCTGGCTTAGAACTAACGCTGGCAGTGCGTCTTAAGCATGCAAGTCAGACGGAATGTAGCAATACATTCAGTGGCGAACGGGTGAGTAACGCGTGGATAATCTACCTATGAGATGGGGATAACTATTAGAAATAGTAGCTAATACCGAATAAGGTCAATTGAGATGTTAATTGATGAAAGGAAGCCTTTAAAGCTTCGCTTGTAGATGAGTCTGCGTCTTATTAGCTAGTTGGTAGGGTAAAGGCCTACCAAGGCTATGATGAGTATCCGGCCTGAGAGGGTGAACGGACACAATGGAACTGAGACACGGTCCATACTCCTACGGGAGGCAGCAGTAGGGAATCTTCCACAATGGGCGAAAGCCTGATGGAGCAACACCGCGTGAGTGAAGAAGGTCGAAAGATTGTAAAGTTCTTTTATAAATGAGGAATAAGCTTTGTAGGAAATGACAAAGTGATGACGTTAATTTATGAATAAGCCCCGGCTAATTACGTGCCAGCAGCCGCGGTAA
>JAAGKN010000666.1_pt1 | contig 77739 bp, 103 predicted proteins | sample 6206371 | NCBI WGS metagenome assembly JAAGKN01 (sample SAMN11533720, study PRJNA540317) | gut metagenome | isolation source: fecal pellets from male and female animal of same cohort | host: Peromyscus leucopus | place: USA:CA | collected 2017 | reverse complement strand
TTGTCCAAGGAGTTGTTGTCCAGATGATTGCATAAGCATCTTTTCCGCCAAGGTCAACAATTTTGTTAATTTTTTCTGTGCTTTCTTCGTCAAACTTAAATCTTACATAAATTGAAGTTGATGTATGGTCAGCGTATTCAACTTCCGCTTCTGCAAGAGCAGTTTCGCAAGATGCACACCAGTATACAGGTTTCAAACCTTTTTCAACATATCCTTTTTTAAACATGTCGCCGAAAACTCTAACCTGTTCAGCTTCAAATTCAGGATTGATTGTTAAATAAGGATTTTCCCAATCTCCGAGAACACCTAAACGTTTAAATTCGCTTTCTTGTCCTTTTAAGTTTTTATGAGCAAACTCACGGCATTTTTGTCTTAATTCATAAGGAGTTAAAGCACTTCTACCGCCTTTGATATTTTTTACAACAGCGTTTTCAATCGGCAGTCCGTGACCGTCATAGCCCGGAACATAAGGAGTATAAAAACCTGCTTGAGCTTTGTATTTAAGCAGAATATCTTTAAGAATTTTGTTCAACGCAGTACCAACGTGAATTTTTTCTGAACTCAAATACGGAGGGCCGTCGTGAAGAATAAATTTATTAGCTTTATCGCGCTGGCCGATAATTTTGTTATAAATATCGTTTTCTGCCCAGAATTTTTGGATTTCAAGCTCTCTTACGGTAGCATTCGCTCTCATTGCAAGAGTAGTTTGAGGCAGATTTAAAGTTTCTTTATACTCTGTTTTTGTACTCATTATTTTTACCCTCTTTATAAATTTTGGTATCACTTTCTTTATCTTGGATAGTCACTCGTTTACACTCGTTCCCGCTTTATCCTTCTTTTTTTACAAATTCTTTCATTTTATCATAATCAAAAACTCTTTCCCAACGCGCAATTACAACAGTTGCAACGCAGTTTCCGATTAAGTTTACGGTAGTTCTTCCCATATCAAGTATCTGGTCAATACCTAAAAGTATTGCAACCCCGAGAATTGGGATATTAAAGCTTGCCAAAGTTCCTGCAAGTACAATCAAAGACACTCTTGGAACTCCCGCAATTCCTTTACTTGTAAGCATTAATGCCAACATTATAATTAATTGCTGATTTAAATCAAGATTTATACCTACAATCTGTGATGAAAACAAAACACCCATTGCAAGATACAATGTGCTTCCGTCCAAATTGAATGTATATCCTGTAGGCATTACAAATCCTACTATATTTTTCGGAACTCCAAAACGTTCCATAATATCCATTGCTTTCGGAAATGCTGCTTCTGAACTTGCAGTAGTAAACGCAAGCAAAGCAGGTTCTTGCAATGCTCTTATAAGACTTCTGAATGAAATTTTAACGATTTTACAAGCAATAATTAAAACCAACAAGACAAACACTGCAAGCGCAGTATATATAGCACCGATTATTTTAAAATAACTTTTTAATACAGATAAACCGTTAGCGCCGATAGTAGAAGCAATTGCGCCAAAAATACCCAAAGGCGCAAAATACATTACATATTCGGTAAACTTAAACATTATTTGAGAAACCGAATTCAAAATATCAACAACAGGCTGAGCTTTTTTGCCGACAGCAACAATTGCAAGCGCAAAAAATATTGAAAACACAACGATTTGCAATAAATTTCCCTGCGCCATTGCATCAACTATACTTGTCGGGAAAATACTTGTAACCATTTCGCTTATTGAAGTATGAGCCTGTGCTCCTGCCATAAGTCCGGCTTCCTGCATATGCAGAGCATGCGGAGTGTTTCCTGTCACAAAGCCTACTCCGGGTTTAAACATATTTGCCATAGTAAGCCCTATTATCAAGAGCCAATGTAGTTACAATCTCAAAATAAATAATTGTTTTAAGCCCGATTTTACCTAAGCTTTTAGCATCACCATGCCCTGCAATTCCGACTACCAAAGTTGCAAAAAGCAATGGTGCAATAATCATTTTCACCATTCGTAAAAAGATTACGGCAAAAGGTTTCATCTTTACCGCGAAATCGGGGCAAAATGTCCTACTATAACACCTAAAATCAGTGCTATAAATATCAGGGCTGTAAGTTTTGAATGTTTCAATACGGGTACCTCAAGGCTTATTATATTACAAACATAATATATACATATAAGTTTTGTAAATCTTTTTTAACACATTAACCCATGCTTCGATAAAATTGTATTATGATAAGAAAATAGAAAACAGGGGAGGTTAATGTGACTGATACAACATGTATTGAAAAATTAGAACTTTCTGAAAATGCGGTGAAAGTTCTTGAAAAAAGGTACTTAAAAAGAGATAAAGACGGTAAATGCACCGAAACACCTGCTGACATGTTCAGACGTGTAGCAGATACTATTGCAGCAGGAGATTTAAAATTCGGAAAATCTCAATCAGATGTAGATAAATTATCTGACAGATTTTATAAAGCTATTACAAACAGATATTTCATGCCAAATTCACCAACATTGATGAATGCAGGCAGAGAATTAGGACAATTGGCAGCATGTTTCGTATTGCCTGTAGAAGACAGTCTTGGAAGGTATTTTTGAAACTGTTAAAAATACTGCTCTTATTCACAAATCAGGTGGTGGCACAGGATTTTCATTCTCAAGATTTAAGACCTAAAAATAGTGTTGTACGTTCAACAATGGGAGTTTCTTCAGGTCCTGTTTCATTTATGGAAGTATTTAATGCTGCAACAGAAGCCGTTAAACAAGGCGGTACAAGACGCGGTGCTAATATGGGTATCTTAAGAGTTGATCACCCTGATATTATAGACTTTATTCAACTGCAAAAACGATACTTCTAAATTAAATAACTTTAATATTTCCGTAGCTTTAACAGATAAATTTATGGAAGCTGTTAAAAACGGTACGGAATATGAACTTATCGCACCTCATACCGGTGAAGTAGCAGGTACAATGGATGCGAAAAAAGTATTTGATATGATTATTGACGGTGCTTGGAGAACAGGCGAACCGGGTATTGTATTTATCGACAAAATGAATGCAGATAACCCGACTCCTCTTGTTGGTGCAATTGAATCAACTAACCCTTGCGGTGAAGTTCCGCTTCTTTCTTACGAAGCTTGTAACTTAGGTTCAATCAACCTTGGCAGAATGGTTGAAAACGGTTCTATCAACTGGGATTTATTGGCTGAAACTACAAGAACGGCTATCCGTTTCTTGGATAACGTTATTGCAGTTAATAACTATCCGCTTCCTCAAATTTCAGAAATGGTTCAAAATAACAGAAAAATCGGCTTAGGTGTAATGGGCTGGGCTGATATGCTTATGAAAATGGGCATTTCTTATGCTTCTAAAGAAGGTACTCAATTAGCTTCCGAAGTTATGGAATTTATTGATTACGAATCAAAATGCGAATCTATCGAACTTTCTAAAGAAAGAGGTAAATTTAACAACTTTAAAGGAAGCGTTTACGACGGTCAAAACTTCTTGTATAACAAATACAAAGGTAAATCAGCAGGTAAAATTTCTGATGAACAATGGAAAGAACTTGACAGTCAAATTGAAAAATTCGGTATCAGAAACGCTACAACAACTTGTATTGCTCCAACAGGTACAATTTCAATGATAGCATCTGCTTCAGGCGGTGTTGAACCTTTATTCGGTCTTGTATTCTCAAGATTGATTATGGATGGAACAGAAATGTTCGAAGTTAACCCGATTTTCAAAGACTATGCAGTTGAACATGGCTTCTATTCAGAAGAATTGATGTCAAAAATTGCAAAAACAGGTTCTGTTGCTCATGTTGACGGAGTATCTGATGAAGTTAAACAAATCTTTACAACAGCACACGACGTTTCACCTTACTGGCACGTAAAAATGCAAGCTGCATTCCAGCTTCACACCGACAACGCTGTATCAAAAACAGTAAACTTTGAAGAACATGCAACTCGTAAAGATATCGAAGAAGCTTATGTATTAGCTTTAGAAAACGACCTTAAAGGTATAACAGTTTACAGAAATAATTCACGTCAATTCCAACCGATGAATTTGGATAAGAAAGCGGATGGCGAGCAGAGGGCGCAAGATGATGCGAAGGCAGCATCTGAAGACCCGTTTAACGCGAGCCACCAAGCAGAAGAAAAGGTTGAGGAATACAACCCAACAGGCGAAATTAAAACAGTAAAATGTCCTGAATGCGGAAATGAAATTCAAATGGCAGAAGGATGTTTTATCTGTTTGAAATGCGGATATTCAGGTTGTTCTTAAGAAAAGAGAGATTAAGCGGGGTGCGTTAAGCATCCCGCTTTTGTAAATATTTGTTAATTTCCTGCTTAACAAATAGCACAAAATATTATTCACATGATTTCATGATGATACTAAAGTGTGTAAATTTGAAAGGTAAAATTTATGGCAAACAACATGACAATCGGCCCCGCAGTAATGGTAGGCGGTAATGAAGTTCAAGTAACAACAAAGGGTAAAATTCAGGTAACTAACCCTAAAGGTAAAGTTGTTACATTATCTCAAGACCAATTCCAAAAACAAACATTAAAAAATATTGATAAACTTCAAAACGGTGAAGATTTTGAATATAAAAAGGATCATAAAGCATTAAAAATTGCAGGTGCAGCAGTTGGAACAGCCGCAGTTGCAACAGGTATTATTTATCGTAAACAAATCGGTAAATATATGAAAGATTTCTCTTTCAAAAAAGCTTGGAATGATGTTAAAGATTTATTTAAACCTGTCAAAAAAACAGAAACACCAGAATTTAAGCCTGCAACTACAAATGAAACACCAGAATTTAATATTAAACAAGAATTGCAACAAAAAGAAGCAGAACTGTTTCATGGTTTAATAGATGAAACTGATCCGAAACTACAAACACTAAGAACACTTGCTGGGGAAAAATAACAAATTTACACTACAAAAAAAACTCACCTTGTAATCAAGGTGAGTTTTTTATATGATTGATTTATGATTTCAATCGTCACAGCAAGTTATAATTACGAGCAATATATCGGAGAAACTATTCAATCTGTTATTAATCAGACATATACTGATTGGGAACTTATTGTTGTTGACGACTGCTCGACAGACAATTCTACAGAAGTAATCAAATCATTCAAAGATGAAAGAATTAAACTATTTGTAAACGAAACAAATCTCGGACTTAAAGGCACTGTAAAAAGAGGGATTGAAGAAGCAAAAGGCGATTGGGTTGTATTTCTTGAAAGCGACGATATGATAACTCCTGATTATTTGGAGAAAAAAGTTGAAATCGCTGAAAAATATCCTGATGTGAACCTGATTTTCAATGATTGTGAATTTTTTGGCGATCAAAACAGAGTTGAAACATTTAATCATGCTTTAAAAAAAACAAGATGCATTTTGCGTGAAAAAACATATCCTTGTAAAATGTTTTATGAATTTTATCACAGCAACAAGATTTTTACATTTTCTGCAGTAATGGCTAAACGCGATGACCTTTTAAAAATAAACTTTGAACCCAAACTTGATTACCTGTTAGATTGGCATTTATGGATTCAAGCAGCTTATTTAAACAAATTTTATTACCTGCCAGAAAAACTTACCCTATGGCGATTACACGAAAACAGTTATATAAGTAAATCAACTTATAAAACACCTTTTGATTTGCAATTCAAGACTTACTCCGACATTTCGAAAAATACGGGAAATTTTAAAATTATTATAAAAATATGTCTAATGCACTTCCTATGGATTGCAAGAGTGATAAAAAGAGATATAAAACAAAAATTAATCTCTTATAAAAGGTAAACACTTACTGATAAATAATGCAACAATTTTCCTTACAAAAAAAGGTGTTTCAGACAAAACATCAAAAAATATTCTTTTTACCAAAACAGGACTTGTGTGACGCCCGTTTTTAATTTCTTGAGTTCGTTTAACATTATTTTCAATTAAATTTACGGGATAATCAGAAACTTGAGCAATTATATCCTGATATCCTTCGACAGTAGTTGAACTTTTGTTTACAAGACGCGGAAGCGAACATTTCATAAACGGCATATTATGTTTTAATATAATTTGTCGCCATTTTAAAATAGTTATATTGTTAATTCTTCCGTATACATTAATAAACACGTTATATCTGAAACCATTCTCAACAAGCAATTCAGATAAACCTATTTCGTATTTTGAAACAACAAGTCGTTTATCATCTTCGTGTTTAACGGTTTTCATAAAATCATATAAAATACCTGACTGTATAATATTTTTCTTAAAAACTAAAAAATAACTTTGAACATGCGGACGTCTTACAATAAACCTTTTTACAGATTTTCTGTAACCAAAATTATTTTTTGTAATTCCCCAAAAATCACAATCCTTTGCATCCATCTCATCAAAAATTTCACCCAGAGGATGAAACGGGCCAAAACAGCTGTCATTTGCAAAAACAAGTTCATCAAATTCTTGAAGTCTTTCCTGCAAATATAAAAACCCGCGTTTATATGAACCGAAATCATATTCGTTGTGAGGTTCTGCAATAATATGAGATGCTATTCCTTCAAGTTTTTCGGGATTTTCAATATTATTACAAGACACAAAAACAATCTCCTGCGCAATTTCTTTTAACGCATTGAGATAATAAATCACATAATCATCAACCAGATTTTGTTTGTCGTAGTGTGCAAATACAACTGCTCTTTTCATAATGCAATTATATCATAATTTATGCTAAAATAATATTATGTTCAAAATAACCGCACCCGAAAATAATGAAACTTACTCTTTGTTTGAAAATTTTCTGACAAGGAAGTTTTCGTTTGCCGTTACAGGTTTGACAACACTTTTGCGGTTATTATTAATCACAAAAATCAAAAAAATTACGGATAAAAAAATCCTTGTAATTACCTCAACAGAACAAACCGCATTGAAATACCAAAATGACTTGTTAAAAGCTTTCGGGGAAAAATCTGATTTAATCCCGTTTCAAAATATTTCCATGTATGAGGCTGTTTCACCTAACCGCTACGATTATGCCGAACAGGTAAGAATTTTACAGGAAAAACCCGATATTGTAATTTCACCCGTCAAAACTCTTTTGGAAAAATTTCCAACCCAAAACTTTTACGACAAAAACTCTTTCATTTTAAACATCGGCGATGAAATGAAAGATATTGCGCAAAAATTCATAGATTTGGGCTATAAACGTTCCACTATGGTTTCCGATATAGGTGAATTTAGTATCAGAGGCGACATTATAGACTTTTATTCACTTGATAAACATCCGGTTCGTGTGGAACTCTGGGGGGATGAGATTGTCGATATAAGATATTTTAACAACGAAACTCAAAAATCTATCGAAAAAATTAAATCCGCAAAAATTATGCCGATGTACAAATTTACCCTCGAAAACGGTGTACCGAAAGAGATTAAGCCCGAGGACGAGGACGGATATTTTGAAGGCATAGAAATTTATCAAAACTACTTTAACACTGATATGGTCGGGATTTTGGACTATTTTAAAGATTATATTCTTGTGTTTGACGAAACTTCAGAACTTTATTCAAAATACGAATTTGTCGATAAAAACTTTGAAGAACAGATGCAGGAAAACCTGAAACTGGGCTTAAACATTGACTTGAAAGGCAGAAATCACATTCCGTTTGAGGATTTTATCAAAAAAGTGCGGGATTTGTTAAAATTGCATTAAATAACTTTTTGGACAGCGAAATGGATGAAGTTATCGAGTTTGATACCCAGCCTGTTCAAAACTTTGGCGCAAACCTTGATGATATAGCAAATTTCATCAGTTCAAAATCAAAACTATAATATCGTTATCGCAACAGATTATCCGGAACGTGTAAAAGAAATTCTTTCAGAACGTAACATTTTCGGAGTTGAATACTCAGAAAGCATCTCGTCAGCAGGCACGATTTTGGAAGATTTCAAGACAATTATCCTTACTGACAGAGAACTTTTCAATAAACGCACCAAAGAGGTTACGGCATCAAAACGCTCATATTATAAAGAAAAAGCCGAATATATAGAAAGTATCAACGATATAAAAGAGGGCGAATACGTTGTCCACAGCAATCCACGGTGTCGGTGTTTATAAAGGGCTTTCACAGCAGGAAATCGACGGACAGTTAAAAGATTATTTAACAATTGAATATGCAAATAAAGACAGATTACACATTCCTGCCGAACAAATAAACCTTCTTGTACGATATCGCGGTTCGGGTGCATTAAAACCCAAACTTTCCAGAATGGGCGGAAAAGATTGGGAAAACACCAAAACCCGCGTTAAAAAAGAAGTTGAACAAGTTGCCTACGACCTTTTCAGCCTTTATGCAAAACGCAAAATGCAAAAAGGTATTGAATTTCTGCCTGATACTACATGGCAGGTTGAAATGGAAGAAGCATTTGAATACACCGAAACTCCTGACCAGATGAAAGCAATCAACGATATTAAAGCCGATATGGAAAGTTCTCAGCCAATGGACAGACTTATCTGCGGAGATGTCGGTTTTGGTAAAACAGAAGTTGCAATGCGCGGAATTTTCAAAGCTGTAACTTCGGGCAAACAGGTTGCAGTGGTTGTTCCGACAACAATTCTTGGCTTTCAACACTTCCAAACGATTATGGAAAGATTTAAACCTTTCGGAGTTAATGTGGAACTTCTTTCACGTTTCCGCTCAGCAAAAGAACAGAAAGAAACCATTAAAAATCTTGCTACAGGCGAATGTGACGTTGTTGTCGGAACTCACAGACTTTTACAGGAAGGTATTGTATTTAAAGACTTGGTTTACTTGTAATCGACGAAGAGCACCGTTTCGGCGTCCGCCACAAAGAAAAACTAAAAAGCATTCGCGAAAACATTGATATTATCACAATGTCTGCAACACCAATTCCCAGAACACTGTATATGTCGCTTTCGGGCATCAAAGATATGTCAATCATCAACACTCCGCCGAAAAACAGGCTTCCGATAAGAACCTATGTAGGCGAGTGGAATGAAAATATGGTTAAAAATGCCATTGTCCACGAACTTGACCGCGAAGGACAGGTATTTTACCTATACAACCGCGTTGAAACAATTGATGAATTTAGAATGCAGTTACAAAAACTTGTTCCAAACGCACGTATTGCAATCGGTCACGGGCAAATGGACGAAAAAATGCTGGAAAAAGTTATCATCGATTTTGCAAACAAAGAATACGATATCTTACTTGCCACAACAATCATTGAAAACGGCATAGATATCCCCAATGCCAATACAATGATAATCCATAATGCCGACAAATTCGGACTTGCACAGCTTTATCAGTTAAGAGGACGTGTAGGACGTTCCCAAAGACAGGCATACTGCTACTGTTTATATACAAAATCAAAACAGATTACAACAGACGCAGTTCAACGCTTAAAGGCAATAAAAGAATTTACAACACTCGGAAGCGGTTATCAAATCGCAATGCGCGATGTGGAAATCCGCGGTGTCGGAAACATTTTGGGCACAAAACAGCACGGACACATGGTAAATGTCGGCTTTGATACATACTGCCAGTTTTAGAAGAAACAGTTCAAGAGCTTCAAGGTGAAGTCGTCGACAAAACTAATCCGACAATCGTTGATATTAACGTAACAGCCTTTATCCCTGATGAATGGGTTGGTTCTGCCGAGCAAAAAATGATTGAGTATAAACGTCTGGCGGATGTAAAATCCGACATAGAACTCGATTATATTACGGAAGAATGGAAAGACCGTTTTGCCAAACCGCCTGAAAGCGTTGAAAACTTAATAAAACTGATTAAAATAAGACTTTGTGCAACTGATGCAAAAATTTCTGTCATACGCGAAACAGACGACAACATAAGGATTTACACCCCTTACAACAAAGCAGAGTGGCAGATTATTCAACGTGCATTGCCGTCAGAAATTCTTAAAAGAATAAAATTTACAATTGCGCCAAACTCTTGCACAGAAGGAAATTCTATCCTGCTTCTGAATAATTCTTACATGAACTTTAATGAAGTATTTAACATTTTAACAGATTTGTTCTATTATATAAATAAAATCAAAAACGACTATACTAAAAAATAAGGAGACATTATGAGAGGGAAAAAATTATTAGCAACTTTAGCTGTATCAGCTGTATTGTTTGCAGGATGCGGACTAAAATCAGGTGAAACAATTATCACTGTTAATGATAAAAAAATTACTCAAGGCCAGTTTGATGAAATGTTTAACAAACAAGCTAACAACGGCATGATGAAAGCTTTAGGAATTGACGTTAAAAGCGATACAAACAGCTTTATCTACCTCTTGATTAAAGAAAGAGTTATTAACGAACTAATCGTAAAAACACTTCTTGAAGAAGAAATTGCAAAACGCGGTATCGAAGTTACAAACGAAGATGTTGAAAATGCAGTAAAAGAAATCGTTGATAAATTAGGTTCAAAAGAACAGCTGGACACTTTATTAAAAGAACACGGCATCACAGCTTCTCAATTCAAAAAAGATTTGAAAGAAGAAGTTAAAATGAAAAAACTTGCTAAAGAATTAGGCTCAGCAAACGTAACTGATGCAGAAGCTAAAAAATTCTATAACGAAAATACAAACAAATTTAAACACCCTGAAAAAGTTAGAGCTTCTCACATCTTGATTTCTGTAAACCCTGAAGAAATTACAGAAATCATCAAATCTGATGCAAAAAATAAAGATTTGGATGACACAGCAATAAAAGCAAAAGTTGATGAAGAAATTAAAGCAAAAGAAGCTAAAGCAAACCAATTGTTAGCAGAAGCTAAAAAAGATATGACACAATTTGCAAAACTTGCTAAAGAAAATTCAGAAGACACAACTTCAGCTGTAAAAGGCGGTGACTTAGGATTCTTTAACGATAAAGAAATGGTTCCTGAATTTTCAAAAGCAGCTTTCTCAATGAAACCAAACACAATTTCAGACAAACCAGTAAGAACTCAATACGGTTATCATATCATTATGGTTACAGACAGAGCAGCAGCGTCAACAACACCGTTTGAAAAAGCAAAATCTGATATCAAAGGTTATCTTGAAAACCAAAAACAAATTGAAATGCTTGATAATTTGACAGAATCACTAAAGAAAAACGCTAAAATTGATTACGTAAACCCTGAATACTCACCGGAAGCGGGCAAAAAAGCAATTCAGGAATCAATCAAAAACAGCGAAGAAACAGCAAAAAAAGTTAAAGAACAAGCTGAAGCTAAGAAAAAATAATTAACAAAAAAGACCTCCAATCGGAGGTCTTTTTATTATTATAATTTACATAATAGATATTATATGCCTCCGGCGGGTCTTCCCGACGGGAGCACTTTGTACCGACAAAGTGCTTCAAAACTCGCGACACGCAATACTCACTAATCAATAGTAACGCTCAACTTAAAACGAGTTAACTCCCTTCGGTCGAACAAAACTCGTTTTGTTGCTGTTTCGCTAACATTGATTGTTCGTTTATGCTATCGTCGCATCTATTATTCAACAATCACTACTTAACGAAACAGAAACAGGTCAGTCATTGTTTGAGCGAAGCGAGTTTGACTGACTTGGGTTGAGTTTAGTAGGGATTAAATAGTTAGCGTGTTTCTCTTTCTTGTGCAGAGTTCTTTCTCTTTGCATCGCACAAAGAGAAAGAACTACTGCTGAGGGGTGTGGGGATGCATAGTCCCCACATACTAATAATATCTATTATGAAAAACACCTCTGTTTGAGGTGTTTTTATAAAAAATAAAGTAACTCATAAGCCGTGTTCTGTTTCTAAATAATCATCTGTCTGGTATTGGAATTACTTCCAATCTCTAGCGATTTTTCTGAAGTTGGCGGACAGCCTTTATAACCTTCAATTTAATCTTGCATTCTATCGGGGGTTGCCTAGCCGATATTTCTCAATATCGCTGGTGAGCTCTTACCTCACCGTTGCACCATCGCCTGTGGCTTACGCCCATCGGCAGTTCTTGATTGCTCGCGTTTAACGGGTCTGCCGGCAAGGCTGTACGCCTTAACCGTTCGCCCTCAGCTCGCAATCCGCATTTCCTGTGGTCCTATCCACCGGCTCACGCCGTCCGGAAGTTTCTCCGGCTGCCTGTCCTTGAATGCACGGACTTTCCTCACCCTATAAGGGCGCGATTATTCGATTACTTTATTTAATTATCACGAATTGATGTATTAATTGTTGCCCAATTAACAGCTCTAGCATGATCAGGATTAATTCTCAACTTACCGTTAGCAAGAATTTGAATTTCATATTGGTCACAATCTTCATTGGCAACTGTACATGCTTGATTAGGGCCTTCATCTCCGTTAACGTCTACAAGAATAATACCGCCACCTGCACCATCAGGATTATTCTTTACAGTACCATCGTCATTAAAATTATTCTCAAATCTTCCAAGTTTTTTATCAGTATCTGCCCAAGCATCTTCAGTAGCTGTCAAATCCCATTTAACACCGTCTGATGTATAGAAAATCGGATAAAAATCCTCATCATCAGGAGTTGCATTACTTTCTTTACTTGATGTATCATTTTTGGAAACATTCAATCTGTCTTTAAACAACGCGGCAAATTTCCATTCACCTTCATATTCAGCACCTTCGGATTTTGCCTTATATACATAATCAAATCCCCAGGCACAATAAACATCCTCACCGTTATCTTCACCTGTCCTGCAAGCTTCACGCATATCAGGATATAAAATATCATCATTAATCAGTGAACTTACAATCTGTTCAGTTGCATAAAACGTCTTTTTAACCATCATTTTATTTTTGTTAGGTCTAGTTTTCATAATTGCAGGTGTAACAACGGCAACAAGAATACCGATTACTGCAAGTGCGACCATAAGTTCAGTAAGAGTAAATCCTTTTTTCATAAACATCCTTTCCTCTTAATATATACTTATGATAACATATTTATCGGCATTTTTCAATATAAAATCGTAAGTCTAAAGAGTAATTAAACTTTTGTAAATATTTGTTAACATGATAGCAAAATAATATATTTAGACGAGTTAATATACCATTCAATTTGGTAGAATTACTTATTGATAAACAGAGGAAATTTACAAAGAGGGTAAAAAAATGGTCGATAACAGATCAGCCGGATTCTTTGGAATCGGAGGCTCTTTCAATTTCAAAAGCGGAGATATTTCAGGCACAGCTGCCAAAACACAAGATGACAAAATGGGGCAGGGCAATGAATATTTTGCTCAGCAAAAAAGAGAAGAGGAAGAAGAACATTCAGAAAGCGAAAAATATACTGACAGAAGTGCACAGCTTCGTGCTACATTAAATTCGCTTGCAATGATGAATGTTGCAAATGTTATCAACTCCAGAAAAAAAGCCTTTGAAGAACAAAAAGAGCGTCAAAAAGCCTCTGCCGAGAGCGATAAAATAAGACAAGAGCTTGAAAAAGAATTTTATAATCTTGCAAAAGATAATGAAGAATAAATTAAGCTACAGCTACTGTATCTTCTTTTTCTTTTTCGCGTTTAATAAATAAGAATTCGCCTTTATATGAAGGTGCTGAACCGTTTTTATCTTTACCTGCAGCAAGGCTGATGATACTGTTAAATTTAGGTGCTTCATGTGTTTTTTGAGTATTGCCGACACCTTCATTCAATGCTACGGTAATTTTTCCTTCAACATTTTTGTGAATATTTTGTACTGCCTGGGTATTCAAATATTTAATAGAGTTTAAAACTTCTTGATTTAATTGAATTTGCAAACCTGAATTGTTTAAAGCGATTTGTTTTGCAGTGTTAACATCGACATTGCCTTTGTACAAATCAACACCAATATCTGCGGGTTTAAAAATATTATTAACAGTATGAACATTATACTGATTATTTTTTTCGTTAGCACGTTTAAGAATTTCTTGTGATACTTGCTGTAAAGTAGTTGTATCAATTCCTAATTTGTACTGTGCATTGTAAACGCTCATTGTCATAATACTTGTATCCCTTTTTGCTGTTTCCTTAATATCTTAGTCGGCACAATTTATCAGAAACTTTAAGGTTTTGAACTACATTCGTAACATTTGTTAACAAAGAGCAATTTTTATATAAATATATACTTTATATATATATGAGTATAGATAACACAATTTATGCACTAAGCGGCATTAATAATTTGCTCGGCAGTACACTAGGATTTATCAATGATAAACAAAACGGTGTCCCGACGGGTTATGCGATGTCAAACGCAGGTTTTAATATCATGAACGGTGCTATCAGAAACGAAGCATCAAGAGATATTCAACGGATGACGGGCAGTTATCTCGGTTATGCGGTGAACAACCTTGCAGGATACGGAAACCCTGTCGCAAATTATCAGGGTACAGTCGGCACGATGGGTGCACTAATGCTTTCAATGCCAATGAACATTTTTACATCGTCGCTTTACGGATGCGGGCCATACGGGCAAGGGTATTGGAACAGCGGATTTTTCGGAGGCGGATGTTGTAACAACGCATTTATGTTTGGCGGGCCGAGTATGTTCGGATGCCGGGGCTTCCTTTGTTAAAGTGATTTCAACTTTTGAGAAACATCATCAAGAATATCCTTGGTGGTGTTTTTGTTTAGCAAGATTTGTTGAACCGCAGTATTTACAACGGTATTGATTTCTTTTTGATTGCGTTCTGATTTCATTGACGGTTCAATTTTATTAAGCTGTTTTGCACTTATAACACGAGCTTTTGACATCAAATCATTATAATTTTTGTAGTAATCATCATCAAGCGTTTTTTGATTTACCGCAAGAACATTTGTAAGTTTGCCAAGTTCAAGCTGGTTTTCATAATTTGTTAAAAAGAGTGCAAATTTCAAAGCTTCCTCTTTATGTTTTGCACGCACAGGAATAACAAAATTCATTAAAGAAAAATCATTTTGACCCAATTTACCTGTAAATTGAGGAGCAACATCCGTTTTTGCATAAGTTGACGGAGCATTTTCCTTAATCATATTCAAGAAATTTGCACCTGCTTGAAAAAACACAATCTGTTCTGCCATATATTTTTCTAAAGCTTCGCGGTGGGTTTGCGTGACAGATTCTTTCGGAATATAACCCTTTTCATACATGTTTTTGAAAAGCTCAAATACCTCTACTGACTGCTTTGAATTTATATTTTCGGTTGTTACTCCATATTTATTTAAAATTCGAAGCATTGTATCATTTTCTGTAATATTCGGGAGCATTACATAAGTTTTAAGATTCGGCGCAATCTCTGCCATTTCATCATAAGTTGATGGAATTTTTTCCCCGTTTAGTAAATCCTTGTTATAAATTGTAATTGCAGAAGTCGCATACCATGGCAAAGAGTACAATTTTCCGTTATATCTTAAAGAATTTATAATTGATTTGTTAAACTGTTGAGTATTTTCTTCCGCAATCTCATAAAGTGCACCGCGCTGAGCCAGAAGTGCCGAAAAGTCAGGGTTTAAGTTAATCAAATCAGGCGGGTTATCACTCAATACAGAAGCAAGTGTTCTTTTTTCACCCTCTGAAAACGGAACATCAATCCACTTAATCTTAACCTCATTCTCAGCCTCAAACTCAGCAATAATCTTATTCATATAAGGCGCAAAATCATTCATCTGCAATGTCCAAAAAATAAGTTCGTTATTCTCGGATTTTCTGTATGGAATTGTTAAAATAACCGCTAATATTACAAGAATTACTAAAAGAAATTTTTTCATTGGACTACCCGCTCCTTTAATGCTACAATTATACTATGAATAATTTATTTACGGAACTGGAAAATATAAATAAGCAAATACCGCTTGCGGAAATTTTGCGCCCGAAAACTCTTGAAGATTTTTTAGGACAAAGCAATGTTGTATCTCCAAACAGTCCGATTTTGAATCTGTTGAAAACCAACAGACTGTTTTCGCTGATTTTTTGGGGAACTCCGGGATGCGGAAAAACAACATTGCAAGACTTATTGCAACAAAAACAAATGCAAATTTTATTGAAATTTCTGCCGTAACTTCAGGTGTAAAAGATATTAAAGATGCTGTTGAAAAAGCAAAAGAAGCATTACGCGCAGGTCAAAAAACAATTCTGTTTATAGACGAAATTCATCGTTATTCAAAAACCCAACAGGACGCACTTCTACCGCATCTTGAAAACGGTACACTATTTTTGATAGGTTCGACAACCGAAAACCCGTCTTTTCAGGTTGTTCCCGCGCTTTTGTCACGTTTACAAGTTGTAAGACTTAATTCCATTGATGATGAAAGTATGGATAAAATTATCAAACGCGGTTTTGCATATCTTGCAAAAAATCATCTCCCAATGGATTGTGAAACAGGTGCTATAGATTTTATCATTAACCTTGCCCGCGGAGATGCCAGATATGCACTGAATGTTGTTGAAAATGCTTATTTTGCAAGTGATTTGAAAGACGGACGACGCAATTTAACCGTAAAAATTATTGAAGAAATCTGCCAGAAACGCAACACAAGATATTCTCAACAAGAACATTACGACTGTGCTTCGGCATTCCAAAAGAGTTTACGCGGTTCTGATCCTGATGCTGCAATTTATTATCTTGCAAAAATGATTTATGCAGGCGAAGATCCGAGATTTATTGCCAGACGTCTTATTACCTGTGCCGCAGAAGATGTCGGAAATGCAGACCCGAATGCTTTAAATATTGCATTAAACGCTCATAAAGCAGTAGAAATTTTAGGATTGCCCGAAGGCAGGATTCCTCTTGCACAGGCTGTAATTTATGTTGCACGAGCTCCAAAATCCAATGAAACAGTTATGGCAATTGATGAAGCCTTACATGATATTGAAAGCGGAAAAGATTTCCCGCCTCCTATGCACCTTAGAGATGCACATTACAAAGACGCTAAAAAATACGGTTTTGGCGAAGGTTATATATATTCACACCTTGCACCCGATATTGAACAGCAGTTTCTGCCTGACGAACTCGTAGGGAAAAAATATACATCTTGACAAATATAAAAAATAACATAATAATAAACTCAGAAACGGAGGTATTATTTATGAAAAAATTTATTGCTAAAAAGTGCCCCCCCCCCAACAGAATACTGTCATAGGGCGAGTTTTAGGGTTTACGTTAGCTGAAGTTTTAGTAACATTAGGTATTATTGGAATTATATCAGCATTAACACTGCCAACACTGGTTAAAAATCATCAAAAAAAAGTATATGTTGCACAATTACAAAAAGTTTATACAGAATTAGAACAAGCAATAACAAATAAAATAAACGATCAAAATGCAATAAATGTACAAGAAGCAGGAATCGTTTCAGGAAAAGAAAGCGAATTCTTAAATTCATATTTTAAGATTGCAAAAGATTGCGGCACAGATTCAACACCTTGTTTTGCAAATGAATACAAAGAGATTAATGGTTCTATAAGCGAAATTACAAAAAGTGGACATAGAGAAAGTCTTAATGCCACCGGAAGTGCACATGTAACGCTGGCAGATGGTACTGCAATCGGCTTGAAAATTGAAAGTAATCTCGAAGTAAATTATGCAATATTTTTTGTAGATACTAATGGAACAAAAGGTCCAAATACAAGATGCAGAGATTTCTTCCAATTTGCAATAAGCAGAAATAATAGTTCAGGAATAATTGGTGACAGTTGTGTAAATTATTTAATTCAAAACGGATGGCAAATGGATGAAACATATGATTCAAAATATAATGATGTAGGAATGGATTTCTATTTTACATAGCAAATAAATAAAAAAGCGGGTTTAAACCCGCTTTTTTTATTCCATTGGAATTGTTAATTGCTGTCCGATTGAAAGTTTATTCGGATTTGTCATATTGTTTGTTTTCAAGACAAGAGATTCTTTTTCTTTGCTGTAAGAACCGTAAAATCTTACCAAAATTGCTTCCATAGTATCACCGTCTTGAACAGTATAAACTTCATTTACTGCAGTTTCTTCATCAACTTTTTGAGATGACGGTATAAAACTTAAACTTAATTTTTCTTTTTTAACAGGTGCAACCTTATTTTCTCTAACAGAATTAATACCGCGTACGGTAAAACTGATTAAAACTGTTAATACAAGCATTACAACCGCACCTGCAATAAAACCTGCTGTCATATAAACATTAGGTGATTTTTCCGATTTTTGGTTAACTTTAAAATTTTGCCAGAGCAAATCCAATTCTTTTTCTCTGTTTGGTCTTACATAAACACCTACAGAATTGTCATATGCTTCATGTCTGTATTTAGACAAAGCTTCCAATACAGCCATTTTTTCTTTTGATAAGTTTGATCTTCTTATAGTTGAACTTTTCATGCTATTTCCCTAATCTTTTTCGTGAATTAAATATATCATAAGCAAAACTTTTTCACAAGTAGCTTAAATATTTTTAACATGGTTCTTGATTTTTCGGATTTTTAATATATTATGTTGTTATACGAACTAGCTAGAAAAGGAATAAAATTATGTCAAAACAATGTGAAATATGCGGTAAAAAACCAATTAAAGCAGCAAAATTAACTTTCTCACATAAACAAATCGTTCACACACAAGAACCTAACTTACAATCAGTTAAAGTTAATATGAACGGTACAGTTAAGAGAATTAAAGTTTGTACATCTTGCTTAAGAGCAGGAAAAGTTAACTAAAGCTCAATAGTTTGAGCAAAGCAAAAATTAAAAAAAGAGAACCTAATCGGTTCTCTTTTTTAATGAACTGATTTTGTAAACAATTTATAATCAAATACAAATTGAAATTTTGCAGGTTGAGTATCTGCAGCACTTCTCGGGAATTTCATAAAGGGCACTGTTTTTTCCACAGCACTGATAATCGAACGGTCTGTTGCTTCATCTCCTGATGATTCAGTAAATTTATAATTCTGCAAACTTCCGTCAACACCGACTGTTAAAACAATCACAGCTTTAGTGTTTCTTCCCGATTTCGGAGGATTCCAATTGTCATCCAAAATTGATGCCACTTGAGCCGAATAAACTTTCAGATTATTTGCCAATGTATAAGAAACCTGCTTAACATTATCTTCTCTAAAGCAGGGCATCTTGAGCAATGCTTTCAAACTCCTGTCTTGTTGTTGAATATTCATGTGCAAAACTTAAAAATGAATTTTCTTTAACAGGCTTCATAAAAACATGAGCGTTTCTAAAAACAACCTGCGGTTTGTATTTATCAGCTTCGTAATCTCCAGTTTGAATTACACCAATGTAGTTATTAACTGAATCTGATTTTAAATAAGCCACTCTTTCAGGCTTATCACCTTCTTTATACCTTATGGCATAATAACATTCCGAATTGTTAATATACATAAGAGAATCAGTATCAATATATAAATTCAAATTCGGAATATCTGTATCAATCATTTCCCAATTCATTGCACAAGCAGGAAGTACAGACATTAATAATGCAATAGACAATAAAACTTTTTTCATAATTTCACCAGCCTTTTTTCTTTTATTATAACATAAAATTTTATATTAAGTGATGTTACAAGATTGTAAAAATATTTGTCTTTTTTTTGTATATAAAATAAAATATAAGTGGAGAAATTTTAAGGGATAAAAAATAAATGATATTAGAACAAGAGTTAGAGGGAAAAACTTTATCTCCTCAAGAAGTGAGAAGTATTTTGAAAACTGATAATAAAGAGATTGTTGAATTGTGCAAACGCGCATCAATTTTACCTCGTAAAAACAGCAAAGGACAAACTTATTTTTCTTATGATGAAGTAAAAAATCTAAGAAAAGTTCAGGCTATGAAAGGTGCTTCTATGCCCCCAATGAAAACAGATTTAAAACAACCTTCAGCAATAATGAATATTCTAAACTCTTTAAAAGAGATGGAACATAAATTAAGCACAAGAATTTCTAAAGTTATCGACGAAAAACTTGAAGGCATGGATGAAGTAGTTGTAGAACTTATCCGCTGCAAAACAGATAATGAAACTTTAAGACAAAAAATTATTGATCTTAACAAAGAAATTTATCAGCTTAAAAATGATTTGAATTCATACAAACCTGTTGGTTTGGGATTTTATAAGAAAAAAGAAAAACACATCTGGGAATGAGCCAGCGTGCCGCCGGACCCGCCAAATGGGGTTTTGTAAGAACTTAAAAATAAGGAATTAACATAATGGCAGTAAAAGATAAAGAAACAGAAACTTCTTCACTAGATGAAAGAAGCAAAGCCTTAAAACTTGCAATAGAAAAAATTGAAAAAGATTTTGGTAAAGGCTCAATCATGAAACTTGGCGATAAAGCTACAGTTAATGTTGATGCAATCCCGACAGGCGCACTGTCATTAGACGTAGCTCTTGGAATCGGCGGTATCCCGCGCGGTCGTATCATAGAAATCTACGGCCCTGAAAGTTCAGGTAAAACAACTCTTGCACAACACATCGTTGCAGAATGCCAAAAAAGAGGCGGAATTGCAGCATTCGTAGATGCAGAACACGCACTTGACCCTGAATATGCAAGAAATCTCGGTGTACAAATCGACGACCTTTTAATCTCTCAACCTGATACAGGTGAACAAGCACTTGATATTACAGAAGAACTTGTACGCTCAGGCGCAGTTGACGTTGTTGTTGTTGACTCTGTTGCAGCACTTGTTCCAAAAGCTGAAATCGAAGGCTCTATGGAAGACCAACAAATGGGCTTGCAAGCTCGTTTGATGAGTAAAGCTTTAAGAAAATTAACCGGTATTATCGGAAAAACAAACACTACAGTAATTTTCATTAACCAATTACGTATGAAAATCGGTGTTATGTACGGAAACCCTGAAACAACTACAGGTGGTAATGCTTTGAAATATTACGCATCAGTTCGTATGGAAATTAAACGTACAGAAGGCGTTAAAGGTGATGACGGCGATGTTGGAAACCACGTTAGAGTAAGAGTTTTGAAAAATAAAGTTGCACCTCCTTTCAGAACAGCAGAATTTGATATCATCTTCGGAAAAGGTATTTGCAAAATAGGTAATATCTTAGATGTTGCAGTAAACCTTGATATCGTTAAAAAAGCAGGTTCTTGGTTCAGCTTTAATGAAGAAAAACTCGGACAAGGACGTGACAAAGCACGTGATTTCTTATCAGAAAATCCTGATATTTTAAACACTGTTGAAACTCTTGTAAGAGAAAAATTGGCTAACAGTTAAGAATTGTAAAGGAGTAAAATGCTTATATACCAACGATTTTAAAAAGAAATATGTTTTTGTTATAATTTTCATGACAAATAAAAACATGTTTCTTTTTTATATATTTGCAAATACTAATCGGAGGTTAAACATGGACGTAAAAGCAGTAAATAGTGTGTCTTTGCAACAAAGTTTTGAAGGAAAATCTAAAAGAAAAGAAAATAAAAATAATGCAGAATATCCACAAATGGATTCTCCTGCATCAAAAAAAGCATCAAAAGCTATGCGTGATATGGCAATGGGTCTAATGCTTTTGGGAGCAGCAGCAGGAACAACAAGCTGTGTAGATGCTGATGCACAAGCAGAAGCAGAAGCTAATGCTTGGGCTTGGGGCTGGGTTATTAATAATGGCGGTTGTAATTGCAAACCAGACACTATTTTCCAAACTACACCCATTAAAGAAGTAAACTGGGCAGTTAATGACTCAATTAAAAATCAATTCATAAATATAGGGGCTGAAGTCGACGGGCCTGTTGATGGTGACAATGTCCTTCTTGTTTCAGGAAAATTCCGTAACAGATATGATAACAAGACTACAGAATTCCAAGTTGACAGTGCAGGATGCAATAACGATCAAATGATGTATGTATCTAAAATTACTAACTTATATAATCCTAAACAACCCAAAATACAATGGGTTAAAACAATAGCAGAAGATATGCCGGGTGAAGGTATCAGATATACATTTACTCCAACATATTCATACGTAACAGAAAAACCGACTCATAAAACTCAATATAACCCTGACCGCTCATTTTCAGTAATTGTTTCAAATGGTGCAAGAGGTAACAGACCGGGTGTTAACACAATTCGTATTATGAAACCGGAATATGACGAAAACGATAATATTATATCTGAAAAATTAATTTGGAAAGGCGAACTAAATAAAGGTCAACAAAAAGGAACTTTCTTCTATAGTACATTTACATTGGATAAAGACGGTTTACCTTACATTGATCCTGAAACAGGCAAACCTGAAGTTGATAATATGGATTATGATAATTGTAAAATCTGCACACGCGAAGTTGATTGGGGTAAATTCCAACAACCAACAAAAATAGAAGATTACGATCTTGATTTATGGCATTAATCAATAAATTTTATACACAAACAAAACACCCTCTTGATATAAGAAGGTGTTTTTGTTATATCTTTTAACTATGAAAACATTAGCACAATTTATTCAACAAAAAAGAGATGATTTGGGACTATCCCCTAAAGGACTTGCAATGCAAACAAACCTTCCGCTTGAAACAATAGAAGATATTGAAGCAGGCAAAGATTTATTTCTATCAGTAACAGTTCGCCAAAACCTTGCAAAAATTCTAAGATGTGCACCTGAAGAAATTAAAAAATACGAAAAAGATTTTAATAACCATATAGTATCTGATCAAATCATTGACAGTTTAAAAGAATTAATCCTAAATGAAGCAGGCGGTCTAAAATGTCCTGTATGCGGAGCTCCGCTTGTAACGCGTATACAAAAGCTTTATGATTTGGAAGATAATTTAATGCTTCACCCAAAAGCACACTGTACAAAATGTTCATTTCAAATTCACTCTTGAAAAAAGAATAAAATAAGTTATAATAATAATTAGCACATTAAAAATTAAATATGGGGACGTTTTGGATTTGACAGGATGTTTGGTGAAAATAGGTTGCGTGTGCGGGCGCTGTTCCCGCTTATCAACGAGCAAAACAAATTAAATGCTAACAATGTAATTAAAGCAGACTTCTCTAGAGCAGCAGCTTTAGCAGCGTAGTCGCGATTATAGCTACTCATAGAGTCCAGCTTGCCGATTTTATGGGTCCATTATGCAAGACGCAGTGCATTAAAGCAATGTAGATGCATCAAGATAACGTTGCAAGGTTTAGAGTTTCCTTCAAATAAAACCTAGGACTGATTTGTAAGGTTTTAGATTTTTTCCTGAATCAGTTGAGCCAATATAAAATATACACTCGTAGAGATTTATCAAGATCCATTTTGGACAGGGGTTCGACTCCCCTCGTCTCCACCATTAAAATACAGAGGCTTACGACAGCCTCTTTTTTAGTGCCAAATTCCCCGCACCAAGCGGGCTTCCGCTAATCAAAGAGAATTTACTCAAGCTGATTTTCAGATAATTTAGTCCCACTTGTGCAAAAATTCTCTTTACGCAAATAAAAAGAGTCCTTTATTATCACAAATGAATAACCTCTATATCATTTAAAATACTTTTTAAGTATTCTGCCAAAATCCGTCTGTGACATTGCTTCGGATCAGATTCACTGCAAAGAAAACAAATATTTGAATATTTATCTTCTATATCATTTTTGAATAAATTCTCAACTTTTCGCTCTGAAATCAATTTTTCGTATTGGACTTCATAAGCTTGCCAAGAAATTTTATTTTTTTTATAATCACTCAAAATATCTTTTGTTGGTGCATATTTCACATTGTGAATATAATTTATATTGGCAATAATTTTCAAAAAGTATTCTAAATCTCGATGTTTAGTAAACGCCGCAAGCTGCGAAGAATTATTTAGACGAACGTCAATAAGGCATTCTACTTTATTTGTTATCAATAAGTCAAAAAACTCCTCAGCACTTTTTTGCGTATATCCAATTGTGAAAATCTTCATACATTCTCCAATCTATATCCGATTTTTTCATTTTGTTTTTTATAAGCCTGGTCAATTAACACTTCTTCAGCCGGTATTTCCTCAAATAGCCTCTGTTGTTTGCGATTTGGAAAGTAAATGTTCAAAAGTCGTTGTTCTGTCTCACTTTGTCGCTCAATTTTTCCATTTTCCAATATGTTCAAAACTTCTATTCCGTTTTTTTGCAAAGCATGAGCAATCATAATACTGCGATGACAATTTATTGGATCTTTTTCAGCGCACATAAGAACGCAATTATAATTTTTATCAAATCCCGCTTTAAGTTTAGCCAAACCATTTTTAAACTGTTCAGATTGTGTAAATTTTTCAAAATCCACATAACCTTTGGCTGAGAAAAATGCCGGGTCGTCCTGTCTCGCACCAAATTCATGGGCATAACAACGATAGTGTATATCGTGTTGTTTTAATATTTTTTCTAAATTATACCCGTTATAATCTTTATAATATTCGCCGGACACAGGATTGCTTCTGACATCAATAACACAAACTATTGAATTCTTTTGTAATTCATTTATAAACTGCTCAATGCCAAAAGCACTATATCCAATTGTGAAAATATTTGCCATGGATTACCTCAAGCTACCTTGAATATTTTAGCTGCAAATTTATAATATTTTCCGTGTTCTTCACTCCAATCACCATCTGGAAGGCTGAATACGATATTTGCCCTTACAAGTTTTTCATTTTTATCACGATAATCAGGATCGGTAACAGCAATATCTTTATATTCTTCACCATTAAAAACAAAGGACATTTTTGTCTTTTTTCTATCGTGTATATCGTCGATTGTGTAAACATGTGCATTTTGAACTTGAACAAATATAAGAGAACAATTACAGCTTTCGGCTTCTTCTTTTGTCAAGTGTGGTTTATTATTGCAAAAAATATACTCAACATCATTATTTAAATATTTAAATGCTTCTTGCTTTGGCACTGTGGCAATTTTTTCCCATTTGTCATTTTCGTCAATAAGTACATTTTCGGGTTGAATTTTTGTCGGAGTATTTTTAATCGTTTTAACCCTTGCCATATCAAGGATTTGGGCTTCAGCATCATTTTCATAGTGCATTTGATCCCCTGATAACGCGCCCTCTTTATCATCATTGTTTGACATCAAACGAACAAACTTACCTGTTGCACAGTCAATACCTGCAACACAATACTCATGATGCTTACTGGATTTTGTCAAAATCATAATGTCCTTTTGTGCTTGTTCTGTCCTTTTTATTGGATTATAGCATAAATTCATAGCGTTAGCTAATTCTTTAATCTTCGCGATTTCTGCGTTTGCCTCCTTAGTTAATCCGTTTTTTGAAAGTATTTCATGCCTGTAAAGTGATTGACCTAAATCATTCAATTGTTTGTATAAACTCATTGCATTTGCCTTTTCAGTCTCAGGCAATTGTATATATTCTCTTGTGATTGAGTCTCCGATTGTTTTGATTTGTTTTAATAATTCTGTATTTATCATAGTTGCTCTCCTTTGTAGCGTAAATCAAAAACATCATAAAAATCATTCAATTTGTCCACAAGTCCACATTTTCACCTAACCCAAAAGTGTAATTGGCATGGAAAAACTTGCAACATCATGTTTTCAGCAAAATTTAATTAACTAAAATAATAAAATTTACAAAATTTTTGTAAAAATTTTACTTAATAAATATTGTATCTAATTGATAACATTATTCTTAAAAGACTTGATATTATCAAAATCCAGAGCAATACTGTAAATAAGATAAAATACATAATGGGAAAATATTGAACATTAGTTCTACTATTCTTATCTCCATTTTTATGTTGTTAAAATGCTAATAATAGTCTGCAAAATCAATAGTTTAGAGGTTAACATAAAGTTAAAATTTCTCTTGCATTTTTTCCAAGAAAAGTTTAGTTGCAGGAGAAAATACTTGATATTTTTTCCAAATTAGTGCCCAACTTGCTTCCATTTTCGGTTTTAGGGGACGAAAACATAAATTAGAAGTTTTTGCAGTATTAGCAAGATTATTCAGTGTAAACATATACCCAACACCGTGTTCAACCATTATTGCAGCATTATAAAACAGAGTATGTGTTGCTGCGATTTCAAGCTTATCTTTATTTTCATTAAACCATCTGAAAAATTCATTATCAGGAGTCGGTTTTCTAAAAACTTTTCTTGATAAAATTAAGGGGATTTTTTCCATATCTTCAAAAGTCACATACTCCTTTTTGGCAAGTTCTGAATCTTTTCTCATAACCAATCCCCAAACATCTTTGTCGGGTAAATTTATAACATTGTATTTTGATACATCTGCCGGCTGCATAACTATACCAAAATCCAAAAGTCCGTTATCAATTTTTTCAACAACATCTTCATGGATTCCACTGCTAATATGAAAAACTATTTTAGGGTATTCTTTTCGAATTTCTTGAATTAAACTTGCAATGCTTTTAAAAGTACTTGTTTCCCCGCTTCCGATACAGACTTCCCCAGTAAGTTCATGTTTCAGAAAAGAAAATTCCTTTTCCGTCTTTTCAACCATATCAAGAATTTCTTCGGCTCTTTTTCTCAAAATCATTCCTTCAGGGGTAAGTGTTACATTGTGATTTGTCCTGATTAAAAGTTTTTGTCCAAGTTCACGCTCCAAATCTTGCAACTGTCTTGATAATGTTGGCTGTGTTAAGATGCAGATAATTTGCTGCACCTGTAATTGAGCCTTCTCTTGCTACAGTTAAAAAATATCTTAAAACTCTAATTTCCATAAATAATAATACTACATAATTGTTATGCCTGTCAAGCATAGGTAATGATACAATATAAGTATTTGCTATTTTCAAAAACATCGTAAATAATAAATCTATGGATAAAGATAACATTGTTCAAAACTTAAAAGATGCCGGATGCGAACAAAACTTCATTGACGAATTTTTGCTGCTTGAAAAAAGTACTCAGTTTAATTTGCTTGCAAAACATAAGCACAGCTTGCTCAATAGACTTCATGACAATCAAAAACAGATTGACTGCCTGGATTATTTAATTTTTAACCTGAAACAAAAATAACATTATGGATAAAAAAACTTTTAAAAAATTATGTATATATTGCAATCTTTCCCTTATTTTAGCAGCTTTTATATCAGGGTTATCATTTGTCGCACAAAAACTGGGAATGAATTATGTTGAACCCTTCACATTTAACACATTAAGATGTTTTATAGGTGCTTTGTCACTTGCACCTTTGATATTATTATGCAAAGAAAAATGTTCGATAAAAGGCGGGATTTTAGCCGGAATTATTTTGTTTATTGCATTCTCAATAAATCAGTATTGTATGATATATACAGATGCAGGAAAAGCAGGATTTATCACCTCTTTATACATACTTTTTGTACCTGTTATTGCAATATTTTTGAAACACAAATTAAATAAAAATGTTCAGATAAGTATAGTAGTTGCTCTAATCGGATTATATCTTTTATGCGCAAAAGGTGCTATGCAATTTGAATTTTGGGATATTTTACTTTTAATTAGTGCATTTTTCTTTGCCTTACATATAATTACAGTCAGTCATTATTCAAAAAAATCAGATTCAATAAAACTTTCAATAGTTCAATTTTTAACAGCAGGAATATTGTCACTGCCTATTATGTTTTTGGTTGAAACTCCAACAATAAATCTTGTTTTAGCAGGCTGGAAACCTATATTATTCATCGGTGTAATCGTAACAGGTGCTGCTTATACTTTGCAAATTTTCGGACATAAAGCAACAAAACCTGTTCTTGCAACATTGATTTTAAGTTCTGAAGCGGTTTTTGCGGTATTGGGCGGAATGTTTATACTCGGAGAAACCTTGAATATAAAAGAAATTTTAGGATGCATTGTAATGCTTATCGCAATTATATTTTCACAAATACCAAGCAAAGGAGGTAAATTTGAAAAAACAAATAATTAACCAAACTTTTGATGAAGAACGCTCTCTGTATAACCTTAATAATACAATAGTTTTAAATTGTACTTTTGCTGGTGAAAAAGATGGTGAATCAGTTTTGAAAGAATGCAGAGGGGTTGATGTTCAGGACTGCGAATTTTCTTTGAGATACCCGTTGTGGCATGCTAAAAAGTTTGCACTTAAAAATTCTTCAATGGATGAATTAACAAGAGCTCCATTATGGTACTCGGATAACGGAACAATTGAAAATTGCAATATTACAGGTATAAAGTGCCTGAGAGAATGTAAAAAAATTTCGGTTAATAATTGTGACATTGCTTCTCCTGAGTTTGGATGGCGCTGCAAAGGGGTAAGTATAACCAACTCAACTATAGATTCAATGTATTTTTTGTTTGAATCCAAAAATGTTGAGATTGATAATCTTACAATGACAGGCAAATATTCTTTTCAGTATATGAAAAATCTGCACATTAAAAATTCAAATCTTGATACAAAAGATGCCTTTTGGCACAGTAAAAATATTACTGTAGAAAATTCTATTGTCAAAGGCGAATATCTTGGGTGGTTTAGCGAAAATCTTACACTGATAAACTGCAAAATTATCGGAACTCAGCCTTTATGTTACTGCAAAAACTTAAAACTTATTGATTGTGAAATGATTGATACTGATTTATCTTTTGAATATTCAGATGTTGAAGCCTCTATTATCGGACATATAGTTTCAATTAAAAATCCAAAGTCAGGAACAATAATTGCTGATTCTGCGGGTGACATAATCAGAGAGGATGCAGTTATAAAATGTATCGGCAAAGTAGTTTTAAGAAATAAGGAGGCAGAAAAAATTGCTTAAGAATTTATCAATCTTATTATTAACATTATTTATATTTCAAAATACTTTAACTTTTGCAAAAAATTGTGAGGATAAAAATATGAAAAAAATAGTTCAAACAGCAGGAAGAACACAATTAGGTGATTTTGCACCTGAGTTTGCTCATTTTAATGATGATATTTTATTTGGTGAAAACTGGAATAATCAAGATATTGATACAAAAACAAGAAGTATTATCACAATGACAGCTTTAATTTTTCAAGGAATAACTGATAATTCCCTAAAATACCACCTGCAAAATGCCAAAAATCATGGTGTAACAAAAGAGGAAGCCGCTGCTATCATTACCAATACCGCATTTTATGCAGGGTGGTCGAAGGCTTGGGCTGCTTTTAATTTAGCAAAAGAGGTTTGGACAGAAGAAACTACAGCATTAAGCGAAAAAGATAAATACGCTCAAACTATTATGTTTCCGATTGGTGAACCTAACAATGCTTATGCAAAATATTTTATCGGTCAAAGTTATATTGCACCAATTTCTACAGCGCAGGTAAAAATGTTTAATGTAACATTTGAACCAAAATGCCGTAATAATTGGCATATTCATAGAGCCAAACAGGGCGGCGGTCAAATGTTAATCGCAATTGGCGGCAGAGGTTACTATCAAGAGTGGGGCAAAGAACCAATTGAAATGAAACCGGGTGATATAATAAATATTCCTGCAAATGTTAAACATTGGCATGGTGCTGCTCCTGACAGTTGGTTTTCACATATCGCCGTTGAAATAGACGGTGTTGAAACAACAAATGAATGGCTTGAAGCAGTTGAAGACATTGAGTACAACAAATTAAAATAAAGTTCATTACTTTCATGAATTTTACTATTATAATAAATTTATGATAATAGAAGATAAAATATTCAAAAGATATTCACCTGATTTTAAAAAATTTATAAAATACGGTTTTAAAAAAGCCGATAATAAATTTATTATAGAAAAACAATTTAAAGATGACTCATTCAAAGCACTTATTGTTGTTAATTCTAACGGAAAAGTCAGCGGAACTGTTTTTGACTTGGAAAATAATGACGAATTTTTACCGCTGCGAGTAGAATCCAATCAAGGAGCTTTTGTCGGCGAAGTAAGAGCTGCTTATGAAGAGTTGCTCAAAACTATCAGAGATAACTGTTTCATAAAAAAATATTATATTTATCCGCAATCAAATAGAATAACTAACCTTATTATAAAAAAATATGGCAACGAACCTGAATTTTTATGGAAAACAACACCCGGTTCAGGTGTATTTAGAAACCCCGAAACAGGAAAGTGGTATCTTGCTGTTTTAGAAGTAGACAGAGCAAAAATCCAAAATAATAAAAAAGGTGCGATTGAAGTTGCTGATATAAAATTAGCACCTGAAAATATTGAAAAACTGATAAAACAAGAACATTTTTACCCAGGATACCACATGAATAAAAAATACTGGCTGACTGTTATTCTTGATGATTCTGTTTCTGATGAAAAAATTATGAAACTAATCGACGAAAGCTATAGCTTTACTGTTAAAAATACACAAAAAAACAATAATAAAAAATAACTTCTCAACCCCTTGACTGATAGTAACTATCAAGTTATAAAATAATCTTATGAACATAGAACAATTTAAACAAGCAATGGCAAAAAGAGAATATGTTGATTCAGAACTTTTAGAAATGTTTCACAAACTCGCACAAGATGCTTTAAAAATAACAGCACAAATTAACAACGGATATCATTCACCCGAAGAAATCAGAGAACTTTTTTCAGAACTTATCGGTAAAAAAGTTCCGAATACTTTTTGTTTATTCCCCCCATTTTATTCTGAATGCGGTAAAAATATTACTGTCGGCGAAAATGTATTTATCAATGCTTGCTGTAAATTTCAAGACCAAGGCGGAATTACAATTGGAAATAATTGTTTGATAGGACATAATGTTACAATTGCAACCTTAAATCACGATTTTAATCCTGAAAAAAGAGCAAATATAAATCCAAGCCCTGTTGTTATAGGAGATAATGTTTGGATTGCCTCTGATTCCACTATTCTCCCGGGGATTAAAATAGAAGATGGAGCAATAGTCGGCGCAGGTTCTGTCGTAACAAAAAATGTTGAGAAAAATACAATTGTCGCAGGTAACCCTGCAAGAGTAATAAAAAAATTGAGGTTTAAATTATGATGAAAAAAATACTTTTGACAGCATTGGCACTATTTGTTATAGGAGGTTATAATATGGCAACTGCAAAAGATAATTGGGACAAAACATTTCCAAAATCAAATAAAGTCAATATAGAAAAAGTAAGTTTTAAAAACCGATACGGCATAACACTTGCCGCCGATCTCTATACCCCGAAAGATGCTGCGGGGAAATTGCCTGCCATTGCCATAAGCGGACCGTTCGGTGCGGTCAAAGAACAATCATCAGGTTTGTATGCGCAAACTATGGCAGAACGAGGATTTATAACTCTTGCATTTGACCCGTCCTATACAGGTGAAAGCGGAGGCGAACCAAGAAATGTTGCAAGTCCTGATATAAATACGGAAGATTTTTCGGCTGCTGTTGATTTTTTATCTGTTCAAGATAATGTTGACCCTGAAAAAATCGGTGTAATCGGCATTTGCGGTTTTGGTGGATTTGGATTAAATGCTGCAGCTATTGATACAAGAATTAAAGCAACAGCAACAATTACAATGTATGATATGACAAGAGTTTCTGCGCGCGGCTACAATGATTCAATGGATGAAAACGCTCGTTATGAATTAAAACAAGAACTTAACAAACAAAGAACTGAAGATTTTAAAAACGGCACTTTTGCAAAAGCTTCAGGACTTCCTGAAAAATTAACAGGTGAAGAACCTCAATTTATTAAAGATTATTTCGGATATTATAAAACCAAAAGAGGCTTCCACGCACGTTCAATAAACTCTAACGGCAACTGGAATATGACTTCAAGCCTTTCTTTAATCAATATGCCGATTTTACAATACAGCGATGAAATAAGAACTGCCGTACTTGTTGTTCATGGTGAAAAAGCTCACAGCAGATACTTTGGTGAAGATGCATTCAAAAAACTAAAAGGCAACAACAAAGAACTTTTAATTATAAAAGATGCAAATCATGTTGATTTATATGACAATATGGAAAAAATTCCGTTTGATAAATTGGAAATATTTTTTAAGAATAATCTTGGTAAATAATTTATTAAGTTTTAATATGTTTGTGCTAAAATTCAATTGATAAATGGTTACAATAATTTTAATATAAATGTCACCAAAATTTTTATATGGAATTAAGAAATTTCGAGTAAATCGAGGAAAGATGATTATTTTTAGATGAGATTATTTACAAAAAAATCTTATGAGCAAAGTGTGACATTTCTACAATATTTTCTGTGGAGGTTTTATGTCTAATTATTACTTATTTGCATCATTATTCAGTTGGATATTTCCCACAAAAGAGGACTCTAAAAATTTTCGTCATTTTTGCAAAGAAATAGACTTGAGAAAAAGAATTAATACGACTCATGCAAACTATAAAGAAACTTTAGAAAGATTAAAAAATAAATATAAAAAAGAAAAAATTAAAGTTGTATTTTTAAACGATACTGTTGCCAAATGGCAATATCAGAGTTTATATGATGAGTTAAAAAATAATCCTGATTTTGATGTTCAAATTTTAATAACAACCATTGACTATCAAATGAAATCGAATATGAAAAATTTCGTTGATTATAAGAAAGAAGCCGAAAAATGTTATGATTTTTTCAAACAACAAGGAATGATTGCAGATTACGCTTTTGATTTTGAAAATAACAAACCGATTGATTTAAGAAACTTTTCTCCCGATATCATATTTTACGAACAACCATGGGGAATGCTTGATAAACATAAAATCGAAGAAACATCTAAATTTGCATTAACCTGTTATTCTTCTTACGGTTCGGGAATAACAAGCGGTAAAAACGAGTATGGTTCAAGCTTCTTTAAATTCGTATACAAATACTTTGTTGATAATGAATTTTTAAAAATGATTTTAATTCATCATTCGGTAAAAAGTGAAAGTGTAGTCGTAAGCGGACATCCGAAACTTGATAATTATACTAAACCACTGAATGAAAATAATATTGTATGGTCAAGTCAAAACAAAAAAAGAATTATTTATGCACCTCACTTTTCTTTCTATAAAGAAGCAGGATTGCATGCTGGAACATTTAACCAAAACTATAAATTCTTTTTGGAATATGCAAAAAAACATCAGGAATTTGAATTTATATTTAAACCGCATCCGCGTTTAAAAGAAGAAATTGTAGTAAGAAAATTGATGAGCGAAGAAGAATGTAATGCTTATTATGCGGAATGGGCAAATTTACCAAATACTCATTTAGCACAAAGCGGCAATTATATTGATATATTCAGGACATCAGATTTATTAATTACAGACTGTAATTCATTCTTATTTGAATATTTACCATCTGAAAATCCTGTAATACGCTTAATAAATGATGAATTTATCGGACATAATTTATTTGGTCAAAAAATTGTTGAAGGATACTACTCGGCAAACAATAATTCTGAAGTTGAAAATCTTATAGAACAATTATTAATACAAAACAATGATCCGTTAAAAGAAAAACGTATTAATTTATTAAACAGCGGCATTCATCCTAAAGAAGGATATGCGAAATTCGTCGTTAATCATTTAACGAAAAATATTAATGGAGGAAATTAAAATGAATTTTGCAGCAATTTTAGCCGGCGGTACCGGACAAAGAATGAATAATAACATCCCTAAACAATTTATTGATTTATGCGGAAAACCTATTATTATTCATACTATAGAAAGCATTTCAAATTCAAAATTGTTTGATTATATAATCTTAGCAATTCATCCCGATTATACGGATTATTTAAAAAATTTACTTATTGAATTTAATATTAACAATTTAGAAAACATTTTAATCATTAGTGGTGGAAAAGATCGCCTCGGAAGTATCGAAAATGTTATCAATAAAGTTAATGAATATTCTTCAAATGATAAAGATATTTTGTTATTGCATGACGCAGTACGACCTTTTGTATCACAAAAAATCTTAAATGACAGTATAGTAAAAGCATCGGAATATGGAGCTTGTGTAGCTGTAATGCCTGCGGTTGATACAATGTATTTGCTTAATACGGAAGGAATAATTTCGGAAATACCGCCTCGCAATTTACTTTTCCACGGGCAAGCTCCTGACACATTTAATTTCAAACTTTTAAAAAATGCGTTTGAAACATTAACAAATGAAGAAAAAAATAAAATTACGGGAACTTCACAAATTTGCGCACTCAAAGGAATCAATGTGCATACAATTGAAGGAAGTTATCAAAATATGAAAATAACAACTAAAGAAGATTTAGATATTGCAAAAAATATCTGTATGGAGTTAAGACAAAATGAAAGCTTGTGTTCTTGAAGAAAATAAAAAACTTGTATATAAAGAGGTTGAACAGCCCGTTACGGAAGATAATAATGTTCTGATAAAAGTTAAAGCCTGCGGTATATGCAGCAGTGATTTTAACAGAGTACATAATAACGGAGCATATTTTTATCCTATAATTTTGGGCCATGAATTTGCGGGAAAAATTATAGAATGCGGAAAAAATATTTCTAAAGAATATTTAAACAAAAATGCGGTTGTGTTTCCGTTAATGCCTTGTAATAATTGTGAATTTTGCCAACAAAAATTATACGCGCAATGTAAAAACTATAATTATTTCGGGTCGAGAACAAACGGAGCAATGGCACAATACATAAGCGTACCGTTATGGAATATAAAATTAATTCCAGATGATATGGATTATTCAATTGCAGCTTTGTGTGAACCGACATCGGTTGCAATACATGCATTAAAGAAAATAAATAATTTAAAAGGCAAAACAATCTGTATCAGCGGCAGTGGTGCAATAGGAATATTATGCGGATTAATTGCACAAAAACAAGGAGCAAATGTCAGTTTCATAGTCAGAAATAAAAGGAAACAGGAATTTTTAGAAAACTTAGGCTTTAACAATTTTGCCTCAGAAGAAGATTTGAATAAATTTGACATCATAATTGAATGTGTCGGAAGTAATTCTTCAATACAAAACTGTATTAAATACGTAAAATCACATGGTACAATTATTTTCGTCGGGAATCCTGCAGAAGATGAAATTTGTTTACCCAAAAAGGATTACTGGAAAATTTTACGCAGCGAAATTACCATATTTGGCGTGTGGAATTCCAGCTTTAAAAATCAAGAAATTGATGATTGGGATTCTGCAATTAATTTTCTATATGAAAATCAAAAAGATGTTTGCAAAATAATAACACATAGATTTTCTTTAAAAGATGAATTAAAAGCATTTTCTACCGAACAAAACGAAAAAATGCGAATAAAGGGGGTATTTATAAATGAAGAATAGTATTTCTGCATCACTTATGTGTGTTGATCCGTTCAAATTAAAAGAAACCTTAAGTGCATTGGAAAAATTTGATGTGGATTACATTCACATAGATGTTATGGACGGAAAGTTTGTACCTAATTTAGGTATCGGAAGTGATTATATTAAAGCTCTGCGCAAGCATACTAAAATACCTTTTGATTACCACCTTATGGTAAAAGATCCTGACTTAATCATTGACTTATTGGATATACGTGAGAATGATTTGGTATCAGTACATTATGAAAGTTCTTACCAAATACAGAGAACATTAGAAAATATCAGAAAAAATAATTGTAAAGTTATGATTGCAATCAATCCCGCAACACCTTTATGTGTACTTGAAGAACTGATTTATTACATTGACGGTATAAATTTATTGATGGTTAATCCGGGATTTTCGGGACAAAAAATGGTTGATAACTGTTTGAAAAAAGCCGAAAAAGTAGCTCGTTTTATAAGAAAATTTAAACGCGATGACATTATTTTTGAAGTTGACGGAAATATAAATTTTGAAAACGCTCAAAAATTAAATAAAATCGGTGCAAATATGTTTGTTGCAGGAACTTCCAGCATTTTCAACGAAAAAAATCTTGAAACATCAATAGAAACATTTAAAGCCGTATTAAATTAATAATTACGTTTAATCATTTTTTTAGACTTCATATAATCATCATGCAAAGTTTGTTTTTGTTTGTACAAACGTTTTAAATCATGTTTTATAATAACAAGCTGCTGAGTTTTTTCAGAATCGGTTAAAGAATCATCATAAAGTATTGTTTCCATAGCCTGTTCTTTTTCTTTAATTTTTTCGGTAAGAATTTTTTGTTTAATATTTTTTTGACGTTTTAAAACTTCAATCTCGGCTTTCGCATTATCACTCATTGCAAATGTCGGTACAGTTACAAACATAGCGATTAATAAAAATAAAATATTCTTTTTCATAAACTTTCTCCTTAAATCTTTTTCAAAATAATTGACGTATTAATTCCACCGAATGCAAAATTATTTGTCATGATGAATTCTGTATCAATTTTACGTCCCGAATTTACAATATAATCCAATTCAGTTGCACATTGTGTATCAACATTTTCAAGGTTCAATGTCGGACAATACCAGTTATTATTAAGCATTTGTACGGATAATATTGCCTCAATCGCACCGCAAGCTCCTAATGTGTGACCTATATAACTTTTTATGGTAGAAATCGGAACTGATTTTTTAAATGCTTCAAACACTGCTGCAGTTTCGGCAATATCGCCCTGAGTTGTTGCTGTACCGTGAGCGTTTACGTAACCTATTTCAGACGGTGTAATTTTGGCATCTTGCATAGACAACTTCATAACTTCACGCATCATATCTTTGTTAGGATTAGTAATATGCGTACCGTCAGTATTTGTTGCAAAACCTGCAATTTCCGCATATATTTTTGCTCCTCGGTTAACTGCGTGTTCATATTCTTCCAAGATTAAAGTTCCCGCACCTTCACCTATAACCAAACCGTCTCTGTCTCTGTCAAACGGACGAGGAGTTAATTCGGGAGTATCATTTTTTGTACTTGTTGCAAAAAGAGTATCAAAAACTCCGATTTGTGTGGGGTGAATCTCATCTGCACCGCCGGCAATCATAACCGTTTGATAACCGTTCTTAATCATTTCATAAGCATATCCGATACCCAAAGAACCCGAAGTACAGGCAGTAGAAGTCGGAATTAACCTGCCGTTTGTTTTAAAATACAATGAAATATTTACTGCAGTTGTTTGAGGCATCATTTTTATATACGAGCCAGAATTTAAAACTTTAACATTGTTATCGTTATACATTGAATAGAAATCAAATATTGCATCAAATGAACCGCTTGAAGAGCCGTAGCTTACACCTGTTTGATTTGACGAAATAATTGAATCTCCGAGCAGTCCGGCATCTTTGAGCGCCTGTTCCGCCGTTGTAACCGCCATAATTGAAACCGGCCCCATTGTTCTCAATACTTTACGGTTAAAATGTTCGGGAATTTGAAAATCTTTAACAGTTGCAACTAGTCGTGTATTCAGTTTGTCAAATCTGTCCAAATCAGTCCAGTATTTTATACAGTTTTTGTATTCTTTAAGTCTTTCAAATGCACCGTCGACAGTAGAACCGAGAGGAGATGTAAGAGCCATACCAGTAATTACAACACGTTTTGTCATTATATCAACAACCCTCCGTTAACAGAAATCACCTGTCCCGTAATATATCCCGCATCTTCACTCATAAGATATTTAACAAGACTTGCCACTTCTTCTGGTTTTCCCATCCTTTTAAGCGGAATTTGTTTAACTACTTCTTCAGGAATATCTTGTGTCATATCGGATTCTATAACTCCGGGAGCAATACAGTTTACGGTAATTTTTCGTTTTGCAAGCTCACGTGCAAGAGCTTTTGTTGCACCGATAATCCCTGCTTTTGATGCACTGTAATTAACCTGTCCTCTGTTGCCTGCGAGTCCTGATATGGAAGACATTGTAATAATTCTTCCTCTACGAGCCTGAATCATTGGCATGCTGAGAGGTTTTAAGATATTATAAAACCCGTTTAAATTTGTATTTATAACTTCATCCCACTCAAAATCTTCCATTGCGGGAAACGGGTTATCTTTTGCTATACCTGCATTAAGAACCACTCCGTAATATATTCCGAATTTTTGTACATCATCAAGAAGCACTTTTTCGGTTTCTTCTCTATTTTTGATATCACATGCCAGAGTTCTGCAAGTTACGTTAAATTTTTCGATTTCAGATTTTAAATTATCAAGTCTTGAAACATCTTTTGAACAATGCAGGACAATATTATATCCCGCTTGTGCAAGCATAATTGCTGAAGCTTTGCCGATTCCGCGGCTTGACCCTGTTATTAAAATAGTTTTATCCATTAATAAGCTCCCGTGCGTCATCACTTTGATACACATTAATTGTAGCACTGGCTATTTCATCACCGTTATCAAATATTATACAATCAAACGCTACAATTTGGCTATCTGTAAAGATTTCTTTAACTTTCACGGTATAACTTTTGCCGCATTCAAACAAAGAAACAGCATTGTTATAAAGTCTTGAACCGAGTAAAAAACCGATTTTGGGCGGTCTGCAATTACTTTTAAAATAAGCATAACATCCGATGGTTTGAGCCATAAATTCAATTCCCGCAAGAGGGGTTATACCGTTTTGAGTTTTGTCAAAAAACAATTTGTCTTCCGTTATATCAACAATTGATGTAAGAGTTTTTTCTTCCAAATCATATTCCAAAACATCATCTATCAAAATCATCGGCGGTTTATGCGGAAGAATTTTGGTTAAATCATAGTTTGTCATTTTCCCTCCCGAGAATAATTGCCGTATTTGTTCCGCCAAAACCGAATGCCGTGCATAATGCCGTATTAACATGTTTTGAACAATGTTTCGGAACTAATTTAATTTTCGGCAAAGTATCATCATAAATTCCATCAAAAATATGCGGATATAAAATCGGATTATCCGACTCCAAAAGTTTACAACAAAAAGCTGTTTCAACAGCTGCAGAAGCCCCGAGACAGTGTCCCGTAAGCGGTTTGGTTGAACTGCAATATACATTATCTTTAAAAACGGAGTATACGGCATTAGCTTCCATTAAATCATTGGACACCGTTCCCGTTCCATGCAGATTAATATAATCGACCGTTTCGCATTTTGCTTCCTCAAGTGCAATTTTCACAGCCCTGATTGCTTCTTTTGCGGAAGGATCGGGACATGTTGCATGATAAACATCTGTTGTTTCACCGATTCCCAAAATCTTAATGCCCTGATTTTTCTCAAGAATAAACACGGCAACACCCTCGCCGATATTAATTCCCTCACGATTTTTACCAAACGGAATTGTCGGCTTTGATGTCAAAACATCTAAAGAACCGAACCCGTATAAAGGAAGTTTTGCAATCGGATCAACTCCGATAACAATAACGGCACCTGCAATATTCATAACCTCTCTTGCTATTGCAAAAGCCTTGATTCCAGACGAACAGGCAGTTGATACAGATGTATAAAAATTGTTCAATCCCAAATATTCTTTGACAAATATTGCAGGATTACCGATTTCAAAATGTTCGGAAATTTGAGTTGTTTCATATTCTTCAACACCCGTATTTGTAGTCGCTGTTACAACCGCAATATTATCTTTCCCGTACTTTTCAATAACGGAATCGATTTTATCACGCATCAAGTTCAGACAAGCTAAAATCATTCTGTTACAACGTGTGTTAAAAATTTCTTTTTCTATCTCGGGCAAACAATTATGAATACATCCGATTCTGCGTCCGTCAACGATATCAAAACAGCTGTTATCACCTGAAGATGCTTTTGAATAAATTTCCTCAATCCCGCACCCGAGATTGCATATAACTTCATAACCCGTAATCCCGATATCCATAATTTTTATTATATAATAAGTTTGTGGAAAATGTTAAATTTTATATTCAAAGTTTTTCATATTGTAATGAACCCAATGAGCAAATAAAAACTTTGCCTATGCTGTTAAGGCGCAAATTGAGCTCTTTAGATAAACTTGCGCTGTCTGCAATACTTGAAATTTATCAAGATGATATTGAACAGTTTGTTTTTTCTTCTCAATACGGTGAATCCGAAAGATTATTCGCGCTGATTGAACAATACAAAACAGAAAATGAAGTTTCTCCGACATATTTTTCGGCATCCGTACACAATTATCTTGCAGGGGTTTTAGCATTAAGCAAATCAACAAATATTCCTTATTATGCAGTTTCATCGGGGAAAAACAGTTTGTCAGCAGGTTTGATAAAATCAATTTTATCAGGCAAAAAAACACTGTTTTGCTATGCCGATACAAAAAGCACAGCCTGCATAATTTCGCCTAAAGAGGGAAAAATTGAAGTAAAATTCAAAAGAGAAAACGGAACAGATGTTTGTGAATACGATGAATTTTTGAAATTTTTAAAAGGCGAACAATCAGAATTTAAAACAAATCTCGGAGTATTTTATGCTTAAAATTTGGCGTTCGATACTTGTTTTATTTTCATTTGCAATTTTTGGAACAGGTGCTGTGATTTTGAATTTCACTGTTTTTCCGCTTGCAAAATATTTTATAAAAGAAGAAAATTTGTTATATTTTTACTCGGATATAATCCACAACAGCTGGAAATGGTTTGTAAAATGGCTTTCGGTAACACAAGTAATCCGTTTAGACATAGAAGACATTTCTTCCATAAAAAATAAAGTTATAGTAGCAACACATCCGAGCTTTATTGATGTACTGATTCTTATTGCAATGATTCCGCGTACCACTTGTGTTGTAAAACATGCTTTGAGTAAAAATCCGATTTTAACAAATTTAATAAGTTCGATTTTTATTTTGGACAATGACAACTTGGACAGCATAAAATCTCAAACCAAAACAATGATAGAAAAAGGATTTAATATCATAATTTTCCCGTCAGGCACAAGACACAGAAAAAACGAATTTCCGAAAATAAAAAAAGGAGCGGCAACAATCGCAATGAATGCAGGTGTAAATATTGTTGCTTTAAAATATTATACCGATTTTGATTTTTTGTTTATAAACCAACCTATATACGAAGCCGGCGAAAAACCAGTAACCTATGAGCTTACCGTTGCGGGAGAAATTAACACATCCGAAGAAATGAAAAAATTCGACAGTGAAATTGTGATAAAAAAGAACATTACAAAAATGATAGAAAATATACTCTACAAATAATTTATGTTATAATCTTGTTATGGAATTAAAAGAAGAACTTAAAAACTTGATTATCAGCACACTTGAGTTGGATGAAATTCTGCCTGAAGATATTGCAGATGATGAACCTTTGTTTATAGAAGGTTTGGGACTCGATTCCATTGATGCATTGGAATTGGGTATGGCACTAAAGAAAAAATACAATATTGTTATGAGTACCAATAAAGAAGAAAATAAACAACATTTTACTTCCGTTAATACTCTTGCCGAATTTGTGAGGGCAAATCGTAATGACAAATAATTTTACAAAAGAAGATATTTATAACGAATTGAAAAAAATATTGACAGAAGATTTAGAAATCGCGGAAGATAAAATCAACGGCGATGCAAATCTGTTTACGGATTTGGACTTGGACAGTATTGATGCGGTTGATATTGCGGTCAGAATGCAGCAATATACCGATAAAAAATTATCTCCCGAAGAATTTAAACAAATTCGTACGGTGGAAGATGTTGTTAATACGGTATGGACATTATTAAACTCATAAGAATTTTATTATCTGTAGTCATAATGTTTTGTGTAATTGCGTTATTTCACTATACGAAATGGCATTTTATAAAATATTATCCTGTAGTTATAAATTTCTGTTTTTTCTTATTGTTTTTTATAACTTCTTTTATGAAAGAAACAATTATCCAAAAATTTGCAAAACTTACAGAACCCGATATAAAACCAAAAGCTCTTGATTATACTCGCAAACTTACATATATCTGGGCTTTGTTCACATTTTGCAATTTTATAATTTCTTTTATAACGGTATTTTTACCCGAAAAAGTTTGGGCAATTTATAACGGCTGTATTTCATACTTGCTTGTCGGAAGCTTTTTTGCGTTAGAATATATTGTAAGAATAAACTTTAAGAGGAAGTATGACTGCTGATTTTTTAGAGTATTTTTACACATCAGAATATGACAACAAAATAATTTTAAAGTCAGGCGGAAAAACTTACACCGTAAAAGATATTAAGACTTTAATTTTAAATAAGCCTGCAAAACCGGCAGTTCTTGCAGAGCTGAATTGTTTTGATTTTGTTGTGGAAATTTTAACAAGAATATTTTCTCAAAAAGATATATATTTTGACAAACCTCAAACGTCAGAGGTTAAGAATTTTTGTGAGGTTAACCCTGAAAAAATTGTGGTACATTTCAAAACTTCAGGCAGTTCGGGCAATCAAAAAGAGGTTTTAAAAAGTCTTGAAAACCTGATTGCGGAAGCAAAAGATTTAGAGGCACAATTCCCGCAAATTCAAGGGTTGGAATTTATTTCCACAACAACAATGAACCACCTTTTCGGATTTACTTTCCACCTTATGCTTGCATTAAACAGCAAAAACATAATTAATACTGATATTGTCTCAATCCCGGAAAACATAAATATTGAAAATGCCTGCCTCATTTCAACCCCGTCTTTTATAGAAACAATGCTTAAATACCAAAATTCACCCGTAATTATGCCTAAAATGATTATCACTGCAGGTGCAAAACTTAAAGATGAAGTTTTTGAATACGCAAAAAATATATCAGCCGAAGTCGTTGAAATTTACGGAAGCACTGAAACAGGCGTAATGGCATACAGGCAAGATTTCAAAGCACCGTTTAACCTATTCCCGAATACCAAAATTATTGCAGGTGAACAAACTGAAGTTGAAACAATTTATTCTCTTAATTCACCCGTAACAATCGGTGATAAAATCAATATACTCGACAGTAATCAAATTCAAATTATCGGACGCACTGACAGAATTTATAAAATTCAGGAAAAACGAATTTGCGCAACAGATATTGAAAACGAATTAAAAACACATTCTTTTATAAATGATGTTTATATAATTAAACACTCCGATAAACTTGCATCTTTGTGCGTTTTGAACTTAAACGGCCTGCAATACTTATATAAAAACGGTATGACAAAACTTACAAAAGAATTAAAATCTCATTTAACATCGGATATTATTCCTCAAAAATGGAAATTTACAGACGAAATTCCAAAAACACAAACAGGCAAAATCGATATCAAGTCAATAGAAGAAATATTCAACCTGAATCTTTCATTACCTGTGGTTAGTCAAAAATCCTTATCAGAAAACAAGGCAGAGATAAAACTTTATTTTTACCGCAACTGTAATTTTTTCAAAGGTCATTTTGACGGTTTCCCGCTTGTACCGGGTGTGGTTCAGCTGTTTTTTGCACAATACTTCGCAAAAAAAATATTTAATATTAACTGCGTTTCCGGTCAATACAGAAAAATAAAATTTACCAATATCATTCAGCCCGACAAGCTCATTACACTTGAATTAGAATATCTTTCAAACGGCATAAATTATAAATACAAAGATGAAAATGCAAACTATTCTTCGGGTTTGCTTCCGATTAAATCATTTAATGAGGCAATCAAATGAAAAAATTAATTTTGCTGATATTTTTGTTGTTTTTTAACTGTTCTGCTTTTGCAAACGTATTTGACCACCCGCAGACACTGTCAAACATTGCAGGACAGCTTCCCGAACTGAACAGCATTACATGTAAATTTCGCCAGGAAAAAACTGTTTCAACAGTAAAAATCAAATCATCAGGCACATTTAAGTTTGTCAAAAACGAGGGAGTAACTTTTTATACAACCTATCCTACAACCTTTACAACAACTTACAACTCATCGGAATACAAACAGATAAATGACATAATTAATGCAATTTCAAACAAATCATACTCAAAAATAGAAAAAGCATTCAATTTCTACTTTGACAAAACACAGGACATCTGGCAGTTAGGTCTGAAACCGAAAACTAACCACCCGTCCGCAAAATATCTTAAATCGATTGAAATTTACGGCAAAAGCTATATAAATCAAATGATTATTACAACCGTGAACTCAACAAAAACAACTATTTGGTTTGAAAAATGATGAAAAAAATCAGAATAATTTTAATAATTATTTTTATACTGCTTGCAATTACGGGGATTTGCAGATTAAAACCCGTTGAAACAGGACTTTTGCAAGGATTTCTAAACTCTGATTACAACGAGCTTATAAAGCTTTCAAATATGTCCTCATCAACAATCGGAGTACTTATTGAATCTGACGATATCGATAAGCTTGAAGAAACCAAAAGCAATCTGCCTGCTCCCGAGGATTTTGACGAACTGATTGAACTATACAAAAACCACCCCGAAAACTTTATAACACCTCACAGAAGAACTTTGCTTAAAAACAAAAAATATAATGAACTGGCGCAAGAAAGTCTCCAGCAGCTTTACAATCCTATGGGAATTTTTATCCAAACTCCCGACAAAGACCCGTATTTGTTCGTTACAGACTATATAATAAGCCTTAAAAATCCTTATTTTGATAATGATATCAAAGAATTTGACGGAAAATATTATACCAGAATATCTGTACCCGCATCAGAAATTAAAAATTTAATGAAGCTGCAAAAGAAAAGTCCCGCAAAAATTTACCTGACGGGAACTCCTGTTCATACTTTTGTCACAAGCCAAAAATCAGCCGTTGAAATAAATATCATTTGTATAATTTCACTGCTTGCTCTTGTATTTTTATGCAAAAAATATTTCAATTCTATCAAAATCCTTATCCCTATTGCTTTAAGCATAGCTTTCGGTTTTGGTACGGGATTTTTTGCCTCATCTGCAATTTTCGGTCAACTTCACATTCTGACAATTGTTTTTGCAACTTCTCTAATCGGAATCAGCCTTGACTATTCACTTCATTATGTAATCAACAAAAATATTGTCAAAAATCTGACGGTATCAATGATTACAACAGTAACCGCATTCTTTTTGCTGACATTAAGCGGAGTCGAACTTTTAAAACAAATCGGAATATTTACGGGCTTTGGATTAATCGGCGTTTACCTTTTTGTGGTATTTTTCCTGCCGTTATTTAAAATTTCCTCTGAACACAAAACCCTCACATACCCGAATATTCCAAAGAAAATAATATTTGCTTCAGTTATAATTCTGTCTGTTATCGGACTTTTCAAACTGCAAACAAGCGATGATATCAAAACCCTTTATTCCCCGCCAAAAACACTTTTAAATGCGGAAATCCTCAACCAAAAAGTTTTTCCTGCACCAAAAGCTTCCTTTATTACGGTAAAAGGTAACAATATTGAAGAAATTCTGCAAAATGAAGAAGCTTTAACGGACAAACTGAACACTGATTATGTTTCAATGAGCAAACTTATTCCGTCAGAAAAAAGACAAACGGAAAACATTAAACTTGTTAACGAATTATACGCAAATAATTTATCATCATACGCTGATTTTCCTGTTCAAAAGCCTCAAAAATCTCCCAAACCCGTATCTTTTGACCTGAAAAACAAGTTTATGCTTGACGATAAAACCTCATTTATAATTGTTTTTGATGAAAATTCGGGAAATATAAATCTTAAACATGATATTTCAGAAATTATGAAAAATCTCAGATACAGATGTATAAAAATTATTCCAATAATTTTTATTATGTATTTTATTCTTCTGTCCGCATTTTTCAAACCGAAAAAGGCTCTCAAAATCATTGCAAGCCCACTCATCGCTTCAATATTTGCAATCTCGGCAATATCACTTTTAGGTCGGCCGATAAATATGTTTCATATACTCTCAATATTTTTGATACTCGGGTTCAGCCTTGATTACTCAATATTTATGTCTGACAAATCTTCCAAAGATGCGGTATTTATATCATTTGCATCAAGTTTTCTGTCCTTTCTGCTGTTAGCATTCACAAGCTTTAAACTAATAAGCTCAATGGGACTCATGCTTTCAACAGGACTTTTGGTTTCATATATTTTGAGTTTAACGTTATTTCGTGATAAAATCTGATTTATGGAAACATACAGAAGAAAAACACGTAAACATTCTACAATAGAAGCTTTAACCGAAGCTCAAAAAATTATTTTTGCACCGCTTACTTTTCAGGCAATCGGAACAATGCTTGATACAGGACTTTTACAGAGTTTGGACAAAAATCCGAATACCGTTAAAAATCTTATGTCAGAATTAAATCTGAACGAATATACCGTAAGAACACTGCTCGAAGTTGCGCAAAGCGTTAATATCGTAAATAGCAACGACGAAATATATTCCGTAACTCAAACAGGCAAAAGTTTTCTGTATGACAAAATGACCATAGCTAACTTTAACTTTATAAAAGACTGCTGTTACCTTGGAGCAAGCGAAATGACCGCTTCATTTTTGCAGGAAAAACCTATGGGACTAAAAAAATTCTTTAAAGACAGTGACACAATTTATCCTCATCTGCCAAATATGTCAAAAGAATTTCAAAAAAGCTGGTATGAATTTGACAACTATTATTCAGACAACTGTTTTGATATAATTTATAAAATCATTTCAAAGAACAATCCCGTAAAAATATTTGATATAGGCGGAAATACGGGAAAATTTGAAAGAGTATGCCTCTCAAACAATCCTGATATTGATATTACAATGCTTGATTTGAAAGAAAACATAGATGTTGTAAGCAAACAGCTTAACGGATGCAAATTTTATCCGATAAACATTTTGGATGAAACTTTGCACATGCCAGAATTTTCAGGGGCAATACTAATGAGCCAGTTTTTGGATTGTTTTTCAAAAGCTCAAATAATATCAATCCTAAAACGAATAAAAGCATCTTCTGAAAAAGGAACTTTAATATACATTTTAGAACCGTTTACGGATAACCAAATTTTTGACGGAGCACGACTGTCACTTGTTCATACATCGTTATATTTCACCTGCATGGCAAATGGAAACAGTAAAATGTACACTAAACAAGAAATGCTCGAAATGGTTGATACGGCAGGTTTAAAAGTTTCTAATATATTTACCGGTATCGGAATCCACGATTATACTCTATTGGAATGTAGGGTTCAATGAAAAAAAGATGGTTTAATGTAAAAGAAAAATCTGCAGGGGTGAAACGTTTACAAATTACATGGCAGATTTACAAACATTTTGGAGAACTGCCCGTAAGGATTATCGCATTTTTTATATCACTCGGAACTTTTTTGACTGCAAAAGATATCAGAAATTATTCACATAAATTTTTCAAATATTTGTATGAGTATACAAACAATAAACAATACAAACCTTCTCTTTTAAATTCATACAAACATATTTTCACATTTGCAAACTCACTTGTGGACAAAATGCTTGCATACAGCGACAATTACACGAATATAAAATTTGAAACTAAAGATGTGGAAAACCAAATTCTTGAAATGATTAACAATAAACAGGGAGCATTTTTTATAACAAACCATATCGGTTGTATCGAAATGCTCAGGGCATTTATTGCATCAAAAAAAGTTCCTAAGGTTAAGATAAACGTATTTTTACAACAAAAACACTGCGAAGTCTTTAATAAATTCATAAACAGCATCTCAATACAAGACAAATATGTTGAACTTATGCCAATAGAAGAAATAAATGTTGATACTGCAATCAAAATAAAAGATAAACTTGATGCAGGTGAATTTGTATTTATGGCAGGCGACAGAATTTCCATACATCAGCAAAATGCCGTTTATTCCGCATCACTTCTCAACCATAAAATTTCGCTGCCTATCGGTGTTTTAAAATTTGCAATAATGATGGAAAAACCTGTATTTACAACCGTATGTCCCCAAGAAGAAGGGTTTTATACGATGTGCATGAAAGAAATTAAACTTGAAGGCAGCAAAAAAGAAAAACTTTCAATATTACAGCAGGAATACTCTAAATACCTTGAAACTTGTACTCTTAATTATCCTTATCAATTTTATCATTTCTTTGACATCTTTGAGTCATAGCTCTAAGTGAATTTAATATAGCAAGCAAAGTTACACCAACATCTGCAAAAATAGCACCCCACATTGTCATAAAACCGAATGTGCCAAGGAGTAAAAATATAACTTTTACAGAAATTGCAAAAACAATATTTTGTTTTACAATACATAAAGTTTTTTTGGCAATTCTGATTGATGTAACAACTTTATAAGGATCATCATTCATAATAACCGCATCAGCAGCTTCAATTGCACTGTCCGAGCCGAGTCCGCCCATTGCAATTCCGACATCAGCAAGTCTCAGTACGGGCGCATCATTGATTCCGTCACCCACAAACAGTACAGTACCTGAGGAATGTTTTATAATTTCTTCCAGTTTTGCAGCTTTATCCTGTGGAAGAAGTTTTGAAAACGCACGTGTTATACCGAGTTTTTTAGCAAATTTTTGAACATTTTCATCAGTATCCCCCGACAGCATAACCGTATTTTTAAGCTCGGAAATTGTTTTGACAGCGTTACTTTTAAGTTCATCACTTAAGATAATATAACCGATTAATACATCATTTTTCAGAACACTGACGGAATTTTCACCGCTTTTACCGACAAAGATTTCATCTTCACCGATTTTCGCTTTTATCCCTTGTCCTGCAATTTCACAAATATCTGAAACTTCATAAAGTGTACCGTCATAAGCTTCCATAATCGATTTTGCTATCGGATGGTTCGAATACTTTTCCACACTTGACGCAAGTTTTAATATATCTTCGCCGTTTTCAGAAACAACTTCACCAACTGTAAAACAGCCTTTTGTAAGTGTTCCGGTTTTATCAAAAACAACCGTTTCAGTTTTGGCAAAAGCTTCAATATACTTGCTTCCCTTAATCAAAATACCGTTTTTGGAAGCTCCGCCCAACCCTGCAAAGAACCCCAAAGGTACTGATATGACAAGTGCGCAGGGGCATGAGATTACAAGCAAAGTTAATGCTCTGTTAACCCATACTGCAAAATGTCATCACAAATAAAGGTGGGATAAATGCAATAAGTAGTGCCAATAAAACTACTATTGGTGTATAAATTCTTGCAAATTTTGTAATAAAGTTTTCGGTTTTAGATTTCTTAATCCCTGCATGTTCAACAAGTTCCAAAATTTGTGAAACCGTAGATTGCTTAAATGTTTTAGTAACCTTGATTTTCAAAACTCCGTTCATTACAACACATCCGCTTAAAACTTCATCATCAACCTTAACATCTCTCGGTACAGCTTCACCTGTCAAAGCTGAAGTATCAAGAAAAGCAAATCCGTCAATTACAACACCGTCAAGCGCAACTTTTTCACCTGCTTTAACAACAATAATATCGTCAACACAAACATCCTCGGGAGATTCAATCACAACTTCACCGTCAACAAGAACATTTGCACTGTCAGGTCTTAAATCCATAAGTTCTGAAATTGATTTTTTCGATTTTTCAACCGCTTTATCCTGCAAATATTCCCCGAGATTATACAAAAGAAAAACAGCAGCAGCCTCAAAATACTCTCCCAAGCATATTGCCCCGAATATCGCAATACCCATTAAAAACTTTTCGTCAAATATATTCATTACAGATGAATGTTCATGATGGTCGTGGTGATGTTCGCACATATTAAACTCCTTATAGTTGAACGCTTGCTCAATTATATTATAGTTGATTACTCATTCAACTTCAACCCTAAAGTCACAAATGTTTACAATAGTTGAATAAATATTCAATTATGTTATAATATAATTATGGCTGTAAAACACACAGACTGCGAAGCTTTAAATTTAGAACTCGTTGAAAAAACAAAAGAAAGAATGTATGATAAAAATGTATTTTACAACACTGCCGACTTTTTTAAGGTTATGGCAGATTGTACTAGATTACGACTTTTATGGGCCTTGGATGCAAACGAAATGTGCGTTTGCGATCTTGCAGTTGTTTTGAATATGACAAAATCTGCAGTTTCACATCAGCTAAAAACACTCAAGGATGCAAAACTGGTCAAATCTCGCAAAGATGGTAAAAATGTTTATTATTCACTGGATGATAACCATATTAAGACAGTGCTTGAGATGGCGCTTGTTCATACAAACGAGTGTTGATAAAATCATTAACATCCATTTGCAAAATTTTGTTAATTTCATCCATATCTTGAGCTTCACCAAAAATTACTGCAAAAAGCGGTTTTTCAAGATAATTTATTTTTCTAAAATCCAAGATTTTTGAAAAATACTGTTCTAAACCGTCATAATCAAATTCTATTTTATCTTTTTCAAGATTTTGAGGAGTTTCTGCCATTGCAAAATAATATATTTTACCGCCTGAAATTTTGCTCCAGTCCGGTTTTAAATTGTTTTGAAAATATTCATAAATATTAATACCATATGCGTAATACGCAAGGTCAGTCGTACACCAGCCCGCAAATCTCATCGGATTAATTTCAACCGGTACAACTTGTTCACCTTTTATAAGTTCAATATGTATCGGGAAATTTTTCATACCCAATGTTTTGCCGATACTGTCGAGAACTTTTTGAAACTGTTCAAGTTGAGTTTCAATAATCTCTTTTGATGAAATATAAGCTCTGTCACTGACATCATCTTCACTTACAAAAGGATGTTGAAAAATATTCAAGATTACAGGTTTACCGTCAGCATCATAATATGCATCGACCGCAAATTCATCACCTTGAATAATTTCTTCAACAATAAAACTTGAAGAACTCAAAACCGCATCAGGAAAGTTACTTGCAAAATTTTCCACCTCGGATTTCAGCTTTTCAACAACACTTTTCCACTGAGAATGCGCTGAAACTTTGTGAACACCCATACTTAAAAATCCGACAGACGGTTTTATAATAAACTGTTCGGGAAAATTTGAAATATCAATTTTATCTAAATCTTCAAATGCAATTTCTGTGAAAAAAGAAATCAGGATAAACTGACTTTAAAGCTTTTCTGAACTCAAATTTATTTTTGCAGATATTTATAAGCCTTGCCGTATTTGAATTTGGCATATTTTCCAATACCCAATTAATTGAATTTTCAGAATTTGAATAAATTTTATCATCAGTTCCATTTACAAGGTTTAGATTATAATCAAACTCTCTTGCAACAGAATTATCCAAGAACTTCAAATTTGTTTTTTTCCGTTGTTTCAAGCATTAATTTTGATACGTAGGGGTTTTCAAGTATAAACATACGATAATTTAATCATAAACGGTTTACAAAATCAATTTATCGGGCAATAATATAAATAAGAGGTTTAAAATTATGAAATCGGTTAAAGAACTTTCAATAGAATCAAAAATCACAAAAAGACTTTCAAATAGTCCGCTTTGCCTTGAATTGGTAAATTACCTTTTTAATGACGAAGAATTGCAGGAAATGCAGGATTATGCAAATAATGTTTCAATCAAAAGATTAGGTTACAACGACCACGGCCCTGTACATATGCGTCAGGTTTGCGCTAATGCAATAAAAATGCTTAACCTTCTTCAAGACAGCGGAATACAAACCTCACTTGAAAAAGAAGAAGTCGGAACATTTGAAGACAGTATGTGTGCCATAATTATTGCAGGTCTTATGCACGATTTGGGAATGATGATAGGACGCCAGGGACACGAAGAAATGTCTGTAACTCTTGCAAAACCTATTATTGAAAGAACTTTAATGCATATTTTACCTGATGATTTACACAGAAGAACAATCATTAAATCACTTGCAATAGAAGCTATTATCGGTCACATGTCATCAAGAAAAATTCATTCTGTTGAAGCAGGTATAATCCTGATTGCCGACGGATGCGATATGACAAAAGGCAGAGCACGTATTCCTATGGCAATCAACACAACTCCACGTGTAGGTGACATTCACAAATACTCTGCAAATGCCATAACACGTATAGGAATTCATCACGGCGAAAGACGTCCTATCAGAATTGATATCGAAATGACAGGTGAAGTAGGTTTCTTCCAGATAGAGGAAGTTCTTCTAACCAAAATAGACGTAAGCCCCGCAAAAGAATACGTAGAGCTATACGCAGGCGTAACAGGCGAAGAACCTAAGTGTTATTTATAAAATTTCTGATTTAACTTTATTTAAACTAACATTTACCGCATTAATCATATTCTCATAAAAAATTAATTCGGATTCTGTTGCTGTGGCAATTCTATTAATAAGCTTATTTTTGGTTGAATTTTGCAAATCTTCAATATCAAAACCAAATTCTCTTAAATCTATTTTTAAAACATTAACAAGTGCAAAAAATATTTTTAAAGAAGGAATATAACACCCACTCTCTATTCTTGACATATGTTGATCACTTAAATCAACCATTTCTGCCAATTCAGACTGAGTCAAATTCAATCTTTTTCTATAATATTTTATTTTTTGTCCAATAAAAACTTTATCATCAAATTTAGTCATAATAATATAAAATATGATACATACGACAAATTTTTAACAATGTTAATATCATATTAAACACAATTCATAATGTTTACACATACATAAAACTTCATATTTTAATGCTTACATATATATTTATGCTTAAATTAATGTAAGCGTCAGGAGACTTAATGACTAAAGTTTCAATCATAATACCTGTCTATAATGTAGAAAAATATTTGGAAAAATGCTTAATTTCCTTGATTAATCAAACACTTAAAGAAATTGAAATCATCTGTGTTAACGACGGTTCAACAGATAATTCACGGGCAATATTGGAACAATTCCAGCTCAAAGATAAAAGAATAAAAATCCTAAATCAAGAAAATTTAGGAGTATCTCAAGCTCGTAATAACGGCATAAATATAGCCCAAGGTGAATATATAGGCTTTGTAGATTCAGATGATTATGTAGATAATGATTATTTCGAAAAACTGTATAATTCCGCTAAAAAATTCAATGCAGAAGTCGCTGCAGGCGATTTGCGTAAAGAAAAAAATAACAAAATATACAAAAAAAGATTTAATTATAAAAAAGAAGAACTGTTTATTAAACCTGCTGACAAAATAAAAAATGCATATATACCGAAATATAATTATACTTGCAATAAAATCTATAAGCGCGACAGTTTATTGAATTTAAACTTGCCTTTCGAAAACGGCAGATATTATGAAGACATTTTGTGGTCAGTAAAAGCAATTTATTATTTGAAAGGTTTTGTAACCGTACCAAATACATATTATTTTTACAACAGAAATAATGAAAATTCTATTTGCCACCACCAAACTACAAAATATTTAGAAGACAAATTATATGCAGATCAAGAACTTTTGTCTTTCTTAGTAGAACATAATATTCCAATACTTTTAAACATAAGAAAATCGAAATATACAAACTTCAAATTCTTAGGGATAACAGTTTTAAAACTTGAACACTACTACCCAAATACGACAAAATATAAATTATTCGGATTTTTAACATTATTAAGTATTGAAAAATCTTAATAAACGGTTGCATACGCATTATTATAATGATAACCTTACTTTGAGAGGGTTAGAGACATGAATTTTTATTTGGGATTAATTGCTACATTATTAGGTATTAAAGTCAGATTACCGTTAGATACACCGTTAGATAAGCTTAAACTTTATTTAAAAGTTTGGTTTTTCAAAAAAACGGGCGAAATTCTCAATTTAGATAACCCAAAAACTTTTAATGAAAAAATCCAATGGCTTAAACTTTATGACAGCACACCTCTAAAAACTCGTCTTGCAGATAAATATTTGGTTAGAGAATGGATTAAAGAAAAAATAGGCGAAGAATATCTTATTCCGATTTTAGGCGTTTGGGACAAATTTGATGATATTGATTTTAACAAACTTCCTGAGAGATTTGTACTAAAAGGCAACCACGGTTGTGCATACAACTATATTGTCAAAGACAAATCCAAAATGGATATTGAAGATGCACGCAAAAAATTTAACAAATGGATGAAAAGAAATTACGCCCAAAACGGCGGACTTGAACTCCATTACAAAGATATTCCTCCAAAAATCGTTGCTGAAGCTTATATAGAAGACAGCAACAAAGAATTAAACGACTTCAAAATCATGTGCTTTAACGGCAAACCTCAATATATTTGGATTGACCAGGGAAGATTTACCAATAGAACAGAAAATATTTATAATACAAAATGGGAATTACAACCGTTCTTGCTAACATATCCAAATTCCAAAGAAGAAGTTCCGCCGCCTCAAAACCTTGATAAAATGTTTGAACTTGCGGAAATTCTTGCAAAAGATTTCCGTTGGTAAGAGTGGATTTTTACAACGTTGACGGAAAAATTTATTTCGGAGAAATGACATTTACATCTGCAGCGGTATGGATAAATTCATCCCGTCAAGCTATAACAGAGTTTGGGGTGATATGCTGCAATTACCCGAACTGCCGAAACCACAATTGATAGTTTCGCTTACCTCTTTTCCGTTCAGAATCCCGACATTGCATATTACAATAAATTCTTTGTTAAATCAGACAATGAAACCTGATAAAATAATTTTACAATTGTCTGAAGATGAATTTCCGAACAAAGAAGGAGATTTACCCGAAAACCTTTTATCATTAAGAGAAAAAGGCCTAATTATAAACTGGAACAAAGGCAACACAAGGTCATATAAAAAATTAATCCCGACACTTAAACAATATCCGAACGATATTATTATAACTGTTGATGATGACTTTATATATGATAAAAACCTGATTAAACTTTTGTGGAAAGCTTATGAGAAAAATCCGAAACTTGTTCACTGTCACAGAACAACGAAATTCTCATTAAAAAAAGACGGAAGTTTTAAAGTTAAGGGTATTAAATGGTATAAAAAGCCGTCATTTGCAAATAAACTTGTTGGTTGCGGAGGTGTTTTATATCCGTCAAATGTTTTATACAAAGATATAACTGATGAAAACCTGTTCACAACACTTGCACCAACTAATGATGATATTTGGTTTTGGCTAATGGCTGTTATGAACGGAACAAAAATCAATGTAATTGACAAAAATATTTCAAGACCGAAAGAAATTAACGAAACAAAAGACGGTCCTTGTTTGACGAAAATTAACGACCATGACGAAAATTTATTCGACAAAGACTTAGAACGCGTTCTAAATCATTATGAAGGTCTGAGAGAAAAGCTTATTGCGGACATTCAAACCAGTCGATAAGCGGTTTTTTGTCACCAAAATCTATTTCAAAATTCTTTTCGATTTCAGAACTTGTTAAGAATGAATAGCTTACATTATATGCAAGCGGTTCTTGTTTCACACCCAGTTTATCAAATTTTTCCTGCGAAACAATTTTGGTTTTCGGGTCAATCACGTTTGAATAATTTAGTCCCTCAAATGCACAGAAAGGAATTTTTGACAATCCGCCCTCATTGTTTATTGACATTAGACCGAAACTTCTGCAGATTATTCCGCGAAACTCATAAACAGAACAGGCATTATTAAACAAAAACGGACATTCATATGTTTCTTGTTTTGCTTCCTTAATCTTTTTAACTTTTAGCCGTAATCTTTCTGTTGAACCTCAATCGGAAGCTTTAAAAAACCAACCATCAAATAATCAAATTCAATTTTTGAAAACGGATATTCGCCGTTTTGACAGCATTTTGCACAACCTTTTTTACATTTAATATATGGTGCTTGAGCTTCAAAAAAACCTTCAAGTTTTTTATTCAAATAAGCCATATAGAACATATAATTACTGATATTAGTATTTTCCGGCATCAATTTTCTCCATTAAATCTCTATAAGCAGGGTTATCGGAATTTTTTGCATAACGTTCGAACCTGCGTTTTGCAATTCGTTTCATGTATTCGCGTTTTTGCGGGTTTCCGTTTTGAACAAAGAAAAGCATTGCCTGTTTTCTGTGTTCAAAAAGCTCATTCTCAGGCTGTTTTGCCAATACATCACCAAAAGTTTCAGGACGTGTTTTTCTATCCCACTCATAAAACGGAGTTTTTAAGAAACAGAATTTTTCTGCATATGACAATATACAAGGTGTCCAAGAAACATCTTCATACTTAAGTTTTCCCAAAGGATGCGCCTTAACCATTGATGCCCTGTAAAGTTTGTTCCAAATCGCGCAGTTGTAATACCCGGGAGTATACATAATCTCCAAATACTTGTCGATATCATGCCCGACATCTTCCATAAACGGCAAATCGCAGTGTACACTGTATCCGTTATCGGTAATTCTGTAAAGCGGGGCAATTGCCACATCACATTCGTTTTTGGTAATTGTTTCATATAACGAACTTATCATATTCGGACGGATTAAATCATCGTTGTCCATAAATGCAATATAATCACCTTTTGCAGTCTCAATTCCTACGTTTCTGGTATCAGCTACACCGCCGTTTTCTTTTTGAATTGATACAACATTTTCATAATTTTTGTCATACCAGTCAATAATTTTTTGTGTATCATCGGTACTTCCGTCGTTTACAATAACGATTTCAAGGTTTGCAAAGTCAGAAGCAAGTGCACTATCTATACTTCTTGCAATATAATCCTTTGCGTTATATGCAGGAATAATAAGTGACACAAGCGGTTTTTCATACTTTCTAATGCTTAATCCCGCAGGTTTTGACTGAGCAACGGTAAGCCTTCCGTTTGGCGTATTAACAAAAGCTTTTACAATAAATTTTGTAGTACCTTTATAATCAAAAAGCTCTAAATAGTGTCTTAAACCGTCGTTAACTTCAAAAATCGGAGTTTTGGAATTTTCGCTGAAAACCTCAAACCCGTCTGCATATCCCGCATAATTCCAGGATAAAAACAGATTATAATTGAAAGATTTATATACTGAAACCGATTTAAAGGCATTTTCAGCGGGTTTAAATGCTTGAGAGGATGCAAGAAAAGTTCTTCCTTCCTCACCTTTTATAAAGGGTTTTATTTTATATTCGGTATTTTCTGAAATTTCTGTTGAAACAAATTCGGCATCAGAATTTTTAACCCCGCCAAACCCTTGCTCTGCTTCGCTTTTATACAATCTGTAACCTTGTGCGCCATCATATTTACTGTAGAAAAATTTAACTTCTTTTTCGCCCTCAAAACGGCTTACAACGTCAATAGTATCAAAAGTAAACTGACGAATTGAAGATTTATCTATAATCAAACCGTCTTTTACAGCAACAACAAAACACTCGCCGTCTCCGTATGGAACAAGTGAAAGCCTGATTTCGGTTTCACCCGAAACTCTTGCACATTCACAAAAATTTCCGTCACTTTTCAAAAAAACTCTATAGCAGTCTGCCTTTACGTCAGCCCACTTAATAACCAATTTTGAACCTTTAATTTCCAAACCTAAATCCATAAAAATATTATAGCAGAAAAAGCGATTTTCTGATATAGTATAGAAAAAGGAGGCTTTAGCCTCTGGCAATAATTGGCTGAATATCACCAATATCTGATTATGCCGTAAAAAAAGGAGAAATTATGAGAAAACTTGTTCTTTTATTTTTATTAATAAGCCTTCCCGCAATGGCTGAAGATATTAATATGACACCTCAGAATACATTTTCAGGCTACTACAACAAATCAAACGTGCGCCCGATGTATCCGCGTTTAAATTCTCCTGCAGATCCGAGAGCTGAACTTATGAAGAAAAAATCCGTTCATGATATGGACAATATCACTCCCTCAAATGACGGTAAAACTCCTATGACTTATAACCAGTTCCCGAAAAATTATGACAGCTCAAATATGATGCTTCAACAGGGTATCCAAAACGGTATGCAAAACATGTATATGGGGCTTTAAGCAAAACAAACTTTGTTTTTTCCGCGCGGTAATTTTTTACCCGAATAGAAAGGCATTTTGGTCGGATGAACTTCAATTTTATAAATTGATTTCTGCATAATCGGCTGTTCTGAACCGTAAGGTACAATTACCATTTCATCATCGATTTGTCTGATTGTATAGTTCATATGTATCTGCAAATACAGGCGCGAATATACCAGTAGTCAGCATAGTAATCAATAATAGCAGTTTTTTCATATTTTCCCCTATAGTATATTAAAAACTAAGTACACAAAAAAATTGCTGACCGATAAGGTAATATTACATAAGTTTAACGAATAACTCCTGTTGTAGGTCTTTGTGATACAGCGGGTCTGTTGGTAACAGGCTTATATGTATAAACAGGTTTAGGTTTATCAGCATTATTATAGACGTGATTGTTAGGATAAGAATTATTCGCATAAACGTGATTATTCGGATAATAACCGTATTTATCATTATGATAGATTGTCATACGTCCGTTTCTGCAAGTCGCAGAAGATGCAGGGATTGCACAAATCATAATTAAAACTAAAACAATTGCAAATTTTTTCATTTTCTATTCCTATGTTATTATTGTACGTATGATAATCTTCGGTGATAAACTTTTTACAAATCCTGTTAAGGTAATTAAGGCTTTTAACAAGTTTGAACTTATTGATGCTTTTAAGCAGATCGAACAGTTAAAAAACGAATTTTTCCTTGCCGGTTATCTGCGCTATGAAGCTTTTAACTGTGACAGCTCCGATTTACCGCTTTTGTATTTCGAAGTTTTCAAGGATTATAAAGAGTATGAAAGTAAAATTTTGCCATTTTCACCTAAAATTGTTACAAAACCGCTCGTAAGCTTTACAGAATATTCAAATGCAATCCGCCGAATAAAAGACGAAATTGCAAACGGCAATACATACGAGGTTAACTATACATATGATTTTGAAGTTTGTTATGACGGCGATGATTTTGAACTTTTTGAGTATCTGCTTCAAAAACAAAAAACTCCATATAACTTTTATATGAAAAATCCTTTTGACACAGTACTTTCATTCTCGCCCGAACTGTTTTTTACCCTGAAAGACAGCCATATTATCACTAAACCGATGAAAGGCACTGTAAAACGCACTGAAAATATTGAGGAAGATATAAAATTCCTGCAAAATGACGAGAAAAACCGTGCTGAAAACGTAATGATAACAGACCTTTTACGGAACGACCTCGGCAGAATTGCAAATACAGGCTCTGTACAAGTCACCAAACTCTTTGAAATCGAAACCCACAAAACCCTTCACCAAATGACTTCGCAAATTGAAGCAGACCTTAATGATGATGTAAAACTTTATGATATTTTCAAAGCAATTTTCCCCTGCGGATCAATTACAGGAGCGCCAAAAGTCAGTACAATGCGCATAATTGACAAAGTCGAAAAGGGTTTACGCGGAATTTACTGCGGAGCAATCGGAATGATTTCACCTGAAGAAACAATTTTCAGTGTCCCGATAAGAATTTTACAAAAACATTCCGAGAATTTTAAATATCGCGTCGGCGGAGCAATCGTCTGGGATTCCGATATTCAGGACGAGTGGGAAGAAACTTTGACAAAAACCAAATTTTTAAACGAAAACTTTCAACTGATAGAAACCATCAAAGTCGAAAACGGCAAACTTTTATTTGAAGATGAGCACTTTGCCCGAATGCAAAAAAGTGCAAAACACTTTGGTTTCAAATTTGAAAAACCTGAAATTAAACCTGAAAAAGACGGAATTTTACGTGTTCTTATTCAACGGAAATTTTGAGTTTGAATACAAACCACTGCTCCCTGCAAAAACAAATAAAATAGGATTTCTCCAATCATAATCAATAGTCAAAACGAATTTATGTACCACAAAACCACTTATCGTCCATGGTTTTATGACAGTTATCAAAAATTTGACCAAATTTATGACGAAATCTTTTTCAACGAAAAAGGCGAACTGACGGAAGGTGCACGAAGCAATATTGTTTTACAAATCGGAGGAAAACTTTACACACCGCCTGTTTCGTGCGGACTTTTGGACGGAATTTATAAACGTCAAATGAAAAACGTGACCGAAAAAATCCTGTATAAATCAGATTTGCTCAATGCCGAAAAAATTTTTTGCGTAAACTCGGTACGAGGAGTGGTTGAGGTGCACTTATGATTTTAATTGACAATTATGATTCTTTCACATACAACATCGTTCAATACCTGCAAGAACTTGGAGTTGAGCCGAAAATCTTTGAAAATAATAAAATCACAATTGACGAATTGAAACATATCGATTTTAACAGCATAATAATCTCCCCCGGTGCAGGAAATCCCGACACGGCAGGGGTTTCTATGGAGGTTATAAAAGAGTTTTATAAGACCAAAAAAATTCTTAGGGATTTGTCTCGGGCATCAATGTATCGCACAATTTTTCGGCGGTAAAATTGTTAAATCACCAAACCCGACGCACGGCAAAACTTCAAAAATCTTTTTTGATGAGCATAGCAAATTGTTTAAAGATTTGCCGCAAGGCTTTGAAGTTACAAGATATCATTCGTTGGAAGTTAAAGATGTACCGTTAAAAATCACCGCCAAAACCGTTGACGGCACAATTATGGCAATCGAACACGAAACACTTCCTGTTTTCGGGGTTCAATTCCACCCCGAAGCAATTCTTACACAATACGGATACGAACTTTTAAATAACTTCTTGAACATTATTTAATCTTTCTTTTCAATTTTAATCGTATATCCGAGCAAATCTGCAATTTCTTCCATCTCATCAAAATTCAAAGAACTCAAAGAAATTTTATTTTGCAAACTTCTTTGCGTATAATGTCTGCCTGTCTTTTCCTGCATCATATCTGCAAGCTTTTTAACAGTCAGTGCCTCACGCATTATAAGAATTTTAAGTTCTTCTTTTGACGACATAATTCCCTCTTATTTGAGATAATTATACGTTTTTTGAGCAAATGTTGACAAATATGGGATAATATGGTAGTTTTTAATAGAAATATGAGGTTTTTATCTTATATTTAAGATAAAACATTAAGGAGAAAGTATGAAAAAGGGTTTTACTCTTGCTGAGGTTCTGATTACTTTGGGTATTATCGGCGTTGTTGCAGCCTTAACAATACCTTCGCTTATCCAAAACCATAGAAAAAAAGTTATTGAAACAAAATTAAGAAAATTTTTTACTACAATAAATCAAGTTGTTAAAATGTCAGAAGTTGACAACGGCCCCGCAAAAGATTGGGAATGGAATACTCCTCAGGAAATGTACGATAAATATCTGAAACAATATGTGCAAAATGTCAGAGAAGTAAAACAAGACGGAAGTTCATCATTATATTTATATTTTACCGATGGAACTTATATGGTATATTCGGGAACATATATGAGATTTGTCACAGATAATAAAGAAAGAAACGACGGTACAAACTCTTTTGTATTTATGTTTGACCCTAAAGGAAAAATCTCTAAAAATTATACAGAAAAAGGTGTCTTTGCAAATTATGCATATTTTACAAATATAACTGAAGAGAGCTTATATGATGAATGTAAAACTTCAGGCTGGTATTGCAGTTTGTTAATTCAACGAAACGGCTGGCATATTCCAAAGAATTATCCGAGAAAATTATAACAACCTTAAAACCGCATGATGGCGGTGTTTTGTGCCGTTTTCTTTTCTGTATGAATAAAACAAATCATTATTGCAGACAGTACAATAAGGACATACATCAATTTCTTTCAAACCTGCTTCTTCAAGCTGTCGTTTATTTATAGCTTTGAGGTCAACAAAAATTTCACCACCGCGGATTTCAAAAAGTCCTTCGGTATTTTTCACAGTTGCCATAAGCTGTTTATAAACATCTTCCCCCACATTATAACAACAAAAACCTATAGCAGGACCGATTGCGCACTTGATATTTTCACAGCCGAATTCACTTCTCATTTTTTCAACTGTCCTAACCCCAATCATGCCTGCAGTTCCGCGCCAGCCCGCATGAGATACGGCACCGATTTTCTTTTCAAAATCATAAAAAATCAAAGGGGTGCAATCCGCAAAATTCAAATAAAGCATCTGATCTTTATTTGCCAAAATCATCCCATCAGTATCGGGATAATCTTCTTTTCCGATTTGTGCAATTTCAATATGGGAAGTGTGGGTTTGCGTCGGATGAACCAAATTCTCCAACCCCATATCTTTTATACCGTAACCGCGTGTTGTAAAAAAATGGTTTACGCCATCTAATACCGTACTCTTTAAAACTTTTTTCCCATTAACTTCATCAAAATAAAACATAAGAAAATTATAGCACAAATCAGCAATTGCAAGAAAAATTCATATATGTTACTATAAATCCAAAAGGAGGCTTTATATGTTAAAAAAAATGTTAGTTGAATTTATCGGTACATTCTTTTTAATTCTTGACAGTCGGTTGTACTGTATTTTCAAACGGAAGCGGTGTAATCCCCGCAATTGCAATTGGTTTTATGTTAATGGTTATGGTTTATGCAGGAGCACACGTATCAGGCGGACATTACAATCCTGCAGTTTCATTAGCTTGCGCTATCAGAGGGGCTTTACCCTGGCGTGATATTTTGCCATACTGGATTGCTCAGCTTTTGGGCGGAGCTTTAGCAGGTTTACTGGTTGCTTATCTTGTAGTAGTTCAGCCGGCTGAAACGCAAACCCAATTTAATACAACTGCGCTTGTAATTTGTGAAATCTTATTCACATTCGCACTTTGTTATGTTGTATTGCACACTGCTACTGCAAGAAATAATGAAGGTAATTCATTCTACGGACTTGCAATCGGTGCAACCGTAACCGCAGGTGCTTTTGCAACTGCCGGAACATGTTTCGGCGCATTCAACCCCGCTGTAGCGTTAGGCTTAATGACAATGGGAACTGCGTTATGCAAAACAGTATGTATTACAGCTCTTGCAAACCTCATAGGCGGTGCACTTGCAGGCGGTATTTATAAAATAACTTCCAATGACTAAATAGGAGTAAAAGAGGTTGGAGATAAATCTCCAACCTCTTTTGTTGATTACATAATAAATAATATAAGTATGTGGGGACTGTGCATCCCCACACCCCGCACCTAATATTCTTTTCTTTTGTTGCGATGCAAAAGAAAAGAATACTGGACAAGAAAAGAAAACACGCTCCCGTCTAATCTCTACTAAACTCAACCAAAGTCAGTCAAACTCGTTGCACTCAAACAATGACTGACCTGTTATCGTTTCGTTAAGTAGTGATTGTTGAATAATAATGCCACGATAACGGAGTGAACAATCAATGTTAGCGAAACAGCAACAAAGCGAGTATTGTTTGACCGAAGGGAGTTTACTCGTTTTAGTTGAGCGTTACTATTGATTAGTGAACGAAGTGTGTGGCGAGTTTTATGGAACTTTGTCGGTACAAAGTTCCCGCCGTCCGCGCAGGACATAATAAGGTAGGTTAGCTTGTTTTTTAGTTACCGATAATATTTTTATGTAATATGTCAAAACTTTATGTTACAATATAATCTATGAAAAAGATTTTAGGGATAATTTTAGGGTTAGCTTTATTGCAAAATGTATGTTTTGCAGGTGTAAGCTTTTTATATATCAACGGTTCAAATAACAATGACGAAAAATCTCGAAACTGGTTTGAAACAGGTATCAGAAAACTTCATCCGACACTTAAACAAAAGTTCGAAAAAAATCCTGAGATAAGTGCATTTTTCGCAGATAATCCCGAATATAAAATCAATGAAGAACCTGTTATTTTTTTCTGGGGAGACAAGAGCAGAAAAGATTTGGAATTTGTACAAAAACAACTTGATTTGACAAAAGCTTTTTGCCCGACTCTGGCATATACCGTACGTTCTGTTGTTGCATCCTGCCTGCACGACGCAATTTGGGTTCAAAAAAAACACAATATGCTCCCAATTCTTGACGATTTAAACAACAAAATTATCGAAGAAAAAGAAAAAGGCAATAAAGTAATTCTTTACGGATATTCTGCAGGAACATTTATTACTTATGAATATATGTTCAACAAGCTGAGATATATTAATGTCGAAGATTTGTTCAACGTAATTAACGTAAGCGATAATGTGCGCAAATTTGTAAAAGAACATCCGACCGAAAAAACTTGCATCTCTGCACTTTCAAAAGCAGGGATAGGAGTAGTATCAGAGGATGGCCGTCTTTTGTTTAAAAATTCCGATGATAATCTTCAAACAAATTATTTAAAAATACAAGAAGCCACGGAAACAGCCTGCGCACCCGTTGATACTCTTGAAGGAGTTGTAAATTATGCAAGTCCTCTTGTATTGTTTTATTCGGATTTGGCAGACCCTGATTACGAACTTAACTATTACAACAAATTAATGATGAAATATATTATTGAACAGGGTTTATTCTTTATTACCGTTAATTATCGCGAAGATCCACTGGGATTTCCCACAAGCAGAAATTTAACGGTCAAAGAAATGGAAGAACTTATGAATATCAAATTTGATAATTATAAGGGGTTTGTATATGATAATTCAAGCGTTTGGTCAAAACGTCCGTTTTTGTCTGCTCACACATCTTATTGGAGTTCTAAAACGGGCATTTTCAAACGCTGTTGTTAAAGCTTTTATCGAAGGTAAGAAAGGAATGGAAGATGGAAGTAAAATTTGACCCGGGATTTATTCAGCACATGTCAGCATTTGTTCCAAATATTGAATACGTTTATAATACACTCGGACAATTCAGAAATTTTAACCAGAAAAAACAACATTTTAAAATGTTTTATCCGAAAATCCAATCACTTTTAAAAACTTACATCGGATTTTATCTTGGTTGTATGCTGTGGGCAATTTATATAAAACAGTTTGATAATGCAACAATTTTGAACAATCTTTGCTTTGGCGGAGAATATGATGAAAATGAAAGCCTTTGGCGAAGTTGATTTTATCATTGAATATATCGAACAGCTTAAAAAAGATGCAAAATATTATGCAGGACAAGAGTTCACATTGGATGAAACTTCTGCAAAAATTATTACGGTTTACAGAGAGTTTCTCAAAGCAAACGAAGGTTTTGTAAAAACTCAAACAACAAATGACATACAAATTCCGTCAGCTCTAAAAACACCAACAGACTTGGAAGAAATTAATAAAGAGATTGAAAAAGTTTGCGAAAACGGCAAATTAAACGAACTTTTACCGCTTGCAGGACAAATTTTATGAAACAAAAATTATACCAAATGTTTATTTTAGGCTGTGACGGAGACGGCTACGAACAAGCACTTCAAATGGGTTTGGGCGGAATAATCTTTTTTACAAAAGATATTCAATCCGCAGAACAGTTCAGCGGTTTAATTGCTAAAATCAAATCACAATCGCTCATCCCGCCGTTTTTGTCGATTGACCAGGAAGGCGGAAGGGTTGAACGCACCGAAAATATACACAATGGTAAAAAATATTTGTCAGCAAAGTATGCTCTTTGAAAAAGGAATTTTAAAAGAACAGACAAAAGCGATTGCACAGGAACTCAAAAGTTACGGTATAAACCTGAATTTTGCCCCCTGCATTGACGTAAACACAAATCCGAATAACCCTATAATCGGCGAACGCGCATTTTCCGATAATGCAGAAGATGTAATCAAATGTGAAAAAATAGTTTCGCAAACTTACCGCGAAAACGGGATTATACCCTGTGTTAAGCACTTTCCCGGACACGGCGATGCAAACGCTGACAGCCATTTAACCCTGCCAAAAATTGATTTGTCACTGGAAGAAATGCAAGAGCATATTGAACCTTTCAGAGCATGTGCAAAAACAATCGAAATGGTTATGGTAGCACATCTTCATTGCACTTGTTTTGAAAAAGATGTTATCCCGACAAGTTTGAGTAAAAACGCAATTTCATATTTGCGCAAACTGGGCTTTGACGGTGTTACAATATCAGATGATATGATAATGAAAGGCGTATCAAACATTGCTAATGCTTGCGAGAGAGGTATCCGCGCAGGATTAAACATGTTTATCTACAGAAACTCAACTCCCGAAACAATCGAGATAATCGAAAAAATTGCAGAAAAAGCCAAAACCGACAAAGAACTTCAAGAAAACATAGAAAAGTCTTACGAAAAAATAATCAAACTAAAAAAACTATTTAATATACTTTTGTAATATAAGTTTTTTCAAAGCTCTGGAATATACTGCGTTAGGGTCGATTGCAAGAACTTTTTCAAGATTTTCAAGTGCACCTTGATAATCCCCGAGTTTCTTTTGAACAAGTGCGGAATAATAAAACGCATCAATGAATTTTGAATCCAAGTTCACCTGCTTTTTGAAAATCTTTTAATGCCATATTAAGTCTGATTTCACCCTTGTTTTCCTCAAGCAAAATTACCTGCCCGCGGTTAAAATAAGCATCAATCATTTCAGGGTTAAACTCAATCGCTTTTGAATAATTGTCATAAGCAGCAGTAAGTTCGTTCATATTATGATAAACAATTGCAAGCGAAAAATATGAAAGAGCATCATCAGGCTTTAACCCGACGGCACGGCTCAATGAATGCAAAGCCTCATCAAACTTTCCCTCGTTTGTTTCCTGTATTCCCTGGTTTAAGTAGTGTTTGTAGTCCATAACGACATAATAACCCAAAAAGATTTACAAGACAAGCCGATTGGTCTATACTTGCTTTATGAGAATTCTTTTGATAACAGATTTATATCCCGTAACGGAAAATGAAAAGACAACACCGAAAACCCTGCTGAACTTTGTCACAGAATGGCAAAATGCAGGCCACGAAGTTGATGTTATAAAACCTAATTTCATACTAAACTCTTTTTTGCGCGGAAAACCGTTTTATAAATCAGGTCAATATGGCAATGTATTAAATCTTAATTTCTGGACACCGTTTTGGAAAATTCCGCCGATAAATAAAAAATACGATCTAGTAATCGCGCACATGCCCTCAGGAATTTTATATGCCGATAAGCTCAAAATACCGTTTGTTGCAGGGATACACAATTCGGATTTGGAAGTTTTGACAAATCCTTTATATAAATTCCATTTTCGAAAACGGTTAAAAACTGCACTGTATAATGCAAAAGCAATTGCCTGCCGTTCTTATGTAATAGAAAAAAAGTTACTGAAACTGTTCCCTGAATTTAAAGAAAAAACTTTTGTTACACCATCAGGAATTTCTGCACCGCAGCCGACAATGCGTGAAAACCACGACAAAATCAAAGTTTTGACCTGTGCTAATTTTAAAAAACGCAAAAATATTGATAAAGTAATAAAAGCCTGCAAAGGAAATTACGAGCTGACCGTAATCGGCGACGGAAAACTTCGCAGAAAACTTGAAAAACTCGACAGGGGCGTAACTTTCACAGGATGGCTTAAATCGGATGAAGTTTTAAATGAAATGCGCAAAGCTGATGTTTTTATACTTCCCAGTATCGGCGAAACTTTTGGTATGGTTTATTTAGAAGCCATGTCACAAGGCTGTATTACAGTCTGTACAAAAGACGACGGTATAGACGGAATTATAATCGACGGGGAAAACGGATTTTTGACAACACCTGAAAATGTTCAACAAACCATTGATAAAATAAATTCACTCACCACTGATGAGCGCAAAGTATTGCGCGAGAAAGCTTTCAACACTATTAATTCCCTCACGCCCAGAGCAGTGTGCCGACAACTATTTGCAACAAATCTTTAAGATTTTGTAACCATTTGACACTTGTTTTCCATGTTTCTGCTACAATTATAAGAGTTGGTTTTTTACCCTATAAAAAAGCCGGGTATATTTAGAGAAGGAAACAAATAAATGAACAAATTTTTAATCGTACTTTTGACACTTTTATTTAACATCCAACAAGCTTTTGCTTTTAACGTGGATGCGTTTATGGATAAACACATTGCCCCTGTGTCTGACGCAGTAGCCAATGTTATTTTTTATCCTGTCAATTTCTTTGGGTCAAATGTACCGATTATTATTTTTTGGATTTTGTTTGCAGGTATATTTTTCACTGTATTTTTCAGAGGAGTTTCATTATGGGGCTTGAAACACGCTATTGACGTTGTTGCAAAACCTGCCGATAAAACTTCTGATGATTCAAACGGTGAAGTTTCATCATTCCAGGCTCTTGCAACAGCATTATCAGGAACTATCGGTATCGGAAGTATTGCAGGTGTTGCAATTTCTATTTCTATCGGCGGCCCGGGTGCAGCATTTTGGATTTTTGCAGGCGCATTTTTAGGAATGTCTATCAAATTTATTGAAGCATCACTTGCAGTTAAATATAGAAGATTTAACCTTGACGGTACTGTATCAGGCGGCCCGATGCACTATATCGCTCACGGTTTAACACGTAAAAAAATGAGATGGTTAGGTCAGCCTTTATCTGCAATTTTTGCAGTTTTATGTATCGGCGGTGCTATCACAGGCGGTAACATGATTCAAATTAACCAATCAGCTCACCAGCTTATCTTGATTACAGGCGGAGAAAACAGCTTTATGTTCGGTTATGCCTGGGTATTTGGTTTATTAATTGCTGTTTTGTATGGCTTGCTGTTGTTGACGGTATCAAAAGTATTTCTAAAATTACAACAATTCTTGTTCCTGCAATGTGCTTCTTATATATCGGCGCAGGTTTGATTGTAATTTTTGCAAACTTTGTTCATATTCCGCATGCAATCGCTCTTATCGTTAGAGAAGCATTTTCACCGCATGCAGTAGCGGGCGGTGTCTTCGGAACTATTATTATCGGTTTAAGACGTTCTGTTCAATCTAACGAAGCAGGTACAGGTGCTGCAGCTATTGCATATGCAACCGTTAAAACAAATGAACCTATTTCTCAAGGTTTTGTTGCATTGTTAGAAACTTTATTAACAGGTATTTTATGCTTGCTGACTTCATTTGCAATTGTATTCTCAGGAATTTTGGAACAAACACAGGTTGGACAAATTTCAGGTATCGAGCTTGCAAGTTCAGCTTTCCAATCAGTAATTTCATTCTTCCCATATATCTTATCAGTTGTTGTAATCTTATTTGCTTTATCAACATTGATTTCTTGGGCATACTACGGACAAAAAGCTTGGACATTCTTAGTTGGTGAAGGTCACAAACGTAACTTATCATTCGACGTAATTTACTGTTTATTTATTGTTGTAGGTTCTGCAATGAACGTAGCATCAGTAATCAATATTACAGACGCAATGATGATTGCGATGTCTGTTCCAAATATTATTGCATTGTATTTGTTGTCACCTGAAATTCTTGCCGACTTCAAAGATTACTGCAAAAGACACAGTATTGGTAAATTAGTAGGAATGAAATAAAAAAGGGCTAAATAATGTCACAAATTATTATCACAGTTCAAGGTGTAGATAAAATCGGTATTGTTGCAGCAGTAGTCAATGTGCTTGCTAAATATGAAGTTAATATTGAAGATATCAAACAAACATTGATGCAGGGTCATTTCGTAATGTTTATGCTATGCAATATCTCGGCATCAAAAAGCAATTTCAAAGATATTAAAGATGCTCTGACTCAAACAGGCGAAAAATTGGGTTTAGAAATCTGGGTTCAACGCAAAGAAATTTTTGACAACATGCACAATGTTTAGTCTTCATCATCATCCATTTCATTTGCATCATACTCATAAATAGTATTTGCAATAAATTTAAATGCTTCTGAAGGCAAATTATATTTTTCCATAAGCTCGTATGAAATTTGTTCAACACTCACACCGTTGCGGCGTCTGTTAAGCTGCTCGGCAATCTCATCCATAGTACTTTTTGTTTCTTGGATTTCATCAGCATCATCAAATTCATCGTCATCAAATTCTTCAATTTCGTCTTCATAGAATTCATCGTCTTCCAAATCATACTCACCAATAATTTCGCAAGCAATAGCTTCATCTTTTGCCTGCTCATTCATTAATGCAGTCATTTTCCAAGGATAAATTTCTTGACGGCGGGCTTGTTCATTTTTGCTTGCCATATAACCAAAATCAATCAACATATCCAATGCCGCAGCATTGTCAACTTTTAAATAATTATTAAGCAAATATGTAAATCTATTTGGGTAATTCTCAATTTTAAAAAGGTCAAAAATATTTTTACAGTTATTATTTTCTGCTTCCATCTTTAAAACATCAAATACCTCAGCTTTATCTGCTTCATTGTATCCGTACTTATCCAAAATATGATCAACAATTTCATAATCTTTTTCATATAAATCTACTTCAGGCTCATATTCACAGTCATAGTACATTCTATCCTGAAATGCATCTGACAAAATATTATAATCAAAATCAGATTGGCAAATATCATCACCTAATTCAGAAATAAAATCAGATTGCAATTCTTGGTTTTTGTTACCAGCTATAGCTTCAAGCGATTTATATCCGTTAGCTTTTAAAAATGATTGAATATTACCAGTAAGTCTTTTTTTATCTTCATCTGATAATCTCAAATTTTGAGCAACAGTATCAATAAACATTTTATCATATTACTGATATTTTTTATCTTGATTTTTTGTACCTGCAAAATTTACCTGACTTCTGCCGATTGCTTCATTTAATGAATAATCAAAATTATAAAAACATACATTATCATTATGCTGTTTATTTCCCAAATTACAGAACTGGGTATAATTATACAAATTTCTACAATTATTAATTTTCATTTTTATCTCTTAAGGCTTGTATGAGAATACTAATTGATAAAACGTCATTGTCATCAAATTCTTTTATGGTTTTTACAATAAATTTATAATCTTCTGATGATAAATTATATTTTTCAATTAATTCAAAAGCTGTTTGTTCCGGTTTTATATTCTCATTATTAGCATTTTCCAATTTCAATGTTATAAACATTTCATCTTTTTCATTTAAATTAAATTTATCAACTATTTTTGCTGATACAGCACCTGCTGTCAGCTTATTTTTTATGGCGGCAAAAAAATTATCGGCAAAAGCTTCATCTTCTTGAGCAAGTTTATAAAACTCGCCCAAAATAAAATAATTACGTATTTTATTAACCAATATATCTTTTTGATCACCAGACAAATCAAGAGCTTTTGATGTTACATCAATAAGAGAATTTAATTTTTTTGTATCTTTTTTTTCAATCAATTCACCCATTGACGAAATATTATTTTCTTTAAAATACTTATTAACTGTACGTTCAAATTTTAACTTATCAGAATCTGACAAGTCTAATTGTATTGATGTGCTTGTAATAAATTCTTTAGTAAAATCATCAATTTTATTAGATTTTTTTGATGTAAAATTTACCTGGCTTCTTCCGATTACTTCGGAGAGATTGCAGTCAAATTGTTGATTTTGAGTATTCTGCATAGAATTACCTGCCGTTTTTGCCGGCTGATATAAATTTAATTTAAAAGTATTTATAGGATTAATTTTCATATGGCATGAAACCTTATAAAAATATTTTTTGCTATTTAAAAAAATTTTTGTTACAATTAGAAGCATAATGATGAGTCAAAATAAAAAGTTATCTATTGCATTCTATTGGCATATGCACCAGCCCGTGTATCAATTAACACCTCAGGGCGATTATCTGATGCCATGGGTAAGATTGCATGCCGTCAAAGATTACCTCGATATGGTAACTATTGTTGATAAATTTAAAAATCTAAAGCTGAATTTTAACCTTGTACCGGTTTTGCTTGATGCTCTTATTGATTATGGCGAAAAAGGATTGCACGATATTCATTCAAGAATTACTATCACAAAAAATTTAACCGATGATGATAAAGAATTTATTATAAATAACTTTTTTGATGCAAATTATCATTCCATGATTTTACCAAACCCCGAATATAACAGACTTTATCAAAAATATCAGGCAAGTTCGGGTAATGATATCAATATTTTTACAGATCAGGAATATTCGGATTTAACGGCACTTTTCAACCTTGTATGGTCTGATCCGATATACAAAAACAAATACCCCGAACTCAAAAAATTATTTAAAAAAGGTAAAAATTATACAATTCAAGACAGAATTAAAATTATTGATATTCAAAGAGATATAATCAGACATATCATTCCTGCTTATAAAAAATGTCTTGAAAAAGGCAAAATCGAAATTACAACAAGCCCTTATTACCATCCGATTTTACCAATTTTGCTTGATATCAACAGCGTTAAAAAAACATCAGCAAGTGCGCTTCCTTCAAATCTAAAAATGGAACTGGATGCAAAAATGCAGACCGAAAACGCTCTTGACAGAATTGAAGAAATCTTCGGCAGACGCCCGAAAGGTATTTGGCCGTCAGAACACTGCATAAGTCCAAAAGTTATAAATATGTTCAAAGAACTAGGAATAAATTGGACAATTTCAGATGAAGGAATATTATCGGAATCCATAAACTTTGAATTTGCAAGAGATTTTAGAGGTCATATGGAAGATCCGTATCACTTATTCAAAACTTACAATTATGATGATACAAAGATTATTTTCAGAGATTCACTGATACCAAGCCTTATAAGTTTTGAATATCCGAACCACACCCCTGAAGGTTCTGCAAACGATTTATACGACAGAATTAAAGTAGCACAAAGTAAACTCCTGTCTTCACCTGACAACAACCATCTTTTAACAATAGCAATGGATGGCGAAAACTGCTGGGAAAGATATTCCGCTGACGGCGCAATCTTCTTAAACACACTCTATAAACTTATTGAAGAAGATGAAACTCTCGAAACAGTTTTAATAAGTGATTATCTTGAAAAAGATACACAAAAACCACTTAATCAAAATATGTTCGGGTTCATGGGTAAACAGAAACTTTAAACTCTGGATTGATGAACCTCTTGAAAAACCTTGCCTGGACATACTTAAAACAGGTACGAGATGATTTTTGCGCTTATGTCAAAAAGAATCCGTTAGATCCGAATATTGAAATTGCAAGACGAGAACTTTTTATCTGCGAAGGTTCTGACTGGTTTTGGTGGTATGGCGAACCAAATGATTCGGGACGCGATAATATTTTCGATTATCTGTTCAGAGAACATTTGAAAAATATTTATCGCTACTTGGAAATAGAAATCCCAAAATACTTAGACACTCCGCTATTATCAGCAATTGCAAAACCTTCAAGATATCCGAAAGGTGAATTTACACCGATACTTGACGGTAAAGACCATGATGACGGAAGCTGGCTCAACGCGGGATGTATAAAAATTCCTGACGGCCCTGTTTTAAGAGAGGACAAATTCTACGATAAAATCTGTTTCGGCTACGACAAAGATAATTTATATATCAGATGCTACATCAATGAATATATTAAAGATAATATTTTATCCAAACAAGTTAACCAAATGTATATCTATACCCGCAACATGAACAAAAAACAGTCCCTGTCGCCGATTAGAATTATTCAAAAAACAGAAAGCATTTTGCCAATCTGTAAAGAAAAATTCCACAACGAACTTCAAGTATCAATTTATGAAAACGAAATTAATCTCGTAAGACTTGTAAAAGCAATTCCAAACAACCTTTGGACAATTGCTTCACCTAAAAATATTCAAGCCGTATACGACAAATTTGTTGATATAAGTATACCGTTTGATGACATTGATATAGATCACGACGATACGGTAGAATTCTTGTTTGTAAATGCAAATTATGGCGTTAAAGACTACTTTGTACCGAACGACATGCTTTTAACCATCAAGCGTTTGTAACAAAAGTTAATATTAAATTAAAGTTTTCAGCAGAAAGGGTCGTTATATAGAATATGGGAAACGAAATTCAAAAAGGTCCTCAGTTACCAAAAGATTACTGGGTAAAAACCAATAATGATAAACAATCTCTGTCAGAGATTAACACAAATTTTGCATTAAAAGACTTGAAAGATATTTCAGTCTTCAACCCTCAAAAATAATTATTCCTCAAATTTCCTCGATATCACATTAAAAAAGAGCCAAAAGGCTCTTTTTCTATTATTTACCAGTAGAACCAAACCCGCCCGCTCCGCGTACAGTTTCTGTCAGCTCAACTGCGACTTTAATTTCTGCCTGTTCAACACGCGCAATAACCATTTGTGCAATTCTTTCATCAGGCTGAATTGTATAAGTTTCATTTGAAAGATTAACAACAGGAACACAAACCTCGCCTCTGTAATCCTCATCAATTGTGCCGACACAGTTAATTAAAGTGATTCCGTGTTTAATAGAAAGTCCCGAACGCGGTCTGATTTGAGCTTCATATCCGTGTTCAAGTTCGATCTTTAAACCTGTCGGAATTAATGCTCTTTCAAGCGGTTTAAGTGTAACAGACTCAGCAATCGCTGCACACAAATCCATTCCCGCAGCACCTTCTGTCTTATATTCAGGCAAAAACTTGTTGTGTTCCAATCTTTCAATTTTTAATACTGTCATAATTAACCCCTTTTGGAAATATTATAACACAAAAATTTTAATAATATCTTTGTTTTTATGATACTATATTTAAATGGGTAGTATCACCTTACCACTGACACACGCGATTATACAAAGAAATCGGTCAGAAAGGAGGGTAAAGCTATGATTGACAAAATAATAATGCTACTCGTAGCATTAACTTTGCTCGTAGTAGCATTTAAATTGTAAAATCATAGGGTACAAAGTGAAGTCCTTGACAGTCCGCTAAGCTTGTCAGGGGCTTCCCCCTATGTTCTTATTATAACGTATTTTTTTAAAATTTCAAGTCCTCTTCAATTTTTGCAAGGATTTCATCAAGTTTTGAAGCGTCTTTTACACCGCCCTGTGCAAAGTTTGGACGTCCGCCGCCGTTTGCACCGGTTGCACGCGCGATATCGCCAACAATTTTACCTGCATTAACGCCTTTTTTAACAAAACTGTCAGAAACTTTTACGGCAACTGTTCTTTCTGAAGCAAGAACAATTACACTTTCACCCAATTTTTGCGACATAAACTCAATACCTGTTTTGATTGCATTGCCGTCAATGTTTTCAACTTTTGAAATAAAGAGTTTTCCGCCTTCAATATCTTCTGCTTTTGACAAGAATGTTGCAAATTTAGCACGTGAATTTTCTTCTTTTAATTTTTCAAGTTGTTTTGCTAAATCGCGGTTTTCTTCCTGAAGCTTTTGAACACGTTCATTAACTTCATCAAAATGAACTTTAAACATTAAAGATAATTTATCGATTTCTTTAACTTTTGCATTCATCAATTCAAAAGCAGCACGTGACACAGCAGCTTCAATACGTCTTGTACCTGCTGCAATTGCACCTTCCGAAACAATTTTCAACAAGCGCAAATCACGTGTGTTTCTTGCATGAGTACCTGCACAAAATTCTTTTGAAATATTACCCATTGAAACAACTCTTACAACATCTTCGTATTTTTCGCCGAACAATGCAGTAGCACCTGTCAATTTAGCCTGTTCAATATCCATTTCTTCGGTTGTAATCTCTAAACCTTGAGAAATCCAGCCGTTAACGATATTTTCAACTTTAAATATTTCTTCAGGTGTCATTGCTCGTGAGAAAGTAAAGTCAAAACGCATTCTGTTTTCTTCAACCTGTGAACCAGCCTGATGAACTTCATCACCAAGAACCTTAATCAAAGCAGATTGCAACAAGTGAGCAGATGAGTGGTGAAGTCTGATTTCTTCTCTGCGAGCAAGGTCAATTACTGCTTTTACAGCTTTCGCCGATTGTAATTTCACCGTTAATAACTTTTGAACGATGTACAAACAATTTATTAACCTTGAAAGTTGTTAATACTTCCGCTTTTAAATTATCATTTTCAATAACACCGCTGTCGCCTGTCTGTCCTCCGCATTCTGCGTAAAAAGGAGTTTTATCAAGAACGATATCAACAAATCCGTCGCCTTCAACAGTTGCTAGAATTTTTGCATCACATTCGTTTTCTGTATATCCGACAAATTCTGTTGAACCGACTTCATCCTCAATTTTTGCATATTTGATATCGCCTGTAACAGAAATTTTTGCAGTCGCAGCTTTTGCACGGTCTTTTTGTTCCTGCATAGCTTGTTTATAGCCTGCTTCATCAACATTCAAGCCGTTTTCTTCCGCAATTTCTTTTGTCAATTCAAACGGGAAACCGAATGTATCATAAAGTTTGAAAGCGCTTTCGCCGTCAATATCTTTTTTATTATCGATAAACTCATCAAGCATTTTATATCCGCGGTCAAGAGTTTTAGCAAAACGTTCTTCTTCTTTTTTAATTGTATCAACAATTTTTGCCTTATTTTTAACCAAATCAGGATAAGCTTCGCCGTAATGTTCAACAACAACATCAACAAGTTTATACAAGAACGGCAAATCCATTCCGAAGATTTTTCCGTGACGCAATGCACGTCTTAAAATCATTCTCAAAACATAGCTTCTGCCTTCATTACCGGGAATTACACCGTCAGAAATCAAGAAAGAAACACATCTTGCGTGGTCTGTAATAATTCTCAAAGAAATATCTGTTTTTTCAGATTTTTTGTAAGGAACACCGCTCATTTCACAAACTTTGTCCATAATAGGTTTTAAAAGATCTGTTTCAAAAGTTGAACGAACACCCTGACAAACCATTGTAATACGTTCCAAGCCCATGCCTGTATCAACATTTTTGCTTTCCAAAGGTGATTGGTTGCCTTCTTCATCCTGATAAAGTTCTGTAAATACCAAGTTCCAGATTTCAACCCATCTGTCGCATTCGCAAGTATCAATTCCGCAATCGTCAGAACATTTCAAATCTTCACCCAAATCGTAGTGAATCTCAGAACAAGGTCCGCAAGAACCTGACGCTCCCGGAGGTCCCCAGAAGTTATCTTTTTTACCTTTACGTCTGATACGTTCTGCCGGAACTCCAACACTTCTCCAAATATCAAAAGCTTCGTCATCAGTTTCAAAAATAGTAATCCAAAGTCTGTCTTTATCCAATTTCAAAACTTCAGTAACAAATTCCCAAGCCCAAGGAATAATTTCTTTTTTATAATAATCGCCGAAAGAAAAGTTTCCTAGCATTTCAAAGAATGTATGGTGGCGCGGAGTTCTTCCTACGTTTTCGATATCAGAATCTTTTCCGCCCGCTCTTGCACATTTTTGACAAGAAGTTGCACGCGCAGGATCATACGGAGATTTTACAATCCCTAAAAATATAGGTAAAAACTGCAACATACCTGCAGTTGTCAAAAGAACTGTCGGGTTATCAGGCACAAGGCTTGAACTTTCAACAACAGTATGTTGATGTTTATCTTTAAAATAATCTAAATATAATTTTCTAATTTCATTTCCGCTTAGCATAATAATTTCCTCTTTTTCCTATTAAATCTTATGATAAAATTATACAATAAAAATAGATGTTACGGCATACCTTTCCAAAAATTTTCATCCGTAAGCGCTTTTGCCGTACATCCCGAGCCATTCATATTACCGGTTGACGTTAGCGAGCAGCTTGCATCAGTTTCACTGTAAAATTTTGTACCTTGTGCACCCATTGGTAAAAGAGCACCTTTATCATCTATCTCAAACATAAACAAATCCTGCCCCAAACGATTAGGACGTTTATTATACCCGTTCACATCAACAGAAACCCATAAATTAGGAGAAGTATTTCCATTTCCGGGGATATAAGCATTTTCAATCATAACAAACATATTGTCATTCATTACAAACTGCCCATCATCAAAAGCAGCATAGCCAATATTACTTTTACCGTTAAAAGTTTTATACATATCTTTATAATTATCTTTATCACTTACATAATCTTTATTGGGCATACAAGCTTTCTCCGCACCTGCACCCGCTCCCTGCCCGCAATCTTTGGCAGTATTAATATATTTCATCAAAATAGGTTTCAACTGACTGTTAGCTAAAGATGATGTAACTGGCCATCCGTTGTCATTTTCATACATCATAAGAGCTTGACTTAATGTAGAATAAGCCTTTTTTAAACCTGTTTGAAGCTCTTTCTTTTGCGAACTTGCCATAAGAGTAGGCATAGTCATAGCCGCAACAACACCAATAATGCCGAGAGTAATTAAAACCTCAGCTAAAGTAAATGCACAATATACAGGAGTTAAGCTATGAGTGCCCCCCCCCCGAAATTCCGATTAAATCTTTTCATACTAAGCTCCTTTCATTCTTTATCATAATTATAAACTATATTTTAATATTTTCAAGTAAAAATTTCCTCTTGCAAGAAAAAATTTTCATGATAAAATAAGGAATGTAAATTAAATATATTTTGCCCGAGTAGCTCA
>JAAGKN010000732.1_pt1 | contig 77740 bp, 85 predicted proteins | sample 6206371 | NCBI WGS metagenome assembly JAAGKN01 (sample SAMN11533720, study PRJNA540317) | gut metagenome | isolation source: fecal pellets from male and female animal of same cohort | host: Peromyscus leucopus | place: USA:CA | collected 2017 | reverse complement strand
GTTAAGTATTACCTCGATTCAATTATGATGGATAGAGAACATCAGGAAGCTTATTGGGGCTTGGCAATTTCTTATAAGTATTTGACTGAATATGAAAAAGCTATAAAAACTCTCGTTAAGTTAACTGAATCGGATGACAAGAACGATAAATATTTCTTTGAACTCGGGGTTTGTCATCTTTCAAACGGATATCCTGCGGAAGCTATTCCTTGTTTAATAAAAGCGATTATTATTAATAAAGAGAATTTAGAAGCGCAAATTCAACTGGCAATTGCCCATGAGCTTGTTGATGAAACTGATTTGTCGTTGATGATTTATAACAAACTTATTGAAACAAATCCTGAATTTTTGAAAGCATATTATAACAAAGGCGCAATGTTGATGGGTATGGGCGATTTTATGGAAGCTTCAAAAACATTCTTCCAACTGATTAAACGTAACCCTGATTATTATAAGGCTTATCTTGGTATTGCAATGAGTTTTGATAAACTCGGACGTTACAGTGATGCTATCAGATATTATAAAAAGTTTTTGGAACTCAAACAGTTCTCGGAAGATGCTGTTTTTGCACGTGAGAGAATTTCTGAATTAAGAGAAATGATTTCGGGCAGAGAAAATAACTTTAGGCTTGTTTAAGTTTATCAAGATTTTGAAGTACACACTGTTCCAGTGTTAGAATGAGTTCTTCCATAGGCGATTCAGAGTTACTGAAACTTACTGTTTTATATGCAATTTCATACCCGCGAATACGAATTTTGTAATCATTATCTTGAAGCAAATTATCATATATGATACCGACGGGCGGGAGTTCATAATTATATCTGCTTTTGAGTTTGTTTCTGAGCTTGGCGGTTAATACCGGAATAGAGCCATCGTAATATCCGCTTGCATATTGCTCAAGTCCTTTTCCCAAGCGTAATTCGATGAGTGAAGGACCATAAGATGAAACATGAATCTTTTCATTGGCAGTTTTGTTTCCTTGTGATTTTGCAGATGATGTGTTTCCTCCTCCTGTGGAAGAATTGTATAATCTGATTTGTTCACTTATTTTTTTGATGTACGGAGATAGTATGTACATTATAATGGCAAGAAGTATAAGTATTACAATAAATCCAATTGCGCTAAGTCGGTAACAGGCTGTGATTGCTGCAGTAGTAAATAATAATAAGATTAATAATATTGATAAGTGAGTTTTTTGCATACAATCAGTTTTGTTTTAATTTGTTATAGTTATCCAGATAAATCTGAGCCATTTTGGTTTTATTCAGGCTTTTATAGGCATACGCAAGATTATAATGGAATTCTGCAACATCGTTTTTTAGGGTTACTGCTTGTTGAAAAGCGGAGCGAGCTTTCTTTACTTCTCCGAGTTTAAGATATGCACAGCCTAAGTTGTAGAAAACATAAGGATTTTCTTTGTTTAAAGATACTGCTTTTTTGTAGTTTTCTACAGCCATATTGTATCTTTCATCTGCAAGGTATAGGTTTGCAAGATTATAATAAGCTTTATAGTATTTTTTGTCTGTGTTGATTGCTTTCTGGTACATAAAAATTGCGTTAGATTTTTCTCCTTTTTCGTCAAGCAGGTTGCCCAGAAGAAGCCAATCTTGTGCCGAACGTTCGTTTTCATCGATTTGAAGAAGCAAATCCATGGTTTTATTGTGATTGTTGTCACTGTAAAACGCGGTTGCCTGTTTTGACAGCTCTTCATTTGCAAAACATCCGTTCACTCCCCAAAATAAAACTAATAATAAAGCTAATCTTTTCATAATAGAATTTTATTTTAAAAGGGGTAAAATTTCAACCGCTTGACCTCTATACATATATACCTCTTTTTGCTACGATAATTGTATAAGGAGAGTTTGAGATGCTTCAAAAAACAATACAGGTAATGGAATGTTCCAGAATTTTTTCTTTGCCGATGTCAATTTTGTCGTGGCTGGCGATTTTTACTTATGCATTGATTGATTCGGGTAATCTTTGGTATGGAGTTCTTGCACTTGTTGGGATTTGTTTGGTGCATTTGGGAACGAATCTTGTCGATGATTTTTTTGACTACAAAGCTTTAATCAAACAGGTGGATTTTGATAAGGCGGAATATCTGAAAAATTCTCAGAAAACAAAATGCCGATATCTTATTAATGGTGTTATGAAAGAGTCTGACATTCTTTTACTTGCAGGCGGATATTTTTTTGCCGCGCTTTTAATCGGCGCTTTTTTGTTTTTTAAATGCGGAAACGGAATTTTGTATTTTATGACAGCAGGGGCTATTATTGCTCTTGTTTACCCGTTTGTTTCAAGGATTTGCCTGTCTGAGTTAGCAGTTGGACTTGCTTACGGACCTGCTTTGTTCGGCGGGGTTTATTATGTGATGACGGGAACTTTTTCTAAAGAGATATTTTTACTCTCGATTCCTACGATGATAATGACAATTATACTTCTTTATATTCATACAGTTATGGATTTTGAGTATGACAGTAATGAAGGCAAAAGAACCATTGCAAATACATTTGATTCGCCTTTGGATTCTTTAATTATTCTAAAAATATTTTTAATTCTTGCTTATATTGCACCAATTGTTTTGTGTATTTTTGATATTGTTGACTGGCAGATTTTCCTTGTATATTTAACGATTCCTTTGGCTGTTGATCTGTACAAATCTATGAGCGAATTTGCCTGCAACCCTGATTCTGTTCCGGAGAGAAAATGGTATCATTTCCCGATGGAGAATTTTGCAAAACTGGTTGAACGCGGTGAAGCAGGATTTATGATGCGAATGTATCAAGCACGAAATTTAATGATTTATTTCACACTGTTTTTTGTTGTTGGAATAATTTTATCTCTTGCATTATAATCTAGGTATGACAGAAAAGATTACGATTAAGGGAGCGAGGGAACATAACCTCAAGAATGTATCTTTGGAAGTACCGAAAAACCAGCTTGTAGTTTTTACGGGTGTTTCGGGCTCGGGAAAGAGTTCTCTTGCATTTGATACAATATTTGCGGAAGGTCAAAGACGTTATATTGAGAGTCTTTCCACTTACGCACGCCAATTTTTGGGTCAGATGGATAAACCTGATGTGGATTATATCGACGGACTTACTCCTGCGATTTCCATTGACCAGAAATCAACCAGTAATAATCCGCGCTCAACAGTCGGAACTGTTACAGAGATTTATGATTATTTAAGACTTTTATATGCAAGAGTCGGAACTCCTTATTGCCCTAAATGCGGACAGCCTATAAAACCTCAGACAATTGATGAGATTGTAGACAGTATTCTAAAACTTGAAAATGGTACAAAAATTCAGATTCTTGCTCCGCTTGTTAAAGGTAAAAAGGGTGAGTTTCAATCGCTTTTTGAAGAACTTAAACAGGAAGGTTTTGTCCGAGTAAAAGTCGATGGTGAGATTTATAATCTTGATGAAGATGAAGTTAAACTTGCTAAAACAAAAGCACATACGATTTCTGTTGTTGTTGATCGTGTTGTGGTTAAACCTGAGGCAAAATCAAGGATTGCGGATAGTGTACAGATTGCGCTTCAAAAAGCTGACGGAATCACTTTGATTGATGTTATCGGCGGAGAAGAACTGATTTATAGTGAAAAACTTGCCTGTCCTGATTGTAACTTGAGTTTTGAAGAATTATCACCGAGAATTTTCTCATTCAATGCTCCTTATGGTGCGTGCGATAAGTGCGGAGGAATTGGTGTAGATTTCAAAATTGATCCTGATTTGGTTGTGCCGGATAGAACAAAATCAATTAAAGACGGAGCAATTTACCCCTGGAGCAAGTCTTCTACAGGGTATTATGATGATGTTATTAATGCGGTTAGCTCTGAGTACAAAATTGATTTGACTATTCCGTTCGGAGATTTACCCGAAGAACATCAAAAAATTATTCTTTATGGTTCTGACGAGCGTATTCCTATGCGGATCCGCGAATTTGGAAGCAAACGCTACCGTACCACTTTGCAAAAATTTATCGGTGTAATTCCATTCTTGATGAAACACTATAATGTAGATAGTGAGTATTGGAAAGCCGAAATTGAAAAATATATGGTAACTACTCCGTGTGAAAAATGCGGCGGAGCAAGACTTAAGCCGTTTCCTCTTGCTGTTAGAATCAACGGGAAAAATATTCACGAATTCTGTTTGATGTCGATTGATAAGGCTTATGAATTTGTTTCGGAACTTTATTTGACACTGAGTGATTTTCAACTAAAAATCGGTAAGCAAATTCTTGATGAAATCCGTGCAAGACTCAAATTTTTGCTTGATGTGGGTTTATCATATTTGAATCTGGCACGTACGGCAGGAACTCTTTCAGGCGGAGAAGCTCAGCGTATTCGACTCGCAACCCAGATTGGAAGCGGTTTGTCAGGTGTTTTATATGTATTGGATGAACCTTCAATCGGTCTGCACCAGAGAGATAACGACAGGTTGATTAAAACCCTTTTGAAACTTCGCAATATGGGTAATTCGCTTATTGTAGTTGAACACGATGAAGATACAATCAGAAATGCTGATTATGTTGTAGATATCGGGCCGAAAGCCGGAGTTAACGGCGGTAATGTTATTGCTCACGGCAGTGTAGAAGATATTATGGCTGCGCCTGAATCTATTACGGGCAAATATTTGAGCGGGGAATGTAATATTCCTGTACCTGAAAAAGTCAGAGATGGTAACGGGAATTTCTTACAAATCAGAAATGCTCATCTGAATAATCTTAAGAATGTGGATTTGGATATTCCTCTGGGTAAAATAGTTGTACTTACAGGGGTTTCAGGTTCAGGAAAATCAACACTTATGCAGGATTTAGTATATGAATATGCTATTCATAAATTACGCAAAAATAAACCAAAACCGCAAGGTGTGGATGAGATTTTAGGGTTTGAAAACCTTGATAAAATTATTGATATTGACCAGTCACCAATCGGCAGAACTCCGCGTTCTAATCCTGCAACTTATACGGATGTGTTTACTCCGATTCGTGAACTTTATGCAAAGACTAATGAAGCAAAAATGCGGGGTTATAAACCGGGAAGATTTAGTTTTAACGTAAAGGGCGGACGCTGTGAGGCTTGTGCGGGTGACGGTGTTTTAAAAATCGAGATGAACTTTTTGTCGGATGTTTATGTAAAATGTGATGTCTGCAAAGGGCAAAGATATAATAATGAAACGCTGGAAGTAAAATACAAAGGCAAATCAATTGCTGATGTGCTTGAAATGAGTGTAAAAGAAGCTTATGAGTTCTTTGAAAACATTCCGCAGATTGCAAACAAGTTGAAGACTCTTGTTGATGTCGGTTTGGATTACATTAAGCTCGGACAGAGTGCGACTACTTTATCGGGCGGAGAAGCTCAGAGAATTAAGCTGGCTTCAGAACTCAATAAACGTGCAACAGGAAAAACCTTGTATCTTCTGGATGAGCCGTCTGTTGGGCTTCACTGGCATGATTTGGATAAGTTGATTAAGATTATTCAGCAGCTTGCCGATAACGGTAATACGATTTTAATAATTGAGCATAATCTTGATTTGATTAAGATTGCGGATTATATTATTGATCTTGGGCCTGAAGGCGGGGATTTTGGCGGAGAGGTTATTGCCTGCGGAACACCTCAGGAAGTCGCTAAGAATCCGAAATCATATACTGGGCAGTATTTGAAACCGTATCTTGATTTATAAAATATATTTGTGCAATACTATATAAAAAGGGGTATCGGTAAATGCAAGTACAACCTATTAACAACGTGCAATCTTTTGGTGCGCTTAAAATTACACCTGAAGCAAAAGCTCTTATTGAGCGTGAAAAAGGTGGGAAATACAAGATTAAAAAATATACAAAAGAGTTAGAAAATTCCAGATGGGATTTGAATGTTACAGCACTTAAATGCCAAGGTTTTTCAGATAATATTTTTTCTTATTTTGGCAATAATCGTGAATGTTGTGTTATTCCTTCTCATTATAAAGATGAATTTGTAATGGTATATTCTCATGATCGTTATGGGGATAATGAGGACGACATTACGGATTGTCTAAAATTTTCCAGCTCTGAGAGAGCGAAAGAAGTTTATGAAACATTAAAAAATCATTTTCATGGTTCAAAAACTCCGCTTCAACATCTTGATTGGGATGTCTATGCAATGAAGGCGTTTACGGAAGCTGAACTTGTACCTCAAACAAAAAGCCCTTGGGCGCATTTTTTAAGACGGGAAAATGAATCTAAACATGTTGAACGCTTTTCAGCTCTTATAGAAGATAAGCCTGAGAAACCATCTTTCTTACAAAGATTAAACGCAGCTTGGAATGCTCTTCTTGGAAAATAATGTTGTATAATATTATTGATGAACGATACTTTGCGCGAAACAATTAAACTCGTACCCGAACAGCCGGGGTGTTATCTTTATTATAACGCCGAAGGCGAGATTATTTATGTCGGAAAAGCCAAGAATCTTAAACGCAGAGTTTACAGTTATTTCCATAAACAGCACGACAGTGTTAAAACAACGGTTCTTGTTTCGCAGATTGAGAAGCTTGAATATATTATTACGGATTCGGAAGTCGAAGCGCTTATTCTGGAATCCCATTTAATCAAGAAACACAAGCCGCGTTATAATATTCTTTTAAAAGACGATAAGAAATATCCGTATTTCTTAATAACTGATGAAGATTTCCCGCGTATCCAGATTGTGCGTAAAAAGAATCTTAATCCTGATAAGGGGCGTTTTTACGGGCCTTATACCGATGTAGGGGCAATGTATGCAACGCTTGATTTTTTGAAGAAATTATTCCCGCTAAAGCAATGTAAGACTCCGAAGTTTTCTAACAGGCCTTGTCTTTATTATCATATAGGCAAATGTCTTGCTCCTTGTCAGGGCAAGGTTACGCCTGAGGAGTATCAAAAACTTATTCAACAGGTTGAATTGTTTTTAAGCGGTAAGCAATCGGAACTCTTGAAACAAATTCAGGCTCAAATGCAGAAATACGCGGAAGAAGAACAGTTTGAAAAAGCTGCAAAAATGCGTGACAGTTATCTGGATTTGCAAAAAACTCTTGAGCGCCAAAAAGTTGTTTACGAAAATACTAAGCTCAATGAAGATATTATTGCCGTTATATACGAAGACGGAATCCTTGCAATTGTTATTATGATGATTCGGGAAGGTCGATTGATAGATAAAAAAGACTTTACTTATTTTGTGGATAATATTGATAAAAATGAGTATTTTGAGACATTTTTCCGTGATTATTATACAGGGCTTAAACTTGAGTTCCCTGATAGAATTATTCTTGAACAGCTTGAGAATAAAGAACTCTATCAGGACTGGTTAAAAGTGCTTTCGGGTAAAAAAGTTAGTATTAGTTTTGCAAGAGGTAAATACAAGGATTTATATGAACTTGCGATGAAAAATGCGGGTAACTTGTTAGAAAACGCAAAACTTAAAAAAATGGCACAGATTCGTGATGACTTTAACGAGGTAGGTTCGTATTTAGCTGAAAAACTTCATCTTACGAATTTCCCTAATCGAATTGAATGCTATGATATTTCGCATATTCAGGGTACAAATACGGTAGCATCGATGGTTGTTTTTCAAAACGGTCTTCCTAAAAAAACAGCTTATCGCAAATTTAAAGTTCGTATGACAGAAGGTAAACCTGATGACTTTTTATCAATGAAGGAAGTTCTGTCACGCCGTCTTGCGCGATTAGGTGAACCTAAATGGGAAAAGCCCGATTTGATTATTATTGACGGCGGCAAAGGACAGCTTTCGAGTGTTATGCAGATTGTAGAAGATGCAGGTGTCAGCGGAATTGATTTTGTTTCATTGGCAAAACGCGAAGAAGAAGTATTTCTTCCTCATCAATCAGAGTCTATTTTGCTTCCGCGGGATTCAAATGCACTGTATTTAATCCAGAGAATCAGGGATGAAGCTCACAGATTCGCAATAACATTCCACAGGGATTTGAGAAGTAAAGCCCTTAAGAATCCAAAATAATATATTAAGCATAATAATCCAACCTTTTAGCTTGTGTCTTTATATTTTCAGCCTGTGCTGCAACTTTATAATCCTGACCTGACGGGTCAGAAGGTGCCATAGCGGCTTTTATAACAGTATTTGCCTGCTCAATTGTTTTTTGCGGATTGTTTTTGTCCAATTTAGGCATAGCAATAGAAACATGACCGCCAATCGGGATTCCGTTAGAGTCTTTTTCTATAACAATTGGTCCGGCAAGAGTTCCTCCTGCATTTTTGTGAGCAAGCTCATGTGCATAAATCTCGTTATATCGTTGACGGATAGCCTGCTGCTCAAGATTTCTGAATGTAGAAACAGTCATTGAATTCATATAAACACACACCTCAGTGTATATTATTATACAGATTTTTTAGAATTATGCAATATATAAGCTTAACATTTCTACAAATATATATTGTATGATATAAATATTCATGATATTTTTTGATAAAAGGAGTTTATAATGCGTATCAATGCTGTATCACAACTTCAAAATCAGCCTTTTAATAAACATAATGTTAACTTAAAAAACAATAATGTTATTTCTTTCAGAGCTGGTTTGCTTGCTCCGGGTGAAAAAACAGCAATGGTTGTAAATAATTTATTAGGTAAAGGAATTATCTTGGATGCTTCTCAAAGATTATTACCTTCACGAGATTTTGTAGCAGGATGTATCGAAAATACTGTAACTGTATTTGAAAAATTATTTGGTTTATCCTCTTTGCCGTCGAAAATAACGTTAAAACCTCTTAAAGGACCCGTTGGTACATATATGAATTCAAATAATGAAGTCGCTTTTGATTCTAATATGTCTTGTTTTGAAAGTATGGCGAGTTTAAAAAAGGACAGTTTATCCGGAATTAATCCTTTGGGTATGACTTTAGGTGGAGCACTTTTGGGCATAGCTCCTAATTTTGCTTCAACCATACATCCGGCGCATGTATTTGTTCATGAATTTTCCCATAGTGCACACTATAATCATTTAGTAGAGCGTAATGGTCAAGAAGAGGCAGATAAAGTATGGTCCGGTTTGTACGGCTCAGGCGTTCCAACTTCTATAGGAAGGCTTATTACCAGATTCCACCTCGGGAATTATGCAGTTGCAGCAAATGATATGTGTGAATTTCTTGCTGAAAGAATGACGCAGGATATTTGTGACAATATGGATAGAAACTTTTGGACTAATATTAAAAGCACTGATGTCGGGTATACTGATATATACAATAGAAAATGGAACTATCGCTATTCTTCCCCTCAGTCTTATATTGATTATTTTACACAACAGGTCTGGAATGGGGACTTGGAAGGTGCTAAACAGGTAGGTTGTGATGCGGAAACATATTTGGATAGTTTAGATACAAACAAAGTTCCTGATTCAGTGGTTGGAGTTTTTGAAGGAGCCAAAAAAGGTGTCAATGCAATTGTAGAAAGTGTATCGGGTGGTGAGGTTTCGGCTGTAGTTTCTAAAGGCGTTGAACAGATTTCTCAAGGAATAGATGTTGCAGCTGAAAAAGTTAAAGGATTTTTTGGCAGATTTACAGATAGTCTTGATGCAAAAAATAAAATAAAAATTAAACGCTGGTGATAATTATGATTAGAATCAATCCAACAACACAAATCAATTATTCGTTTTCAGCATTATCTAAAAACAATGCTGAAATATCCCAAGATGACAAAAAGAAAGATAAGACAAAAAAGCTTGTTCTTGCAGTTGCAGGTCTTGCTGTTACAGGTGCTGCCGCAATATTAATAGGCAAAAAGTCTAAAATGACTTATGAAGAAGCTTTGAAAAAGAACGGTATTGAAATTAAAGATAATATTGCCGTTTTAATTAAGAACGGAGAAAAATATACAGGGTCGGTAAAACGTAATGTTCATGCTTATGGTACAAGAAAAGAAACTGTTACATTTGTAGACGGTGTTATGACTGAAAAAGTTTATCATAGTTTTAAAGGTAAAGAACTTGAGGGTGAATTCTATAAAGATGGAGTAAAACGTATAGCTGTTTCTCGAACTGCCAAAGTTGATTCAAAAAATGTTTGGTATACCAGATATGATTTTGATGACAAGGGTAAGCTTTGTGCCAGATCAACTTGTAATGATTTATGTAACGATAAATTTGAATCTGCCAGAGATGCTATAAAGAAACTTTAGATTAAAAACTCTATTGAAAATCCTGTTAGAATACTTATTAAAAGCAATGTCACTATAATTTTAACTGTATCTTTAAAATCGTTGTGTCTTAAAAGTACAAGCAAGCCTAAACCTGCGTTTGATAACAATCCGCTCATTGCGGCACTAAACGTAATTGAACCTTTAATCAGCATCATGGTTATTGCAATAGATACTGCACAATTCGGGATTAAACCAACGATTGCAGCTATTACACATTGCAAATACTTATGTGATGTATGCAGTAATGAATTGATAGAAATATTTTCCAGTACAAAATTTAAAAACAATGTAATTACAATAATAAATGCAAAAATGTTTACGGTATGCATAATCGGATGTAAAATAAGTTCTTTTTTATTCCCTGTTTCGGGATTGTGATTACAGCAACCTTCTTCATGAACTTCAATTTCTTCCGAAATTTCTTCTGCTTCTTCCTCTTCTTCGTCTTCTTCAATACTGACTCCGACAAAATCAATAAAATATCCTGCTAAAATAGCTATGAATAATTTTATTCCCACAATAGGAATAATTAAATGTGCTTTTTCCGGATATGCAAGAAGTATCGGAATACTTTCGTCGGATGTTCCCAAGTAAACTGCAATCAGGCATCCTCGGGTTAGAAGTTTTCTTGAATATAAACTGCTTGCAATAACTGAGAAACCGCATTGCGGCAGAATAGAAGCCAGAGCTCCAACTGCTACAGAACTTTTTTTAGCTGTTTTTACCCATCTGTCGATTTTATCCGAGAAATAAAATTCCATTATTTCGATTAAAACAAACGCCAGAAACAGAAGCGGAAGCATGTGAAAACTGTCTATAACAGCGTCTGCTGCCCAATCAGCCATTGGCAAGTTTTCAATAAACTTATCTAATGGAGCAAATATAATTTCGTTAAAATGATTTATTTTTTCAAAAATTTCGATTAACATATTTATATTAAACTCTTTATTAACATGACAATCAATCAGGTAAATAACCGAAAAGGAAAAACGCATGTCAAAAATTGAAATTAACAAAGAAAAATGTACAAGATGTGGCGCGTGTATTAAGGATTGTATAGCTTACGCCATTGAAGGTGGAACAGACTTGTTTCCGCAAGCTGCTGAAGGCGGAGAAGACAGATGTATCGGTTGTACGCACTGTATGGCTGTTTGTCCGACAGGAGCAATTTCTGTTGATGAAAAATCTATTGAAGAGGCGTTGAATCCGAGTTTGCCGAATCCTGATGACGTGCTAGGTTTAATACAATCCAGAAGAAGTATAAGACAATATAAAAACGAAGAAATCTCTCCTGAATTATTTGACAAATTAAAAGCCATGCTTCCATATATTCCGACAGGATGTAATACTAATACTTTGCATTTTTCTTTTGTAGAAACAAAATCTGCAATGGATTATTTAAGAACCTATGTTCGCACAAGGCTGTTAAAGATTATGGAAAGTTCTTTTATGCCAAAACTTGCAGGAAAATTTGTTAAATACAAAACTGCGTTTGAAAATGGGGAAGATGTAATATTTCGCGGAGCGCCTCACATGGTTGTAGTTTCATCCCATATTCATGCTCCGTGTGCCAATGTTGATCCTATTATTGCGCTTTCATATATTGAACTCTATGCAAATAGCTTGGGTTTGGGCACTTGTTGGTGCGGGTTTGCACAGGCATGTTTTAAACTCTTGCCGCGTCTTTCTGAAATGGTTCAAATTCCTGATGAATACAAACCTGTATATGTAATGCTTTTGGGTCATCCTGCCGTTAAATATAAGCGGACAACTATTCCTGACAGTTTTCCTGTAACAGCTATTACAGAGATTGAAGATGTAAAAATGGGCTGGACTAAAAAAGCAAGAAGAATATTGTTGAATTTTATTCGCGGATAATAAAAAAGGCGGCTCGGAACGAGCCGCCTTTTTTTATTTTGTGAATTATTATTCAACTTCAATTGCGCTTACAGGGCAAGCATCAGCAGCTTCTTTAACACAATCTTCGTTACCTGCAACTGCGTCTTCTTTAACGCATGCTCTATCTTCAACAGTGAATACAGCATCGCAAATTGATTCGCAAGCGCCGCATCCGATACATGAATCATTAACTTTTACGTTCATTATTAATTCTCCTTTTTCTATAATATCTTCCTTTTAGGGAAGTATACTTATTATAACTCAAATTTAAAAATTTAAAATAACCAATTTTCTATACGCTTAGCTATTGAATCAAATCCCAGAGTTAAGCCCAAATCTTTTGGTTCAATGCCTTTTGAATAGTAAAGAACAGGAACATATTCTCTTGTATGGTCTGTTCCTTCTACAGTCGGGTCACAACCGTGGTCAGCGGTGATTATTAATAAATCGTCTTCACTAATTAAAGGCAGAATTTCTTCTAAATAATCATCAATTTCTTCAATCGCTTTGCCATAGCCTTCTGCATTGTTTCTGTGTCCGAAGAGCATATCTGTATCAACAAGGTTTGTAAAGATTATTTCTCTGTCTTCGTCAGTGATATTTACCCCTTTATATTTCATTTCAGCAAGCGGCAGCTCTTCTTTTAATGCTTTTAGAGTAAGTTCCAAACCTTCTTTGTTAGAGCCTGTGTGGATTGCATGAGTAATACCTTTTTTAGAGAAAATATCTTCAATTTTTCCGATGCCGATTACTTTTGCTCCTTTTGATTTCACTCTGTCCAATACGGTTTCTTTAGGCGGAACCATTGAATAATCGCGTCTGTCTTTTGATATTCTGGTTGGTTTGCCGTCAATAACTTTATAAGGACGTGCAATAACACGTGCCACATTATAATTCCCTTCATCTAACAATCTGCGAGCTGTTTTGCACCAGCTGTAAAGCGTTTCAAGCGGGATTAAATCAGTATCAACCGCAATTTGGTAAACGCTGTCTGCGGATGTATAAACAATAGGATATTTAGTTGCGTGGTGTTCGTCGTTTAATTGTTCGATAATAGCAGTTCCGCTAGCAGGAATGTTTGCTAAGATTCCGCCGCAATTTGTTTCTGCAATAAATTTATCCAAAAGTTCTTGCGGGAATCCCTGAGGGAATGTTGCAAAAGGTTTTTCGCTGACAAGCCCTGCAATTTCCCAGTGTCCTGTTGTTGTATCTTTACCTTTTGATTTTTCCTGAAGAGTTCCATATTGTCCCATTGGTGTGGATGTTTTTTCAATGCCTTCAAAATCCTGAATATTTCCTAAGCCTAAAGCTTCAAGAACAGGAACATCAAGACCTTTGTTAAACGCACAGACATTTCTTAAAGTATTACATTGTTCTGTGTCGCCAAATTCATTGCAATCAGGCATTGCGCCGATTCCCATTGAGTCAATTACAATAATTACCGCACGTTTTTTACTCATAAACACCTCTGAATTGTTAAGTATGTAACAAATTTTTAAGCCTATGGAATCCAAAGACTAAAAAAGACTTTTATATTATAGCACAAGATTAAGATGGAGATAGTTTTATGGCAGATGTCTGGAAAATCGGGCAAGATGTAAAAGCTGATAAATTTTATGATGAAGCTAAATACATTGCACCTGGCTGCGCCATCTTTGGTAAAAGTGAAATTTTAGCAGCTGATAGATTAACCGCTGTTTGTAATGAAATGTCAAAAACTTATGACCAGATTATATTAGACCAAAACGATTATCTTGTAGAAATTGATGCTTCCTTGGATGAGATTTCAGGACTTGAATATGATTTAGAAGCAAAAGTTAAACAACTTGAAGCTGAAATTGAAGAGCTTCTTAAGAAAAAAGAAGACGGAACTATTACTCCTGAGGAAGAAGCAGAGCTTGAAACAAAAAATGTTGAGATAAATAATCTTACATCACAGACCAATACTCAAATAGCTGCTAAGAATAATGAATTAACAAAAAATGCCGATAAAGCAGGTGAAGCTGACAGAAAATCAAAAGCGGAAGTTGCAACTAATTATGGCGAAACTGCTGTTGAAAAAGGACAACCGTTATCAGAAACAAAAGATAAGAAAAAATCTTTCTGGAGAAAGCTTTTTGGCGGCTGGAATAAACAAGCTCAAAGAGATGCCGGCAAAAAGCTTTTAGAAGCAGGAAGCGGTTTGCTGGAACAAGTTCAGAACTCTTCTGATATTGATAACGAAATTGCAAAGAAAACAAAAAAATCTGTATAAAAATAAATTCTTTCATGCTAACATAATCCTATATTTAAAAATAAATATAGGAGACAAATTATGCAAGCCAGACGCGCATCAAGAGAATTAGCACTTATACTGTTTTCTCAGTTTGAAAAAGAAATAACACATTACTCACGTAAAGATTTTGAAGATATAATGCTTAAATCAGTTAGAATTCTTTCTAACTCAGCCTCAGAGGAAATTAAACTAACAGTTGGTTCTTTAATCGATATTAAAGCAATGTTGGATGATTACGAAGCTGAACACGAAAGCAACTTGGCTCGTCCTTTGGGTGCTAAGAATAAACCTGTTCAAATCCCTATGACAGATGAAATGCAGGCAAAAGTTGAAACAATGCTTGATGTAGCTGAAAAAGCAATTTTAGCATTAGAAATCGCTGAATTTACAACATTAGAAAACCAATCTGATGTTAAAAATTACACAGTAGAAATCGCAGAGCAATTCAAGCTTAACCACAAAGACATTGATGCTGAAATCCAGAAATATGCTAACGGCTGGGATATTTCAAGACTTGTTAAAATGGACAAAGATATTTTGAGAATTGCAATTACGGAACTTCTTTATATCAAAGATGCTCCATTGAAAGTTGTTGTTGATGAAGCTGTTGAACTTGCTAAAAAATACTCAACAGAAGATTCTTCATCTTTTGTAAACGGCATCTTAGCAAAAGTTATTGTTGAAAACGGGTTGAAATAACAAAAAACAACTTGGAGGTTAGAGTCAGTGGCAATTAATACTGAGATTTTAGATAAATGTATTCTGACATTAGAAAAATCTTATGAACAAATAAAAAAATCAGATGAGGGAACTATAGATTATGAAATGTATAGAAATTCCCTTGTAAAAAGCTTTGAACTGACTCTTGAACAGGCAGGTAAACTTTTAAAAAAAAGAATTACTCCGTTTTTTGCAACAAATAAAGCTGTTGATACTCTGAGTTTTAAAGATATTTTTCGCAATGCATTCAAACATTCTCTTTTATCTCAGGAAGAAGTTGAGCGATGGTTTATATATAGGGATAATCGCAATAATACAGCCCATGATTATGGCAAAAAGTTTGCAGAAGAAACTTTGACGCTCATTGAAACATTTTTAATTGATATTAAAAACCTAAAAGAGGTTATTGAAAATGAATAATCTCTTGATTGATTCAAAGTATTTAGAAGTTTTACAGAATATTTTCAAGGAATATTGTCCTGGCGCTCAGGTTTATGCTTATGGCAGCAGAGTTTCCGGCAAAGCTCATTCGGGAAGTGATTTGGATTTGACTATAAAAAACTTTCCTCCGGAAAAATATTTATTTGAATTAAAAGAGATAATATCTGAAAGTAATATTCCGTTTTTAGTTGATATAAATATTTTTGAAAATTTGCCGCAATCTTTTAAAGATGAAATTGAAAAAAATAATATAAAAATTTATTAACCTAATTAAGGAGTAATATGTTTAACCTTTTTGACAAACTCAAAAGTACAGTTTCTAAGACAGCACAGGCTCTTGTCGGGAATGTTGTAGACACGGTTTCTGAAGAAGCTGAGTTTAGTGAGTTTGTTTTGGATGATATGGAAGATATTCTTATCTCGGCAGATTTGGGCGTGAATTATGCAACCGAATTAACGGATAAGCTTCGTAATCAATCTAAAATTAAACCGTCGGATGTGAAAAAATTCTTAGAAGAAGAATTTCTAAAAACCCTTGATATGGCGGGTTCGAGTGAATTAAACTTCAAAGATGGTGAGCTAAATATTTACTTTATTACGGGTGTAAACGGTGCAGGTAAAACAACCCTGATTGGTAAAATGGCTTATATGTTTAAAGAGCAGGGCAAGCGGGTTTTGATTGCTGCTGGTGATACTTTCCGTGCTGCGGCAGAAGAGCAGGTTGATATCTGGTCAAAGCGTTCAGGTGCGGATATTGTAAGAAAAGATAAAGCAGACCCTGCTTCTGTTGTATATGAAGCAATCCAAAAAGCTAAAAACGAAAACTATGACGTAATCTTAGTTGATACAGCAGGACGTTTGCAGAATAAGTTCAATTTAATGGAAGAACTTTCTAAGATTAAAACAGTTATTGACAAAAATGCTCCTGAAAGTTTGCGTGAAAGCATGCTTGTAATTGACGCGAACACTGGTCAGAACGGATTGCAGCAGGCGAAAGTTTTCAAAGAGTGTGTAAACCTTACAGCTGTTGCTTTGACTAAACTCGATGGTTCAGCTAAAGGTGCGATTGTGCTTGCGATTGCAAAAGATTTGGGACTTCCTGTTAAGCTTGTAGGAGTAGGCGAGAAGATGGAAGATTTGAAGAATTTTGACTCGAAAGAGTTTATCAGCGCGTTGTTCTAGTTTGTTTAAGTCTTTTGAGCTTTTCTTTGTGTTTTTGCTCAAAACCTTTAATTGTTTTTGTTCGGAATTTTATAACTCTGTTTTTAGCAATTTCAATATCTGTCTTGATGGAGATTAAATCATTATCTTGTTCAAGAGTGTTTAATTCATCAACGGCATCAACGAGCTCGTTAATAAGATTTTCGAACTATTTTGTTATCATCATACGCATTCTAAGACTCAAGATATACCTCCAATTTTTCATATTGTTTGTGAATAAAGCGAGTGATATCATCAGCCCAGTAGATTTGTATATAATCCTCGTTAAACGGGCATTCTTCGAGAGAAAGAATCATATCTTCCAATATTTTGCAATAGATATATGCGCTTAAAACTGCTTCCTTGGCGTATTTGATTGATGTTTTGTGTGATAGTTTGTCCTGCATAAAATTCCTATTTGTTTAGTCTCACTTGGTAAATTTTTGTAGTTCTGTACGCCATTAAAAATAGATATATTTAACAATTTTGTACAGTCTGATTTGGTAGAAAATAGTAGCAAAAAAATCGACAATTAAATCTATGGCTAAGTCTGATTTAAAGAAGCTCGGTAAGAATATAAAGTTTTTGCGAAAAGGAAAATCTTTGTCGCAAGAAAAACTTGCAGAAATAATCAGTAGAAGCCGTAATTATATGGGAATGATTGAGCGTGCTGAAGTAAATACTCCAGTAGATACACTATTTGACATATCAAAAGCTTTAAATGTGGATATCAAAGAACTGTTTTCTTAATGTTACATGTACTCATACATTGTAACATTATAAAACAATATACACATTTAATATGATAATGTCAAGTTAAATGTAAGGAATAAAATGTCTTTAGATAGAAAATTGATAAGAAACGGTAATGGTTGGGCAATGTGTGTGAACTCAACTATCTTAGCGTTTTTAGATGTAAACCCCGAAACTGACATGGTTAAGTATATTATGGAAAATGATAGACTAATAATTACCAAAAGTGATAAAAAAATAACTAAAGATAATAAGTAAAACACTGACTAAAGAATTATTTGAGCGAATTTTAATAAAATCTTAATAATTGTTGTCCTTACAACTGTTCTATATTTCATGTTGGTTGTATAATATTGTATAAAGAAATGTTAGTAATAGAAAGTTGCGAATTTCGTGACGGAAAGTAAGGAGATAAAAATGTCAGAATTAACATTAGAAAGACAATCTTCTACAACTGATTTCGTAGGCGGCAAATGGCAGTCAGAAATCAATGTAAGAGATTTTATCCAGAAAAACTACACACCTTATGACGGTGATTCTAGCTTCTTGGCTGGACCAACTGCAGCTACTACAAAATTGTGGGAAGAATGCTGCGAATTGTTCAAAAAAGAACGTGAAAACGGCGGTGTTCTTGATATGGACACAAAAATCGTTTCTACTATCACATCTCATGGCGCTGGTTACCTTAACAAAGATCTTGAACAGATCGTTGGACTTCAGACAGATACAGCCCTTCAAGCGTTCACTTCAGCCTTTCGGCGGTATCAGAATGGCACAGAATGCCTGCACACAGAACGGTTACGAAGTTGATCCGGAAATCGTAAAGATTTTCACAAAATATAGAAAAACTCACAATCAGGGTGTTTTCGATGCTTACACTCCTGAAATGCGTATGGCTCGTAAGTCCGCTATTATCACAGGTCTTCCGGATGCCTACGGAAGAGGACGTATTATCGGCGACTACAGAAGAGTTGCTCTTTACGGTATCGATAGACTTATCGAAGACAAAAAAGCTCAACATGCTTCATTAGACGGTGAAATGACACCTGATAAAATCCAATTGAAAGAAGAAATCGCTGAACAAATCAGAGCTCTTCAAGAAATGGCTCAATTAGGCGATACTTACGGTTTTGATATCAGGAAACCTGCTTCAAACGCTAAAGAAGCTATTCAATGGTTATACTTCGGTTACTTGTCAGCAGTTAAAGAACAAAACGGTGCTGCAATGTCAATCGGTAGAACTTCAACTTTCTTGGACATCTTCATTGAAAGAGACCTTAAAAAAGGTATCATCACAGAAGAACAAGCTCAGGAAATGATTGACCACTTCATCATGAAGTTAAGATTAGTTAAATTCGCTAGAACTCCTGAATATAATTCATTGTTCTCAGGCGACCCTACATGGGTAACTGAATCAATCGGTGGTGTTGGTATTGACGGACGTCACATGGTTACTAAAAACTCATTCCGTTACTTACACACTCTTGAAAACTTAGGTACAGCACCAGAACCAAACTTAACAGTATTGTGGTCAAAAAGATTACCACACGGTTTCAAACAATATGCTGCTCACATTTCTATCACAACTTCATCTATCCAGTATGAGAACGATGACATGATGCGTGTTACTCACGGTGATGACTACGCTATCGCTTGTTGTGTATCTTCAATGAGAGTCGGCAAGGAAATGCAGTTCTTCGGAGCAAGAGCAAACCTTGCTAAGTGTCTCCTTTACGCTATAAACGGCGGTGTTGACGAAAGACTTAAAGAACAAATCGGTCCTAAATTCAGACCAATCACTTCTGAATACCTTGATTTCGATGAAGTTATGTCAAGATACGAAGATATGATGGAATGGTTAGCTGGTTTATATGTTAACACATTGAACGTAATCCACTATATGCACGACAAATACTGCTACGAAAGATCTCAAATGGCTCTTCACGATAGAGACGTTAAGAGATACTTTGCAACAGGTATTGCAGGTCTTTCAGTTGTTGCTGACTCACTTTCTGCAATCAAATATGCAAAAGTTAAAACTATCCGTGATGAAGACGGTATCGTTGTAGATTACGAAGTTGAAGGCGATTTCCCTAAATACGGTAACAACGACGACAGAGTTGACCAATTTGCAGTTGACCTTGTTAAGAAATTCATGGCTATGATTAGAAAACACTATACTTATAGAAATTCTATTCCTACAATGTCTATCTTAACAATCACTTCAAATGTTGTTTACGGTAAAAAGACAGGTAACACTCCTGACGGTAGAAAAGCTGGTATTCCTCTAGCTCCTGGTGCTAACCCAATGCACGGACGTGATTCTCACGGTGCTGTAGCATCACTTGCTTCAGTAGCTAAACTTCCGTTCAGCGATGCTCAAGACGGTATCTCAAATACTTTCTCTATCATTCCTAACGCTTTAGGTAAAGACGAAGTATTTATGGGCGACCTTGATATCCAACTAGACTGCGGATGCTGCGAAGGCACTTGCGGCTGCTAGGTAGGGGTAAATGTAAATTTTGCTGGTAGGTTTAACCTACCAGCTTTAAATCAAAAGTAATAAAAGAGGTAAATAAAATGGCAACACAACAAGAAGAAAATTTAATAAACTTACTTGACGGTTATGTTGAAAAAGGCGGACACCACCTTAACGTAAACGTATTCAACAGAGACACTTTGCTTGATGCTCAAGCACATCCTGAAAAATACCCTCAATTAACAGTGAGAGTTTCAGGTTATGCAGTAAACTTCATTAAGCTTACTAAAGAACAACAAGACGATGTAATCTCAAGAACTTTCCACGGTTCAATCGCAGGTTAATTAGTTTAAATCTAAAAGGGGCGGTTTGCTTGCAAACCGCCCCTTTTCTAATGTAAAAATATGATTTTTCTGTTTCCAAAAATTGGTATAATTATTAATATTATCTAAGAGGAAAATATAATGATTGACGAATTAAGACTTAATACGAAGCTTTTAGGCTATGAAGGTGTTATTGGCAGAAGAGATTTTGCAATAAATATTATTTATTTATGTATGATTAATGTTTTGTTTACGACTCCGCTAATGTGGCATTATGCCTCATCAGCAGAAACAATGTTTGACTTTTTTGCTTTTAATAAACTTTTTTTATCTGCACCTGCACTCCTTGTAATCTGGGTTTTGCTGGGTACAATCGGAGTCTTGTATGTTTCACTTTCAAACTGGATTAGACGACTAAATGATATAAACGGTTTTGTGAACCAAACTGCAAATATAGTAATCGGTTTTTTTGCCGTGCTCGGGGCATTCAGTTTCCTTTTGCCTTTTGGAGCAATGCTTTTAATAAGTTGTATTAATTCGGTTATCTTTTTAATACTTTTGTTTAAAAAAGGTAAGATTACAGGGAAATTACCATACGATTTTAGAAAAGATTTTAACTGGGGTGCGTTTTTTGGCACATGGATATGGGGTATTATCAATAAATCTTATCATACATTCTGGATTTGGGTTTTGAGTTGTACTCCTGCCGGTTTTTATTACCAATTGCTTTGTGGATTGAAAGGAAACGAATGGGCGTATAAAAACCGTAAGTGGAATAGTGATTCCGAGTTTAAAACATCTCAGGAAAAACAGACAATTGCATTTGTTGTGTTGTCACTTATAGTAATGCCTCTTCTTATTTTTGTTTTGACTATGGCAATCGTTTTTGCAATTGCATTTACAGCGGTTGATGAAACAAAAAATTCTCCAAATGGGGAATCCAAAACAATGAATACAATAGAAAAGGTATTGAATTCTTATACTTCATTGTATTTTGAGAGTCATACTATAACAGCGGATGAAAATAAGTTTTATGTGCTTTCAAGTGACTGGAATTCGTATTCATTTAGCGAAAAGAAAGATGTTTTAGATATGGCAGCAACAATGGCTGCAACAGAAAGAAGTAAAAAAGGTAAATCATCTACTAAATCAAAAGAACTTTCGAGAACAAAGATTTACAGTTCTGATAACGGACAGCTTTTGGGTGAGTTTTATCTTGACGAATCTTTGTTTGAAAATGAAAAACCTGATTTCAAACAAATTGTAAAATCTACAATGAAGGCATATAGATTTTATAAGGCAACAAAATAATAAGAAAGGAAATGATTTATGGATTTAGAAAATAATTCAGGTCAAGGAAAAGGTACTCCTGTTCTTGATATTGTTAAAAAAAGATTTAATTGGGGTGCATTTTTGCTTGGTTGGATATGGGGATTAGGTAATAAGACTTATCTAACATTAATTGAAATTCCTTTAACTTTAATTCCTTATATAGGTTTGATTATAAACTTTGGATTATGTATATGGTTTGGGATTAAAGGTAATGAGTGGGCTTGGCAAAACAAACATTTTAAAAGCATAGAAGCATTTCATCATAATCAGAAGAATTGGGTTATTGGCGGGATTATTTTTCAGATAGTGTTTAATCTTATTGGATTGTTAATAATTGGTATGATTGCAGCTATGACTGTTCCTACATTAATGGCAAATACGGAAACGCAACTCATTAATACAATGATAAAAAAAGAAATTTCTACTGTGAATGAAGTTGTGCTCATGAGTGAAGCATTAGAGAATAAATGTCAATTGACTTCAAATGGACTTGCTGCATGTTTTGCAAAAAGAATGAATACGGATTATGTTGATGGCAATAGCTTCAATGCTGCTGATGGTTCAGTTTGGACATTCAATGCAGATGGAAAATATTATATCAAAATTGATGTAAATGGTGTAAAAGGACCAAACAAGGAGGAAGCAGATATTATAACAATTCCTTTGCATGTTAAATCAAACGGGTATCTTGAAATAAAAGAAGATGAAATTAAAACCTAATTAACGTGAGTCTGTTGGTAGTAGAAACTACAGAGGTCGACCTGTAGTTTTAAAATAAATTTATATATTATTAATGTCGACCGACCAAATATTAAAAAAAGGAGAAAGATTTATGACAGAATTCGTAAACAATTCAGGACAAGGACCTCAAGCAGCAGCACCTGCTGAGGTTTTAACAAGTTTCAACTGGGGTGCATTTTTCTTAAGTTGGATTTGGGGTCTTGGAAACAAAACTTATTTAACATTGACTATCTTTGCTACTATTTTAGTTAGCTGGATTCCATTGATTGGAGGTTTGATTCCATTAGGGTTAGCTATCTGGTTTGGTATGAAAGGTAACGAATGGGCTTGGCAGAACAAACAATGGGAAAGCGTTGAGCAGTTCCATAGCGTTCAAAAAACTTGGGCTACTTGGGGCTTAGGTCTATTTATAGTAGGTATTGTCCTAGGTATTTTGCTTGGAGTTCTATTTGGTGCTGCTGCTGTTATGAGCGGTGCTGCTAACTAATTATATTTTATAAATAAAGGGGTCGGAAAACTTTGTTTTCCGACCCCTTTTTAAAATAAAAAGGATGCACGAATGCATCCTGAAAATCCAACTATCACAAATCAATATATTAAATTAAAATCTATCTTTATCCCAAAACCTATCGGCTTGTAGGTTTACAAACCAATTGAATTCATTTACCCCCTCCTATAGAGGTTTGTTCCAAAGAGATTCAGCGAATTTGCTTTGAACAGCGCCGTTTTCAACTGATAGAGAAACATTGCTTGGAGTGAAAATGAATACCATATCACTAATTTTTTGAGCTGTTCCGCTAAGAGCATGAGCTGCACCGCAAACAAAGTCGATTGTTCTTTGAGATTGTTCTTTATCCAATAAATCAAGGTGGAGGATAACAGTTTTCTTATCGATTAATTTTTTAACGATTTGAGCTGCTTCACTGAATGAACGTGGTTCAATAACAGTAACTTCGCCTGATTTATAGTTATTAGGATGGCTTACTACTTTTGATTCTCTTTCAAAAGAACGTTCAGGCATAGCAGGCTTAACTCTTGTACCGTACATAGTGTCTAAAGCTAATGTTCCGTCAACATCGCTGCTGTAATCATCCATACCATTATCAAAATCGAAAGCGTCGTCTTCGCTGCCGTCGCTGAATCCTTTAGTGATAATGTTTACAAAATTCTTTAAGCCATCTGATAGTGCCATCTTTCCTCCAATTTTTATTAATTAAATAACTTTCTTCCAATTCTAATTATTGTTGCGCCTTCCTGAACTGCGATTTCGTAATCGTTGCTCATTCCCATTGAGAGTTCGGGAAGTTTTATCTTGAATTCGCATTCAAGCTCATCCCTAAACTTTCTTAAGTCACTGAATAAACTTTTCAATTCATCTTTAGATGCTCCAAAAGGTGCCATATTCATTAAACCGATGACTTCAAGTCCGTTGAGGTTTAATATTTCAGACAAATCTAATTTGAGTTGTTCTTTTGTATATCCGAATTTTTGCTCTTCTTCCGCGTTGTTAACCTGTAATAAAACTTTCTCTCTCTTATTAAACAGACAGGCTGATTTGGAGATGGCTTTTGCCAGTTTCAGTGAATCAACTGAGTGAATGTAATCGAAATGTTCAACTACTTTTTCAGCTTTATTCGTCTGAAGATGTCCTATGAAGTGAAACTTTGAGTTATAGCGAATCTCTTCGGGAAGCGATTTAATTTTATCAATTGCTTCCAAAGCTCTGGATTCCGCGAAATCTCTAAGACCTGCTTCATAACCTTTTATGATGGCATTTAATCCGAAATACTTCGTGACTCCTACTATTCTTGGTTTTAAAGGTGCAATTTTATTTTTGATATCGATTAGATTGGCTCTAACGACAGCTTCATCAACTAAAACTTCTCCGCCCCATTGGCTTGGAGGAATAAATTCCTCATTTGTTTTGTGATTGTTCTCGCTAATGTGAGACATTCCCCTCGACCTCTATTGTATTATATACCAATCTTCATGACCTGTACAAGTGCCTGTTTGTAACAACTTTTCTGATTTTGCCGAACATGCTGAAACCCATGATTCACATGGATTTCGACCATGTCTAATTTATTAAGTTTTGTAAAGTTCATGAGTTTTGTTAAGAACTTGACATGATTTTTAATGTCAGAGGCATGCCTTTTTTAGATTAGGGCATGCCCTAGTTTGGAATGTGACGTAAAGGCGGGTTTGGAATATGTATACCAATTTGTAGATAACATTAAACCAGCCGTCTAAATGTCTACGTGCGTAGCACTTATTGACCCAAATATGATAATGTTTCCATTACGGAACTTGCAGTTCCGAATACACGTGAGTTCATCTGAATCATACGCTGAGCCATAATCATATTAGATAATTCTGTTGCGATATCTACGTTTGAGCCTTCATATCCACCCGGTTCGATTGCTCCGAATGCCATTTCACCTGCTACACCGTAGAAGATATCACCAACATCAGGACCCCATTCCCATAAGTTGTTGTTAAGTGATACAAGACCTTCCTGGTTTACCATTGTTGCAAGTTCAATTACAAAGTTGCAATCTTCTCTAAGGCTTGTGCTTTCACGGATAACATCATCACCCGTAATCATAACGCCCTCAGGTGTTACATATTTCCATTGAACGGTTTCCGCTTCATCAATGAATTGTGTAAGAATTGACCCGTCGTTATAAGTTGCGACAAGGATTCCGTTTTCATCAATTGATGTTGTTGAGCTTGAAATTGCGTTTTTGTCATTGTAGTTGATGACATCTTGTAATTTTACGACTTGCGCAATTTGTTCGGATGTTTTGTTGTTTGCAGAAAGCCCTGTTTCACCGAGGAAGTTACTTGTTGTGCCTTCTGAGATGAATTCAATGTTGCCGCTGTATGTTATTGAGCCGTTGTCAGCAGAGAAAGAAGCATCCGTATCTTTAAGTGCAGCGTTAAAGTTTCCGATTAGGTCTGCAACTGTTGCATCTTTGCCCGGAACTTGTAAGTTGACTTCATGAATATTACCGTTATTATCTGTAACTCTTGCTTTAACAACACCTGATGTAATACTTGCATTGTTAAGCTCTGCAAGAGTTTTTGCATTGATATCAGGGTCGCCCTGAACAACTCTGTATAGGTTTTTAGGGATTTTAACGGTTTGGCTTGAGCTTGCATTTGAATAAGCACTTTTTGCACCAACAACTTTTAATCCTGCTTGTGTAACAAGATTTCCGTCTGAGTCTACATTGAAGACGCCGTCTCTTGTGAAAAATTGTTTTCCGCTTGCATCTTGTACTACAAAGAAGCCTGTGCCTGAAATCATACAATCCATATCACGACCTGTTGAAACGAAGTTCCCCGGAGTGAAGTTTCTTGTAATACCGCCGATTTTAACCCCGAGACCGATTTGTTTAGGGTTGGTACCGCCGCCTTCTTTTGTAGCTGCACTACCGTAAGACAGGTTGTTTGAGTAAAGTGTTTCAAAAACCATGTTAGCGGATTTATATGCGGTTGTGTTAATGTTGGCAACGTTGTTTGCAATAACGTTGATTTGGGATTGTCCGGCATTAATACCGGTAGTTGATGTGTGCAATGCTTGTGACATTTATTATTTTCCTCCTGCCCGTGTCGGGGTGTTAATTATTTATGCTGCTTCTTTTACTGCAATAATATTTGCAATTGAATAATATTTATCGTTAATTTTAACCTTGCCTGTGCCGTCTTCGAAACTTGCTTCGGTAACTTTACCCGTAATCTTCGTAGCACCTGATTTGTCTTCAGGGTCTTTGATTGTAACTTCTTTACCGATAAGTGAAAGGGTTTGGTTGATTTCTGAACTTGTTCCGATGTCGTTATATAACGCAGCAATGTAGTTCATACAGTTTTCCAAGCCTTCGTTCATAGAAGTCATCTGTTCTAATGAAGAATATTGTGCTAATTGTGCAAGCCATTCAGTGTTGCTTGTAGGTTCTGTCGGATCCTGATTCTGAAGCTGCTGCAACATTAAGTTCAAAAACATGTTTTTATCATCAGTTTTTGTATTAGGATCTCTTCTCTGTGCTGCAAGATTATTTGCAGTTGTCTGGTTTTGCATATTCGTAATTTGTGTACTTACTGATGTCATAACCTTCTCCCGTCTATCTTTTATACTTTACCATTTTCTTTTTGTTGAGCTATTGTTTTTTCAAAAAGCCCTTTTTCTTTTTCCTCTCTGTTTTGAGGATTTTGTTCTTTGTTTCCGCCTCTTGAACCTTCTTGTTCAGTCCAGTCTGCGTTATATTCGCTTTTTTGTGTATCGTTTACTTTAACTGCCACATTGTCAACACCGACTCCGTGTGATGTTAGAGTTTCTTTGAGTCCGTCCAAGCCTTTCATAAGTATATTTCTGGCTTCCTGTGTAGCTGTTGTGAACTGCGCGGATAAACCTTCCGGAGACTTTATAAGTTGGACTGTAACTTTACCTAATGATTCTGGATTGAGAACAATATCAACTTTTGATGTGTGTTGTAAGCTTTCTAAATGTTTGCTTACTTGTTCTATTATCTTGCTCGGTTCAGCTGTAACAGGTTTTGCTTCTGTTTTTGGTATCGGAATATCAAAGGTTTGGATTCCCGAGTCTTTATGAAGAGCAAATTTTATTCCCTGTTCTTCTGCACTCTGATGATTCATAAATGTTGAATTGTTATTTGTAGAATCACTTTCGGCTTCTATTGATTCAATATTGAGTTCTTTCAGCATATCTTCATCCATAGAAAGCTCTTGGGTGTCGCCTTCTGTTTTGATTTCTATGGTTTCGGCATCTGCGGCAGTTTCCATGATTTCTATGGATTCTGTTGTTTCAATTTGAGGTTCAAGTTCCAATGTGATTTCGTGATTAGCTGTTTCAAGTGCCTGAGCAAACAGAATAATATTGCTTTCTTCTGTTTCTTCTTCGGTTTCGAGGTTATCTGTTGATTCTGTTATATCTTTTTCAAAAGTCAGATTTAAGGATGTTTCCACGTTAGCCTCGCTTGTTACTTGTGATAAAAATTCCTTAAAATCCGCTAACGTATCCGATTCGTCGATAGTTTTGTTTTTCATATCGCCTATTGTGCAGGTTTTGTTTTCTAAAACAGCAGAAAAATCAGTATCAGGAGTTTCAGTGTTTTTGGTTGAAAGCACTGTCTCCATATTATTCAAATTATTTATTGCTGCTGCACTTGTCATCTGTTAAACCTTGCTGATGTAATATCGTCTAATTCTTTAGTCTCTGCTTGTAAAAACTCTTTGTAGTATTCTTGTTCCTGTTTTTCTTTGAGTTTTTTTAGAACTTCGACCTTTTTGTGAGCTTCTCTTACTTCGATTTGTTTTCTTTCCAAGATTGCTTTCGTGTTTGCAATCAATCTTTCTTGATTTTTTTCATCTACGGTAAGTTTTAGTCCGTAACCTCTATGACTTTCTACTTGCTGAATATCTAAAGTATCAAGGGTATAAAGGTTTTCCATTTGTTCGGTGTTCAGATGTTGGGATTGGATAATATTGTTTAATTTTTCTTCCTGTTGTTTTAGCACAGTAAGAATTTTTGCCGCTTCTATGCGGCGTTGTTCAAGCTCGTTTTCGCGCATATCAAGCACGACCTGTAATCGGAACTTGAATTTTTTCAATTTATCTTACCTCGTCTCCGCCAAGCATATAGATATACTTAGTACCTCTAACACTATACAGCATGAAGCCATGCCGCCCATCATATAGATGGTTGATATTGTAAACTTTTGTAAAAACAATGTCTGCAAACTAGCAAAAAAAATTTTGCCCGAGTTTTTTAATATATATATAAAGCTCTCTCTTCTTATTTAAACGGACAGGCCTTGGTTACAATACTCAAGGTCTTTTTTTTGTGCTACGCACGTAGACAAGGGTCGGGTGACATATCACAATACTACAAGATTGGAGTTATATTCCAAGTCACCCTCTGCTGTATCAGTTACTAGCGGGTTCACATTGGTTGGATTAATTGTTTATCCCCTTTGTGATAAAATTGGCATATTAGCAAGGAGAAGTTATGAATTGTTTTTTTAGAGATCAGCACGAAGCTTTATATAATGCAACCAAGCCGTATCAATATGTTGGCGGAGAGTTTTTATCAAGAAATAAAGATTTTGATGAAGCATCAGTAAGATTTGCATTTGTATTTCCTGATAAATACGAGATTGGGATTAGTAATCTTGGCGTAAGAATAATTTATGACCGAGTTAACTCTTTTAAGCGACCAGCCGGTAGTTCTAATCCGGACCAATTCATTTACCCCTTTATGGCTGATAGGGCTTATGCTCCTGAGGCTGATTTTAAACCCGAAGCTTTGTATGGTGTGGAATCTAAGCGTGCTTTGTGCGACTTTGACGGGATTGGATTCTCTTTGCAGTATGAACTTTCATATCCTACAGTCTTAAAAATGTTAGAAATGTCAGGGGTAAATATAAGAAACGATGAAAGACTCGATGATGAGCCGATTGTGTTAGCGGGCGGGCCTTGCGCGTTTAATCCTTTGCCGATGGCAGAATTTATTGATGTATTCTGTATCGGTGACGGGGAAGAAATGATGGTGGAAGTTTGTGAGGTTTTAGAACGAACAAAGGGAATGTCAAGAAAACAAAGAATTGAAGAACTTTGTAAAATCAAAGGCTGTTGGTCACAGCAGGTTGGCGGAGATGTTGAAAAACGTCTTGCGCCTTTGACTTTGGAATACGCTTCAACCTCTTATCCGATACCGTTTTCAAGTTCAGTACACGATAGAGCAATTGTGGAAATTCGCCGCGGATGCGGTCGTATGTGCCGTTTTTGTCAACCGGGGCACGTAACTTTGCCTATTAGAGAACGCTCGGCAGAAGATATTATCAAGATTACGAAAGAGCTTGTAAATAATACAGGCTATGATGAGTATTCTTTACTTTCATTGTCTTCGAATGATTATTCAAATATCAGAGAAGTAATTAAAGAGCTTGCTGTTGATTTTAATAAGCGAAAAATTTCTGTATCTCTTCCAAGCCAGCGTATTGACGGGTTTAATCTTGAACTTGCAAATCTTGTGCAGTCTGTTCGTAAATCAGGTATGACTTTAGCGCCTGAAGCAGGTAGTCAAAGATTACGCAACGTAATTAAGAAAAATATTTCAGAAGAACAGATTATTAATGCCGCATTGACCTTATATGAAAACGGATGGTCTAAACTTAAGTTTTATTTTATATGCGGACTTCCAACCGAAACAATGGAAGATATGGACGAGATGGCGGAGCTTTTGAATAAAATCAAATACCGCGCAAAATTACTTAAACGCGAAAAAGGTTTAACTCACGGTTTTGAAATAACATGCACGCTTTCAATATTTGTTCCGAAACCGTTCACTCCGTTCCAATGGTGTCCGCAGATGGATTTGGATGAGGTTACGGCGCATATTAATTATCTAAAAGAAAAGACTAAACATATTAAAGGTTTGAAAATCAATTACCACGAGAAATTTGTTTCTCAAATTGAAGCGGTGCTTACCCGTGGTAATGCAAGTCTTTGTAAATACATTGAAGCGCTTTATAACAAAGGGTGTTATCTTGATGCTTGGGGCGAATATTTTGATAAAAATGTTTGGAAAGAAACCGCCGAAGAATGCGGATTTTCTCTGGAAGAACTTGCAAAAAAAGAATACGGATTAGATGAAGCCCTTCCTTGGAATTTTATTAATGTAGGTATTGAACAAGATTGGCTTAAGAATGAATACAAACAATCATTTGCACAAGGTTGCGAATTTAATCTCCAGCCGACTTGCGAGAATAAATGTGTTCATTGCGGGGTTTGTCCTAATCTTAAAACTCATAAAGTTCTTGCTAAACCATATACGGCATCAGAAGAAGGACAAAAAATAGTGACAATTGAACAGGCTGATCCGAGAACTGTTCATCCTGATCCTAATATTCCTGTTTACAGATGGCGTTTAAAAATCACTAAAAAGGGTTTGTTGAAGTATTTCTCTCATCTGGATTGGCAGAATACTTTCCATAAGGTTCTTGCTAGAACAGGATTAAATATGGCTTATACACTTGGTTATAACCCTACAATGAAGGTGTCAATGGGGATTGCGCTTCCGTTGTTTGCAGAAAGCAACGGTGAGCTTATTGATATTGAGATTTTGGACAACCTTAATGAACAGGAGTTAAAAGATATTATTAATCCTAATTTGCCTGACGGGGCTGAAATTGTTTCCGTTACTCCTGTTGAGCGCTACTGTACAGCAGTTGAAATCGAAGCGCAATGGGCGGAATACAGAATTAAGCCGTATTTCAAATCTGAAGAAAAATCTCTTTACAATTTTGAAAAATTCCGCTATGATGTAGAGAGAGTTTTATCTTCCGATGAGGTTTTAATCACGAAGAAAAACAAAAAAGGTTTAGAAAAAACAACAGATTTTAAGAAATCTATCGGTAGTTATAGATTTGAAGAGAATAGTCTGTTCATACATCTTAAAACCGGTCAGGGTTCAGAGATACCTGCGCTAAGAGCAGATAACTTAATGGAACTTGTCGATTCAGAGAGGTTATACAATATCACAAGACTCCGTTTCCTTGACGAAAAGTTAAGAGAATTATAGTAAAGGATTTAGAGAATGAAAGAAACAAATGTCGCTAACAAGATTATTATAGCTGAGCGCGATAATATTGCTGCGGTTGTAGAGAATGGAAAAGTAGCAGAATTTTATGTACACAGAGGAGAAATAATCCTCGGAGATGTTTACCTTGCACAGGTTGAAAATATTTTGCCAAGTATTGAGGCAGCATTCGTAAATGTAGGTTCTGATAAAATGGGCTTCTTGCATGCGCAGGATATCCCGGGCAAAGGTGCTTTGCAGGATAAAGTTAAACCTAAACAAAAAATGGTTGTTCAGGTTGTTAAAGAACCTGTTGGACACAAAGGTCCTCGTGTAACTACAGAAATTTCGCTTCCGGGCAGATTTTTGGTACTTATGCCAAACGAAACAGGTATTAACGTAAGTAAAAAAATTACTTCTGCTAAAGAAAGAGCAAGGCTAAAATCGGTTGTTAATCTTCTTAAGCCTGTCGGTGTAGGTATTATTGTAAGAACAGAAGCAGAAGGTCAGACAGAAGCTGATATTCAGGAAGATTTAGAAATCCTTTTGGAAAAATGGAACAATATTGTAACTTCTGCTGAAAGCCTGACTCCTCCAAATCTTTTATACAGAGATCAGGATTTGTTATACAGAGTTATTCGTGAATGCTGTAACGAAAATACACAGGAAATTATTGTAGATACAGGATTTGCTCTGAGCCGTGTGCAAAACATTCTTCAAAACTGGCATATGAACAAGAATATTAATGTAACTTTATACAAAGGTTCTGAACCGTTGTTGGTTGCAATGGATATTCATAAGGAAATCAAAGCGGCTTTATCAATGAAGGTTAATCTTCCGTCAGGCGGATATTTGTTTATCCAGACAACAGAAGCATTGACAGTTATTGACGTTAACAGCGGTAAGTTTACTAATTCGGCAACTCAAGATGAAACAATTTTGAAAACCAATATTGAAGCGGTTCATGAGATTGCACGCCAGTTAAGACTCCGCAACATCGGTGGTATGATTATTATCGACTTTATTGATATGAATTCACGCGTTGATAAACTTACAATGATGGAAGAGCTTGAAATTGCGGTTGAAGCTGATAAAGCAAAACCACAAGTCGGTCAGTTATCAGACTTAGGGCTTGTTGAAATGACCCGTCACAGACAAGGACAGGCAATCAGTGAAATTTTTGCAAAACGCTGTCCTCATTGCCAAGGCAACGGATATATTATGGAAGATATTAAGTTCGCTTCTGCTACATCTGAGGGTGAATACAGAGCAAAAGCTGCTAAATTGAAACTTCCAATGGGCAATAAGAAAAATAAATTTAATAAGTTCAATAACAAACCTGAAACAGAAGTAAAAGAAACTCCAATCGTTCAGGAAGAAAAACTTGAAGAAGTTACAAATCCTTCTGTAGAAGCTCAAGCAGAGGTTCAAGAAGTAGTTCAGGAAAAAGAAACTAAAAAGCGTAATTCCAGAAAACCAAAATTTGATAAGAAAAAGGTAAAACAAGAAGTAGCTGATGAAAATCTTGCTCAAACAGTTCTAACCGAAGGTGCTGAAATTGAACCTGTAATCGCTCCACAACCGGAAGCTGGTCCTATTGTAGAAGAAGCTCCTGCGGTTGAAGCCGAAGCGGAAGAAGCTCCTAAGAAAACAACCCGCGGACGCAGACCAAACAGAGGTACTCAAAAGAGAACACGTACAACTAAAAAGAAAACTGAAGCAGAAAGTACAAATGAAGAGTAAAATTTTTGCAATAATGATTTTAACAATGCTGGCACTACCTGTACAAGTACAGGCAGTGCCATGTCATGAACCGACAGAAGAAAATATTCAGGAAGAAGTTGTAACACCTGCCGTTCAATATAAACAGCCTGTCAGCAAACGTAAAATTGCTAAGAAGTTTTTGTTTGCAATGGGCGGAGTCGGTGCTTCTTCTCTAATTATCTTTTTGATGTTGAGTCTTTATAATAAAGTGCGCGAAGGATTTTCAAACGGAGCAAAAACTCCTGATGGTGAAGTTTCTCTTGAAACTCCCGATGATTTGCAAGGTGCTGTTAGAGCGTTTTTGGATAAGACAGATTGGAAATAGTTTTATTTTTCACAATCATTCACTCCATATTTACCCCCGCAATCAATCGCTCTGCCGAAAATCAATCTAATGCCCGCAAAGCGTTTTTTGAGAGTTTCGCCTAAGCCTATGATGATTTCGTTTATGTTGCTTACAACTGTGTTTACATTTCTGATTACGCAGTTAATTAAGTTAATACTGTTATTATTGACATTATTTGTAACTCCTGTTATGTTTTGTGTTGTCATAACAAGGTTTCTGCTTGTGCGTTCAAGGTTTTCCAGAGTAGTATTGATATAGCCCTGCTGTAATGAGCTTTGAACGTGATAAGAAGCATCAGCAAGGTTTCTTGATGCAAGATTAACATTCTGGACAGTGTCGTTGATAGTAGGTTTAACGTCTTCTAAAATACCTGTCATAACATTTATCATTTCTGTAAGAGCGTTGAATGTTGCGCCTGCGGATTTGATTGTTTCGTTTACGTTTTCTTTTATTTCGTCCAAACCGCCGTTGTTTGCTTGTTCTTGCATAAAGTTTTCAAAATTGATACCTTTAGTACCTTCCAATAAGGAATGATTGCGAAGATGTGCAAGATACGGACTGTCAGGGTAAATCAATTCGATATAATCTTTTTTATCTTTACGTCGAATCATTGCTTTTGTGTTAGCAGGGAGTTTAAGTTGTCTTAGTCTTATTTTCATATCCACACGGGTAGAATGAAAATCGGGACTCGGATATACCTTGACGGTATGACCGAGTTTAAAACCTTTGTAATACACAGGAAGACTTCGTCTGAACGGTTCGAGTTCTTCAAAATCTACAGTAATACGAATTTGTCCCCAAATATAGTGTAGAAAGAATAAGAGTCCTGTAATTATAATAATGTAATACAAATATTCCCGTTTCATAATTGAATTATTCTTTGAATTATTATGTAACGATATTGCCTAACAAGATAGTTTGGTATCCACCCTCATCAGCCCATTCGGGCAGCTTCTCCCGTCAAGGGAGAAGCGTGAAATTCGTTTTTTGTATTATAATAATAGAAGAGGTGAATTATGTCTGAAATTTTAGGAAATATACATTCTGTTGAAAGCTGCGGTACGGTTGACGGCCCGGGAATAAGATTTGTTGTTTTTACTCAAGGATGTCCTTTGAGATGCCAGTATTGCCACAACCCTGATACTTGGGATTATGTTGGTGAAGCTAAGAAAATGTCAGCAGATGAGATTATGGAACAATACCATGGTGTAAAAGAATTCTGCGGCGGGGGAATTACCGTAACAGGCGGTGAACCTTGGGTTCAGATTGATTTCGTAACGGATTTGTTCAAAAAAGCTCACTTGGAAGGTGTTCATACCGCGCTTGATACATCGGGATTATTGTTTAATAAAGACAATACGGCTAAGATTGATGAACTTTTGAAATATACAAGCCTTGTGCTTTTGGATATCAAACATATTGATGACGAAGAACACAAAAAACTTACAGGTCATTCCAATAAGACAATTTTGGAGTTTGCAAAATATTTATCGGATAATAAGAAACCAATGTGGGTACGTCACGTAACAGTTCCCGGAATTACTATGAACGAAGAATACTTGACCCGTCTCGGTGAGTTTTTAGGAACTTTGAATAATGTTGCTGCGCTTGATGTATTACCGTATCACGATATGGCAATCCCAAAATACGAAAATTTGGGAATAGAATATCCTCTAAAAGATGTTCCGCCATTGACTCATGATGAAGCAATGGAAGCAAGAAATATTATTTTAAAAGCATTTAAGCGTGTAAGAAGCGGAAACTAAAGACTGATTTTTTTTACCAGTTCTGTGCGATAGCGTTTATAGTTATTATTCAAATCCGTGCGTTCAATTGCTTTATTAATAGCATGGATTGCGTTTTCGTAATCCTTAATTTGTTCGTATGCGTAAGCAAGATAGAAATATGCAAAAGCTGTGTCTTCCATTTCTGCCTGATATTTTAATGCGTGTACACGTTTAATATCTATGCGTTTTTTCATAGATTCATATTTTTCAAAATCTTCTTTAGCACTTACGTGGTCACCCATAGCTTCTTTGATTTTTGCTCTGCGTTTGTATAAGAAATAGCTTTCGTCATCTCCGTTAACCTCATTTATGGCTAGGTTAATGTATTTGAGTGCAGCTTGTTTATCACTGTAAAAATTTTGTTTTGATAAATCGTAATAATATTTCATTCTGTCGGTTTTTACGAGAGTTGTATCAAAAGCATAATTGATAGCTAAAGTTTGTCGGGTTGTATTTGCTGGAAAATCTCCAAACGGCATTGATTTTTTCAGAGCATTAATTGCAGCTTCGTCATAGATTGTGTCTCCGGAGCTTTCCAAGATATTGGCAGCATAAATTTCGCCGTTACGGTTTAGTTTAAACAGAATTCTTGTATGAGCTTCTTCTAAAAAATCAGGAGGATTCCAGTTCTTTTGGAGTTTCTCTGTAACATTTGCCATATATTCAGAAAAGTCATTTTGAACTTGCTCATTGCGGGTCGGCTGATTGTAATAAGGATCAGCGTGTGCAGTAAGTGCGAATAACATGGATATGACGACGATTAAATTTCTTACTCCCATAAAAATATTGTAGTTAAAATGCAGGAGAAGTTCAAGTACATTGACTTCACGTCATATTTACAGGATAATTAACTGGTATCAGATTTTTTAAGGAAGAGGACATGGATTTTACAACATTAACTATTGATATTCTTAAAACACTTTCCGTAGTTGGCGGATACGGTGTTGGTATTATACTTTTAACAATAATTATCAGAGCTGCTATGTGGCCTTTAGGTGTTTCTCAACAGCGTTCAATGCGTACAATGCAAATGCTTCAGCCAAAAATGAAAGCTATTCAGGAAAGATATAAAAGCGATCCTCAAAAGATGCAGCAAAAGATGATGGAGTTCTACAAAGAACATAAATTCAATCCAATGGCAGGCTGCTTTCCGCTTTTAATTCAGATGCCAATCTTCATTCTTTTGTATTCAACTTTGATGAGCCCTCAGTTTATTCAACTTGCAGGTGATTCTCATTTCTTATTCATAAACAGATTAGATGCAACTCTTAAATCATCAGCGGCTATTTCTCCTAACGGTGAATTGGGTGTATCAAAATTTGATACTTTTATGACAGGAAAAACAGCTAAAGTTTATCTTACAACTGATGAAGTTTTGGATAACGTAAAAATTGACAAACCTAATAAAGCTGTTGAAGTTCAAGGTGATATTACACCGGGAGAAGATGTTGATTTCAAAATCAGCTTAGATAGTTTGAACCTAAAATTCAGCCAGCTTGACCAGATTGAAAAAGCTGAAATTGACGTAATGGATGTTCAGACTAAACAAACTAAACCTGTTGAATTTGTAAGAAAAGATGGTATTTTAACAGCAACTGTTCCAACAATTGAGGTTAAAACTTCTCTTCATTATGATGTTGCATTGTTGATTGCATTATTTGCTTTAACTATGTTCTTCTCACAAAAAGCAATGATGGCAATGAACAAAAATACTCAGCAGGATGCAGCGGCTCAAGCTATGCAGAAATCAATGAACACATTTATGCCGATTATGCTGACTTTCACATTCATCATAATTCCTATTCCCGCAGGTGTGTTGTTATACTTGATTTCAAGCAACTGCTTCCAGGTGCTTCAAACTTTAATTATTAACAAGCAATTAGAAAAAGAAGACAAAAAGAAATCTGAAAAGATTGATGATGACGATGTAGCTAACGCTAAGCAAATAAAAGAGAAGTAATGCAAACAATCGGAATAATAGCACTATCAGGTGCATGTGATAAAGAAAAAATAGAAAACTCTAAAGCCTGTCTGGAAAAGATGGGCTTTAAGGTTAAGTTGTCAAAAAACATTTTTGATAGAGTTCGTTATCTTGCGGGTTCGGATGAAGACAAATTAGCAGAACTTTATCGTTTTTTTGAAGATCCGGAAATTGATTTGATTCTTAATGCCCGCGGCGGTTACGGGACAATAAGACTAATTAATAAAATAGATTATGACATTATAAAAAATAATCAGAAACCTTTTGTCGGATTTTCTGATATTACTGCACTTTTATTAATGTTTTATAAAAAAGCAGGTTTGATTACTTACCATGGACCAATGGCAAGCAGTGATTTCGGCGGTGAAATATCAAATTTTACTAATGAAAACTTTTTCCGAGCAATTAATGGTAATAGCCTTGATTTTGTTGGTAATAAGATTTACAAAGAAGGTGATGCGCAAGGTATTATCTGGGGCGGGAATTTAGCAACAGTGGTTTCTTTGTGCGGACAGGATTTTGTTCCTGATGAAGATTTTATATTCTTTACGGAAGATTTGAATGAACCTGTTTATAAGATAGATAAAATGTTCCAACAGTTGTTTAATATGGAAAATTTTTCTCAGCATTGTAAGGGGATTGTTTTAGGAGATTTTCTTAATGTTGATAATGAAATCTGGCTTAATGAATATTTTCAAACTCTTCCAGTGTCTGCTGTTTCAGGGTTCAAAATTACCCATGCGCAAGACAAAATCACTTTACCAATCGGAAAAAGAGCATCACTCAGGAAGAATATACTCAGAATTAATAGCTAGCCATTTGTAAGCCTCATTTACCCCTTGAGGGATATCCATAACGAATGTTCCGCCGTATCGTCCTCGGGTAAAAGTCAGATATCCGTCTTCGGCAAGATTATCAAGAGCTTTTTTTACGGTTTTTTCGCTGATATTATAGAGAGTCGCAAATTCTTTTATTGACGGGAGTTTATCTCCGACTTCGGAGTTCTCGGAGATATATTGTCTGATTTTTTGTTCGACTTTTTCATAATGATATAATTCTGTATTTTCGTTTGATACAGTTGTGCCGTATTTGCCGCGTCTTGTGTGCAATAATCCTTCTTTAGCAAGAAGTTTGATTGCATCGTGGATTGTTTTTACGCTCACATTTAATCTTTTTGCAAGTTCCGTATTTGGAGGAAGCTTATCTCCTGCGGAAAGATTTTGGGCGAAAAGTCTTATGCTTTCTGCTATTTTTTCTACTAGAGTTTTTGTTTCAACTTCTTCTATATCAAAATCAGGCACTAGAATAATAAATGAATTATTTTTCTTTTCTAAAATTCCCTCTGATACAAGATTGGAAATTGCAGTAATCAGAGTTGTATTGGATATTCCTGTTGTCCTTGCAAGTTCTCTGATTGAAACAATTTTATCACCGACTTTGTAATTGTTTTCGGATAAGTATTTTTTTATGATTGCAATTGCAAGTTCCCGTTTAGAAGTAAGTTTTTCAACTTTTTTAGCAGAATCTTTTATATAAGTACCGATTCTTTGTTTTGATTCAACTAATCCCAAATCTTCTACAATACGGTAAGCGCTTTGTACGGTTCCCTGACTGACTCCGATGTGGCAGGCAAGGTCGCCTTTTGAAGGGAGTAAATCGCAAGGTTCTATTTTTTGTGATTCCAAACCTGTTTTTATCCAATGAGCAAGCCAGTCGGCAATTTTTTTTACCTTATTTTCATTAGGTAAAAAACTGTGCACATGCGGCGCCATTTCTGCTACGGTAATTCTTCTTGCCATGTAAGGAATTCTAGCATGAAAAATAATTTATACAAACCGCCTTGATTTTAGCTAAGACCAATGTAATAATTGTCTTATGAATTATTACAAAAAATATTCGCCATATTTGTTTTTATTACCTGCTTTTGCAGTGTTGATTGTATTCTTTTTTATTCCGTTTTTTCAGACAATCGGATTGAGTTTTTTTGATTATTCCTCAAGTATTTATCATCCGACTTTTAACGGAGTCGATAATTATATAAAACTTTTTAAAGAACCGATTTTTTACAAGGTTATGTTTAATACTTTTATGTATCTTGTAATCGCGGTTCCGTTTCTTGTGATTTTTCCTTTGTTTTTGGCTATCCTTATTAACCAAAAAATCAGAGGAGTTACACTATATAAAATACTTATTTACCTTCCTGTAATTGTTTCAATCGTAGTTGCAGCAATTGCTTTTAAGTGGTTGTATTCAACTCAAGGTGTGTTAAATTATCTTTTATCATTGCTGCATATTGCTCCAATCGGCTGGCTTACGGATACAAAATGGGCATTGTTCTCAGTTGCTGTCGTAACAATTTGGAAAGGGGTCGGATACTATATGATGATTTATTTGTCATCATTAATGAGTGTTCCACAGGATTTGTATGAGGCTTGTGATATAGATGGGGCAAACTTTTTGCAGAAACATTTGACTGTAACCGTGCCGCATATAATGCCTACTATTGCACTTGTTTCAACCATCAGTACCATTTCTGCAATGAAAGTTTTTGCAGAAATCTATGTTATGACAAAAGGCGGCCCGTTGAACTCTTCAAAAACGATTGTTTATTATATTTATGAACGCGCTTTTGAAAACCTTGATTTGGGTTACGCGTCAGCACTTGCGGTAGTTTTACTTGTTGTAGTAATGATTTTTTCTCTAATAAATATCTTATGTTTTGAAAAAAATAAGTATGGGGATATTTAATGAAAATCCTTGTTATAACAGATTTATATCCGATAAAAGAGGGTGAAAAATACACTCCCCGAACGATTAAAAACTTTGTTGAAACTTGGAAAAACCTAGGGCACGAGGTTAAAGTTATTAAACCAAATTTCTTACTCAATTCTTTTTTGCGGGGTAAAAAGTTTTATCCAAACAAGGTTTATGGAGATGTAGAAAATATAAACTTCTTTTTTCCTTTTTGGGGGAAGATGAAAACTTCTTTTTCACCGGATGTTGTTATTGCTCACATGCCAAGCGGAATTTTATATGCAGATAAACTGGGATTACCTTTTTGTGCTGCTGTTCACGCTTCGGACTTAGAGGTTTTAACCAATCCTTTGTATAAAATTCATTTTAAATCGAGACTGGAAAAAGCATATCGTAATGCTGATAGAATAGCCTGTCGTTCTTATGTTCTAAAACAGAAGTTTTTAAAACTATATCCCGAATTTGGAGAGAAAACTTTTGTTGCGCCATCAGGAATTGACGGTGCTATTAAACGTGAATGGTCAAATAATGAAAAAATTAAAGTTTTAACCTGCGGGCAGTTTATTAAACGTAAACATATTGATGATGTTATTTTAGCTTGTAAAAAGTTTGATAATATTGAGCTTACAGTTATTGGATCAGGCAGGGAAAAACTCCCGCCTTATGCAAATTTTACAGGGCAGTTGCCGCACGATAAGGTTCTTGAAAAAATGCGTGAATCTGATATTTTTATTTTACCAAGCGAGAATGAAACTTTTGGAATGGTTTATCTTGAAGCAATGGCATCAGGCTGTATAACAGTTTGCAGAAAAAATGACGGCATTGACGGAATAATAAAAGACGGAGTTAACGGATTCCTTACGGAAAATGTTCAAAAAACTTTAAACAGAATTCTGACTTACCCCGATAAAAACAAAATCCTTGAGAATGCTTATTCTACAATCTTAGAGCTTACGGAAGAAAAAACCGCTCAAAACTATCTAAGTAATATTATCAACAAAAACTAAACTAAATGGTAATTTATCTCCTGTCCGAACCCTTTACAATCTTTGTATAAAGGTTGTTTGACACCCAAAGGAGATATGTTATTATGGAAAACTTTCAGAATAAATACCTTGAAATTAAAAATATCAACAAAGACATTGTAAACTGGGTTGAAGATATTGCCGAAGAAAACAATTGCAGAATTGAACGCAAAGAGTGGAAAAGCAAATACAACAGCTATGTTGTATATGACTATGAACCTTTTTGTTCGGAAGGGTTCGAGATAAATATTCTATTGAGTTCTTTTGATATTTCATACCTCAATTTTATTAAATATCTTTACAACGAAAAACTTTCAACAATAGATTATTTAAACAGTTGTATTAAAAGTCCGGCAATTAAATTTTAAGGATGTAAAAAAGCGATTGATTTAATCAATCGCTTTTTTTAACTTATACTGTAGCAGGTTTTTTCTGCTGTTGGCTTGCTCCCGGAATTGCTTGCCAGTTAGCTGCCATAATCTTTTTAAATGATTTAAGAGCTGTATCTTCAAGTTCGCCCAATTCTTCAGCTTCCATAATCAATTCACGAAGCGGAAGAAGTGCGCGCTGGTCTCTTAATACACCTAAAGCTGCTGCTGCACCTGCTCTTACCAGGTCGTTTTCTGAACGGTTTTTCATAACATCTATTAGTGCTGGAACTGCTTTTGTATCGTTCAATTTGCCTAATGAAGTTACTGCGTAAATTCTTACGTTAACCCATTCATCATATAACATGTTAATGATTTTATCTACGCATTTTTTGTTGCCGATTTCACCAAGAGCACGAGTTGCGTCACAACGTACGTTTACTTTTTCGTGGTCTAAAGATTTCATTAATGCGTCTGTTGCAACGTCACCGATTTCAATAAGAGCGTCTGTTGCAGTGATACAAACCTGTGAATTTTCGTCGTTTAATGCTTCAACAAGCGGTTCAACAACGATTTTGCCGCCTAAACGACCGAGTGCACGAGCTGCACGAACTCTAACGTCTACGTTTCTGTCTTCGCGTAATGATTCGATTAAGTGTTCTGTAGCCTTGCAATCACCCAATTCGCCCAAAGCACGAGCAGCGTATAAACGAACAGAACCGTTTTTATCGTTCTTAAGAACATCGATTAACGGTTCAACGGCTTTAGAGTCGCCCATTTCGCCTAAAACGCGGGCAGCATTATATCTAACTTTTTCAGAACTTGATGACATCAAATCATTGATAAGTTCTTGGAAAGTTTTTTTAACTTGTTTCTTTTTGCCGTTAACTGTTATTGCCATACACTTTACCTCCGATATGCAAATAAAATTATCTAACTTCTACACAAGATTATAAAGTTTTGTTTTTTATAAAAATTGCTTTTTGAGATTCCTTTATTAAGTTTTTGTTACAATCACCCTTATTAGGGTAAAAAGTACACTTAATCATTTCGTATTGATAGTATATCATATTTTCTCATATTCTTTACTCCTCTGTCGGATATTTTTACAAAAATTAATTATAATGTTATTTTATATTTGGTTGAGATTCTGTTATATCAAGAAAAATCAAGGTTTAAAAAACTTAATATTTACTACTAACCATGGATGGTAATAATAAATTCGCTGCCTTCACCGAGTTTTGTTTTTACTTCAATTTTTCCTTGATGTTTTTCAATAATTTTTTGTGAAATTGCAAGCCCCAAGCCGGTTCCAACTCCGACACCTTTTGTTGTATATCCTGCAAAGAAAATTTTATCGGGCTCTTTTATTCCGCATCCGGTATCTTTAATTTTTACCTGCAATTCTCCGTTATTGTAATTTGTGTCAATAGTAATTATGCCTTCTTTTTCTATTGCGTGTGCTGCGTTTACAAGAATATTCATAAATACTTGATTGAGCATATTCGGATAACATTTTATCGGTGGAAGTTCTCCGTAGTTTTTTACAATTGTTATTCTGTTTTTTGTTTCGTGTCGGATTAAATCGAGTGTCAAATCGATTTCTTTGTTGATATCCGCATCCTGTAGTTCTGCTTCATCAAGGCGTACAAATTTCCTCAAAGAAATAACTAATCTGTTTATTCTTGCGATTGCTTCTTTATCAATTGAATTGATTTCGTTTAAGAGTTCTCCGATTTCTTTATCTTCAATTTTGGAAATAAGTTTTGTTGCAATTTCGTTATTTGATTTTATTGAGGCTACGGGAGTATTGATTTCGTGGGCAACACCTGCTACCAGTTGACCAAGAGAAGCCATTTTTTCTGAATTAATAAGTTTTAATTGCGTATCTTGAAGTTCTTTTAGAGTTCGGGTTAATTCTTTAACCATTCTTGCATCTTTTTTGTATAATTCCGATTGAATAATTGCGTTTCCCAGTTGGGTTGAAACACCGTCAAGGACTTCAAGAGCGTCATCAAGTTTTGTTTTTTGTTTTGTTAAAAGAACAATAACTCCCAAACGGTTATTCAGATGATAAATAGGTAAAACAACTCGTTGTACAAGTTCGTTAAACGGTTTTGCTTCCGAAAATTCTTTCATACAGGATGAACAGAAAACTTTAGCGTAAGAAATAGATTTTTCGGTTGCTTTGTCAAAAGTTATTTTTCTTCCGATATCTTTTTTATGAAGAGATTCGTTGATAATATAAGCCTGCATATCTTTGGAATAGACTGCGTAGTAGGCTCTGAATCCTGCAAAAAGATTTGATAATTCATCCAGTGCTGAAGATAAAATTACGGAGGTATCAACGGAGCTTCTTATAATATTAGAAATGTTATTCAGAAGCAAAAGTTTCATTGCTTGAGATTGAGCTTGTTGTTTAACTTTTGATAAGTTTTTATTTTCGTTTTCCAATAATGTAATTTTCTTTTGATAAGATTGGTTTCTTGATAGAGATTTTTCCAATCCGATTTTTGCCGTAACATCTGTGAATACAATTATTACGTGGTTGTGTCTTTTGGTGGAAATCATATCGTAATAAGAATATTCGTTACCTAAGGATTGGTATAATACATGTGCGGAAAAATCCTGCGGGGATTCGATTGCCTGCATAATAGGAGAGTGAACATCAACATTGTTGCTTATTAGTGCGCAAACTTCATAGTTAAGTTTGTGAGAAAACTTTTTTAGGTTTTCAAAATCAGAAAATACGCGTTTAAAAACATTGTTTCTAAAAACGACTTCTTTTTTTTCGTTCACAACGATAACAGCGCTGTTGAATTTATTGAATAAATCAAACTTCCCCATAACAATATTATATATTTATAATGGGAATGAAGCAAGAATTATAAATTTAAGTTATAATAATGCAATGATAGGTGATATTCGATACAAACAGGCTTTAATCAGGGGTATTCAGGAACGCTATCAATTTACGCCAAAAATTGAAGCTCTAAATTCTGTTCTTTCGCCAAACGAATTGAAAGTATTTTTAAGAAATATTCCTTCAAAGTTTTTTGAAGTTGGTGATTCTTTTGAAAACGTAAAAAATGGGAATTACAGGGTTAATTTACATACTCATACAACAAAATCAGATGGTTCAATGACACCTCTTGAGTATCTTGAACAGTCTGTAAGATATGCGGATAAAGCTGCAAAAATCAAACAGGATAATTTTCCGCCATATATTTCTGCAACAACCGATCATAATAATTTTGAAGCTTCGCAGGAGGTAATAGCAATGATTGCGGATGAGCCTGAGAAGTATAAAAATTTCAGGTTCGCGGCGGGTTGTGAATTTATGTTTTTGGATGAAGAAAGCGGATTTAAGTATCCCGCGTTTGAAGCTGTGGGGCTTGGGGTTAATCCTTTTGCAAAGCTGTTTTTGGATAAGTTTAATCCTATAAATATAATTAATAAAATAAAAGAGTTTGGAGCAGTTCTTTCTTATGCGCATCCGATTCGTTATTGTCAGGGAAACGGGCAGGCTCAAGCATTTATAGATTATTTAAAACGCATTGGAATTGACGGTATTGAATCCAATTATCAATATGTCGGGTTTTGCGAATCACCGGAACTTTCGGAACAAATTCTGGAAAGTAAAAGGATTGCAAAAGAAAATAATTTGTTTGAAACAGGCGGCACTGATACTCACGGCAGTAATATTTTTCATGCAAGAGCACAAAAAATTCTTGATACATTGATTTAAGATATTTAGTCAAGAATACAATTTATTTTATTTTAATAATCGTAAATTATATTAGAATGAAATATTTTGTAAAAATTTGTTTCTTAATAATGTTTACAATTCTTCCTTGTTTCGCCGAAGAATATCTTTATATTCTTAACGACGGATGTATTTTGGATTTGTATGAGAATGCGGAAAAGTTTTTTAAAAATACTCCTGTATATGTGGTTAAAGACCCTCACGGGCTTCTGCTCAGGTTTGAGATAAAAAATCCTGAAGCTGAGTGCGAGGGTTTAAGTGCTGATACTTATTTAAAAATTCGTTATATAGAACAATTTTTGGCAAAAATGAATAATCCTGCTATAATAGAAGTGCATGTTAACGAAATTCCGAAAGAGGGATGTAAAAATCTGAAAAAATGGGAGTTTTCGACATTAATTGCAAACAGAATCGAGTCGGTTATGCTAAAACCTGAGGGAATGATTGCTCGAGATAAAATACACTCTGTAGGTTTCGGAGAGTTTTTGCCACCAAAGAATACATCAAATAATGGTGGTAATATTGCTAACAGAGTTGATATAATGATATTATGTGACGTAAATGGAGAATAGTATGGCTGATAATGAGCAAATGAGAGACGGAAACAGTATTAATAAGATACTTATAACAAATTTAGCATCTATGGTAATAATGTTTCTTGTTTTCACAGGAGTCTTTTATTTGATTATGGATAATATGATGACGAAAAAGATTGCTAATATTCAGGTTTCACAGGAAGAGCTTGATGAGGGTGATGAAGGGGATGAAATTGAACGCGGAATTATTGTTGATTTAGGCGATTTTATTCTCAATCTTTGTGATGAAGCTCAGAAAAAATATTTGAAGGTTAATGTTGCAATAGAAGTTACACAAAAAGATACTGATTTTGCTAAAGAAGAGCCTGCTAAGGGCGGCGGACACGGACATGGCGAAGCACCTGCACCTGCTGATCCGATGGAAGCTATCCAAAAAGAGATGGCTCAATTTAAACCTGCAATCAGAGATGCGGTTATTACTAATCTTTCAAGCAAAACATCTTCCGAGCTGGCTTCTGCGGCGGGTAAAGAGTTGGCAAAAGAACAGATTGCAAATGATATTAATTCTATTCTCGGGGGAGAAAGAGAAGTATTACGAGTAAGTTTCGGACAGTTTATTATCCAATAGGAACGGGAAATGTCAGACAAAAACGATTTAATAAATAAAGAAACAGCAGGGTTTGAAGAGGAATTTGATGAAGCCGAGCACAAGAGTTATAAGCTTTATAACTTCCGACGTCCTGACAAGTTTTCAAAAGATAATTTAAGAGCGTTAAGAGATATTCACAGAGAATTCTCTAAAGCAATTTCGCTTATTCTCAGCGGTTATCTTCGTATGAGAGTTGAGATTGAAATCGTTTCTGTTGACCAGCTTACTTATGAAGAGTTTGTTCGTTCAATGCCGTCCCCTATCAGTGTCGGGGTGTTTGAATTCGAGCCTTTGTCAGGGCAGATTCTTTTGGGTATAAGTTTTGAGGTTTTAACTTGTATTGTAAACCGTATGCTTGGCGGTATCGGGACTGTCGATCCAAACTCAAAAGAGCTTACAGATATTGAAAAAGCTCTGGTTAAAAAGATTATTAATATTATTATTCAATCGCTTGAAGATTCATGGAATACGATTATTCCTGTTACGGGGAAATTTATAAGTATTGATGATAACTATCAGTCTATTCAGGTTGCAACTGCGGGTGAAATTGTTGCGCTTTTGACTTTTGAAGTACAGGTTGCAGGAAAACATTTCGGATTGTTCAGCTTGTGTTTCCCATATCCTGTTTTGGAAACTGTTTTGGGGCACTTAAGCACACAGCATATTTTCCAGACAAAAGGTTTGGTTGCATCTAATGAAGAAAGATTGAAAATGATTTCAAAATTGAATTCTTCAAATGTTGATTTAAGAGTTCAGTTTGGTTCTTGTAATATTACTCTGGATGATTTCTTGCAATTAACCGAGGGTGATATTATTAAGCTTGATAACAAGGTTCAGGACGATTTGGTTGTAAAAGTTAACGGTGAGAAGAAATTCTTTGCCCGTCCTGGAACTATAAAAGATAATATTTGTGTTAAAATTACTGATGTGTATGATGAAATGCACGAATTATTACGAAACTATTTTTAAAGGGGGAGTAGATGTTTCCAGGTGATGATGAATTTGAAGATTTAAATAATAGTATTAACGAATCAGAAGCGGAAGCTTATGAACCGGAAACTGTTAAGTCTGAAAAAACAGAATCAACAGTTACAGTTCAGCCTGTTCAGTTTGCATCTTTTGAAGATTTAGAGCAGGTGCAGGGCCCTCAAAACCAGAACTTGAATATTCTTTTAGATGTAAAACTTCAATTAACTGTTGAACTTGGCAGAACTGAATTGCCAATCAAAAAAGTTTTGGAATTGACAAAAGGATCTATTGTTACTCTTAATAAGGCAGCGGGTGAACCTGTCGAATTGTTTGCAAACGGTAAATTAATTGCGTATGGTGAAGTTGTTGTTATCGAAGATAATTTCGGTTTGAGAATTACCCATATAACAGATCCGGCTAAACGTCTGAAGTCGTTGAATGCAAATAATGAGAATAAAGAATAATTAACCTGCTCTTTACGCAAAAACTTACTTGTACTATAATTATATTAATAATAAAGGAAAGAGTAAGTAGGTATGAAAGAACAAAAAATTGCTGTTATCGGTTTCGGTATGTGGGGTAGAAATATTGTCCGAAACTTTTATAATTTGAATGTTTTAGATATTGTTTGTGATTTGGATGACGAATCGCTAAAAACTGTTCAGGAACAATTTCCGGGCGTAAAAGTTACAAAAGATTTTAATGATATTATTAACGATAAAACTATTACGGGTGTAGTAGTTGTAACTCCTTCTCATACACACTTTAAACTTGTTAAAGCAATGCTTGAAGCGGGTAAAAATGTTTATGTTGAAAAACCGATTTCAACTGTTGCAGAAGAAGCAAGAGTTCTTAATGAATTAGCTGATGAAAAAGGCTTAGTTTTGATGGTTGGTCATCTGCTTCTTTACCATCCTGCTGTTAATCGTTTGAAAATGCTTATTGAAGAAGGTGTTCTCGGCGAAGTTGTTTATGCTCAATCTGACAGATTGAACGTAAATTATCATAAGAATGACAGAAGTGTAATGTGGGATTTAGCTCCGCATGATGTTTCAATGATTGCTTACGCTACAGGTAAAAATCCTGTTAAGGTTATTTCTGCAATCGGATGTTCATCAGAACAAAATTCGATTATGGATATTACTCATATCGGTATAGAGTTTGAAGGCGGAATGATTGCTCATATTTCAGACAGCTGGATTACACCGCAAAAACATGTAACTTTGTTGGTTCGCGGAACAAAAGCGACTGCAATATTTGATGATACACTTCCAGCTAACAAGTTGAAAGTATATGATAACTTTATTCCTGCAAATACTCAGGATTACCCGATTGATTATCTTGAAATCGAGCCTCTGAAACTTGAATGCCAGCATTTTGTTAATTGTTGTGCGTCAGGTCAGAAAGCTCGTTCTGACGGAGATAACGGTTTAACAGTAACCAGAGTACTTGAAGAAGCTGAAAAGATTATGATGGGTGCAAAGCTTGAGGATTTGAATAAGAAGGACTTTGCTCTTTCCAGAATGAAGGTTTAATATGTTTTCGGGTGGACACCTCACCCCAACCCTCTCCTCAAGGAGAGGGAGAAATTTAAAAGGTTAAAAAATGGCAAATTTTATATCGATTTTTAGAATATTTGTAATGTTTTTTGCAGTGTATTTGATTTATGCTGCAGAAGGAAATTCGGTAGCTTATATGTGGGCGCTTGTGCTTACAATAATCGCATTCGCACTTGACGGTGTTGACGGCTATGTTGCAAGAAAATTCCATGAAGAGTCAAAGTTTGGTGCTTTGCTTGATATTATGGGCGATAGAATTGTAGAAAATACTTATTGGATATTGTTTGCAGTTATGGGCTGGATTAGTATTTTGTTCCCGCTTATTGCAATTACAAGAGGATTTATTACTGATACAATCAGAAGTGCGGCTATGGAACACGGATTGACTCCGTTTGGTATGCAGGTTAACCCTGTTTGTAAATTTATCACAGGTTCAAAATTTATGAGAATAAGCTATGCTGTTGCAAAAGTTCTTGCATTTATTCTTATTATTGCAGCTAAGACTCCTACTTGTCCTAATAGTGATATTATCTGGCAAATCGGTTACTGGGCAGCGGTATTTGCGATTGTGTTCTGTGTAGTTCGTGGTATTCCTGTTGTATTGGAAGCTAAGTACTTATTTCAGGATAAAAAAGATGCTTAATATCGTTTTATACGAACCTGAAATTCCTCAAAATACAGGAAATATTGCACGTTTATGTGCTTGTACGGGTGCACGTTTGTTTCTTGTTGGAAAACTCGGGTTTTCACTGTCAAGTAAATATACAAAACGAGCAGGTTTAGATTACTGGGATAGTGTTGATTTGCATAAGGTTAACTCGATGGAGGAATTGTTTCAAGAGTTTCCTGATGGTAGATTCTTTTATCTGACTACAAAAACTAAAAGAAAATATACTGATATCGAGTTTGAAGATAATGATTTTATTGTCTTCGGGCCTGAATCCAGAGGATTGCCTGCTGAATATGTTACAGCAGAAACTGCTCTTACGATTCCGATGAAAGAAGGGCAGAGAAGCTTGAATCTTTCAAATTCGGTAGCCATTGTAGCTTATGAAATAATTCGACAAATAGGAATGTAAAAACGTGTCTTGCCCTTCGCCCCTTGCGGGAGAAGGTGGTCGGAGACCGGATGAGGGGTAAAGGGGTAAAAATGTTTCAACTACCGCCACGTGAACAGAATTCAAATAAAGGAACTTTTGGCAAAGTTCTGAATATTTGCGGTTCTAAGGATTATATCGGTGCGGCTTATCTTGCAACTGTGAGTTCGTTAAAAATCGGAGCTGGTTTTTCGGCTTTGTATTCGACTCCTGATGTGATTCGTTCTGTTTCTGCACTTTTGCCTGAGGCGGTTTATTTAAGAAAATTTCCTGAATTAAAAATCTTTTCTGTTGTCTTGATTGGTTGTGGTTTGGGAAACCAAAAGGGTTTGTTTAAAAAAGTAATAAAAAAGTTGCAAGATAAACAAACCCCTGTTGTTATTGATGCTGATGGTTTGAATATATTATCTAAATTGAGACTTGATTTACCCTCAAATCTTATTATTACTCCGCATCCTTTAGAAGCTGCAAGGCTTTTGGGCTGCAGTTTAGATGAAGTTTTGAATGATTTAGAAGGCAGTGCAAAAAGATTAACCGAAAAATATAATTGTGTAACTGTTCTTAAAACTCATAGAACAATTATTTGTTCAAAGGATGAATTTTTTATAAATCAGCATGGTAACTCAGCTCTTGCAAAAGCAGGTTCGGGTGATGTTTTGGCGGGTATCATTGCAGGACTTCTTGCACAGGGCGTAAATTTATTTGAAGCTGCAAAGCTTGGAGTGTATCTTCACTCCCGAGCAGGAGAAATTGCATCCGAAGAGCTAACCGAATATTGTGTTCTAGCTTCTGATATTCCCAAATATTTACATAAAGCAGTTAAAGAAACTTTAGGCTAAGACTATACGTTTTCGAAGCGATAGCGGGAGCCGTGAGGCGGGAGCGTGCCTGAGAAAATGTATAGTCTTAAGTCTACGTAACTTTATAACAATATCTGCGTACCCAATAAAATCCTATGCGAATCCTTAGCCGCATCATTCTGGCAGAACACATAATTCAAGATTAATTTCAGCCCTTGCCCCTTTATAAAATAATTAATCCCCGCTGTATATTCGCGTTTGTTATTATGACTAACATCATGATTTGGATTCAATTCATCATATCTTATAAGCGCCTGCAATTTTGGAGTAACTCTATAAGCAAGAGTTGTATAGAAGCCGCTTGCGTGTTTATCAGTCTGCACTCCGCTTGGACCGTTGTAACCGTTTGCGTTAGCCCATTCAAAATTTGCCATGAATTTTTTATATTCATACTGAATATGAGCACCTGTTACACAAAAATTAGTATCTCTATGCCCTGCATCCATACTTCCGCCGATAAGAAGTTTTCCGTATTTGCCGTCAGTTTTAGCAAGAGGTTTGAATTCAACTTTACCTATGAATTCTGCTCCCGGGAAAAATTCATTGAAGTAAGTATCGGAACTATAAACCCCAAAATCGTAATCTATAAGGCTGTAATCTCCGCCAACTCTTGCACCCAGTTTACGTACGGTTGCAAATGTTCTTGAGATTTGCGGACGTGCCATAAATGGTAAAACAAAAGGGCTGTATGAACCTTCCATTCCTAAAGGCGGTCTTGTATTACCAACCATAATTCTGTGGTGAGGAATTGCGTTAGTTGCAACATACATATCGGCAAAAAGGTTTTGGATAACATTTCTGCTTGAATAAGGTGCATAGTTAAGCATTATTCTAAAATCACCTTTGTTATCTTTTAAAAATCCGTCATAGCCGACGTTTATTGTGTTGAATTCATAGTGGTTTGTATTTGGGCCGTCTTCATAAAAATACATTCCGATATCGCCGTTATATCCGCCCCACAATTGTGTTCTGTCCCAGATAGAATCTTCATCAAAATGTTTTGTTAATATATCTTTTAAAAGATAATTAGGTTTGTCGATTTGTTCAACTTCAAGGTGATAAACATCACTGAGTTTTTCACGTAATGTTTTTTCTTGAGGAAGGTTACAATTTTCTTCCGGTACGTTTTCATCAACATTAATAGGATTTTCTAATACAACTTCTTCTAACCCCGCAGATTGTATGGTTTCGTCTGCATAAGCTAAATTAAATGTTATTAAAAATGCTATTAATATTGGTAAAATCTTTTTCATATCTCTATTTTATCCCATCAAAAAAGGTGCGTCAAAGCGACGCACCTTGAAATTTTACTAGTGTTGTCTGTGTTCTTCTCTTAAATAAGCTGTCCAGAAAAGTAGTACAACGAATACGAATGCACCAACCATGTTTCCTAAAGTTACAGGGATTAAGTTGTGTACAAAGAATGCTTTCCAAGAAAGAGTTGCTAACTGATCAGGAGTTAAGCCGGAAGCTGCAACAACTGATGGCATGTGTTTCATTAAAATACCGTTTGGAATGAAGAACATATTTGCAACAGAGTGCTCATAACCTGATGCAACGAATGTCATAATCGGGAAGAAGATTGCAAAAATCTTACCGATAACACGTTTTGATGTTGAAGCCATAAAGATAGCCAAACATACTAGCCAGTTACAAAGAATGCCTCTAAAGAAAGCTTCTGCAAATGTTAAATTAACTTTTGAGAATGCTGTCTGCATAGATGTTGCGCCAACTGCATCTCCGCCGTTGTGTCCCATTCCTGCTCCGTAAACCAACGCAGCAACAAGAATTGAACCAACAAAGTTGAATGTATAAACAAATGACCAGTTTCTTAAAAGTTTCCATAGGCTTAGTTTCTTTTCTAGAACAGAGAATGTCATCATAACATTACCTGTGAATAATTCAGCACCTGTCAAAGTAACAAGCATCAAACCTGTAGCGAATGTCATTGCACCGATTAATTTAGTGAAACCCCAACCCATGTTAGAGTCACCTGTCATAACTGTTAATGATACTTGAGCACCAAATGCGATAAATGCACCTGCTGCGATTGCAAGTGAAATTAATTTTGTTTTACTGTATTCTGCTTTTCCTGTCATAACCTTATCACACAATTCGTGAGCAGCGGTACTAGGGTTAAGGCAGTCTTGAGTAGAAATAACTTTTTCTTCCATTTTCCTTCTCCTATTTATATTTCTTTTTGAGGGGTGAATCTCTCGTCTTTTAAGATGGTAGAGCGGATTTACTCCCCAAATTTATTTACCCCTATGATAATATCACTTGAAATTATATATGCAAGGGGGTAAAGTTTTATTTTATAAAAGAAGAAGTATCCTCTAAAAATGAAAAGTCTTTGCCAAGTTCTTTTTCTACAAGCGCAAGCATGGTAGAGGGTTTTATTTCAAATGCTTCCGCTATTCTCCAAAATGTTGAAATACGAATATCTTTTTTCCCTTTTTCCAGTTCAGACCAGATTGATTTGCTAAGTTCAATTTCATTTGCTAAACGATTTATTGATTTATCTTGTCTTAAATCTTTGATGACATTGCCTAAGTTTTTTTGTAATTCATATTTTCTATTGTACATATTTATAATTTTCGTTATTTTTACTCGCGTGCATGTTCTTAATAAAGAACACAATATTGTACAATTTGCCTCATAATGCACAATATAAAGGATGAATAACAAATGAATGTTTCAATTATAGTTCCTGCGTATAATGTTGAGAATTATATAGCTGAGTGTTTAAATAGTTTAATTAATCAGAGTTTTAAAAATTTAGAAATAATTATAGTAGATGATGGTTCAACCGATAGAACTAGAGAAATTATCTTAGAGTTTGCGCAAAAAGATTCAAGAATTAAGTTTATAGCTCAGAATAATGCAGGGCCTTCTGCTGCAAGAAATAGAGCACTTCAGAATGCCAGCGGAGAGTATATTGCATTTATTGATGCAGATGACTATGTTGCTAAAGATTATATTGAAAAACTTTATGATGCTACTGTTAAACACAATTGTGATATAGCAGTTACATCAATGTTTCGGGTCGGAAAACATAGCCGTAAATTAAAACTGAATTATAAAAATACAGAAATTTTCCAAACATTGGATGAGAAAATAAATGTTTGCGGAGTACCTCGTTTTTGTTATGTCTGTGGTAAATTTTTCAAAAAAGATATTATTAAAGATGTTCTTTTTTATGAAGGTGTTTATTTTGAAGATGTTTTATGGCTTCCGCAGGTGTTGAAAAATTCTCATAAATTAGTAACAGTTCCTGATACTTGTTATTATTATAGAGTTAACTACAATTCTATAGTAAAAACGCTTCCTTCCAAACAAAAACAACGCGACCATTTTTATGCTAAAAAATTTATTACAAAGTTTTTTAAGAATAATAATCTTCCATTATCAGAGAAGTATAAAAATATAACTAAACGAACATTTTATCTATCTAAATTACCTTTATTAAAAATTAAAGAAAAGAATTTTATAAATACATGTTATTTGTTCAGCTTTCTTCCTGTTTTTAAATTCAAGGATTTTGACGGTCATTATATTTTTAATTTTTTATTCTTCCGCGCAGCTATTCGTCATGATGTGAATTTTTATTCTTTACCTGTTAAAACTTGCGGAGTTACAGAGCAAAAAAGAAATCCTCAGCTAATAGTTTCACTAACAACTCATCCGGCGAGAATTAATTATGTTGCAACAACGATTAATAATCTTTTAAGGCAGACCGTAAAACCTGATAGGCTTATTTTGTGGCTGGCAGAGGAAGAATTTGAGGGCAAGGAATCGGTATTGCCTAAAGAACTGCTTGAACTCAGGAATTTTGGTTTAGAGATAAGATGGTGCGAGAATTTATATTCTTATAAAAAAATAATCCCGGCTCTAAAAGAATTTCCTAATGACATAATTGTGACGGCTGATGATGATTTGTACTATGCGGAAGACTGGCTTGAAAGTTTATATAATGCATATTTGCAAAACCCTAAAAATGTTTATGTAAAACGAGCCGTAAAAATGACGGTTAAAGACGGGCAAATTACTAATTTGTATTCGCGTGACGAACAGCTTTCCAAGAATGATACACAAGCATCTTTTGCAAACCAGTTGATGGGAGGCTCAGGTTGTTTATTCCCTCCCGGAAGTTTGTATAAAGATATTTTGGATAAAGACAAATTTACTTCATTAGTGCCGACACACGATGATATTTATTTGTGGGTAATGGCAATTTTGAATAATACTAAAATTCAGGTTGTAGATGGTTTTAATGAAGAAATGCTTTGTGTTGACGGGACTGCCGATAGCGGTTTATGTAAAATTAACAATAAATCAGGACGCGGTATTTCTCCTGATGAAGCTTTCGCAAGAATGGCTCAAGCATATCCGCAAATTCTTGAGAAAATTAAAGAATAATGCTATAATTGCCTTTATGAAAAAGATTTTATTATTATTTATTGCTTCTATTGTGCTTCCTGTTTTTGCTGTTGATGAAGCTGAAATTATCAGACAGAATTCAATTCAATCAAGAATTGATAGAGTCGGCACACAAATTTTAAATTCAAATAAATTTGAAAACAGAGTTGTATTTGTTTATAACGAAGAGCAGAAATCAAATTTGCTGAATAGTACAAAATCACTTACTAAGAGACAGGTTGTGGTTTATGGTAATAATTATAAAAATATTCAGTCTGACGACGAACTTGCAGGCTGTCTTGCACGAGAAATTGCTTCCGCCGTTCGTTCTTATGATGGTATTGCAAACGGATGGCTGAGTTCTGTAAAGATTAAAGCTGCACCGAAAAAATACGAACTGGTTTTTGATAAACTTGCAGTTGATTATATGGTAAAAGCAGGTTACAATCCGCTGGGATTGATTGTTTATATTAATAAAACTTGTCCTCAAACAAGACAGGATAAGATTTCTAATAAAAATCTAACATCAAAACGCCTGGCTCATATTTATGAAAGAATTTATTTTAATTATCCGTCTTTCATTGTGAATAATACATATTTGGATAACGAATATTATCAAAACTTCCTTCTGACTTCGCAAAATAACCGAAGAATGCTGGAAGAAAAAATTCAGAGCAAAAATTATAAACAGGAACTTAAATATGAATAAGTTTTTTATATTTTTATTTGTATTCTTGTTTGGTTCTGCTTGTTTTGCACATAATTTTGAAAGCACTGTTAAAATTCCTGTCAAACTTGCAATTATGGAAGAAATTTCTTCCGAAAAAGATATTTATGAAGGACAAGAAGTTAATTTTAAAGTTCTGAATACAGTTAAATATAACGATGTAGTTATAAATCGCGGGGATGTTGTTCCTGCGCGTGTTAAAGTTGTTATAACTTCAGGCATGAACGGGATTCCTGCGAGTATAATCTTTGGTGATTTTAAAATCAATGGAGTTTTTTCAGGTCAATTAGATGAAACAGTGGAGGTTTTCGGACAAGACAGAAGTCTCTGGGTTTTTCCGCTCAAATGGGCTTTGACACCGCTTCCGCCGACAGGGTCGCTAACTAATTTTATTAAAGGCGGACATGTCAGGGTGAAGAAGAATAAAGTAATTACGCTGTATTATCATCCTGAATGGGAGTAGAGTTTTATAAATCTATATTTATTTCGTCATGTTTAATTGTTGCAGGATTGATTTTAATAGGTTTTACACAGATTTGTTCTTTCAAAGATTCTGTCATGCGCGGGTTTAAGTTTATATAATCGAGTACTTCCTGAACAGTATCAAATCCGTTAATTTCCTCGCGCTTATTAATAAGTCGTTTTGCAATAACCACATTGATTCCCGGAAGCTTTCTTATTGGTTCTAAATCAGCATTATTAATATCAATTTTTTCTGTGTTAACATTTTTCGCCAGTTCAATTTTTGCTTGTTCTACTGCTTGACGTCGTTTTTTTGCCCTGTCTTTTTTAGCTTGTCGTTTTTGCTTTTTCTTGTTTTGTTTTTGGCAGGTCAAATCCTTTTTTACCACAGGTTTTTGCCGTGGTGTATATTGAATTTCGACTTCTGTCACAGCTTGAAAATCTTTTAAAATTTCGGCAAAGTTTTTAAAGGGTAATAAATAATTTGGTGCTTCTTTTATTAAGCCTTGAAGTATTTTTTTATCACCTGTAATGAAAAATTTTTCCGGTTTATGCTCCCAGATTTGTATGCAGCAGATTACATTTTCTTTCGGGTTATAAATTAGCCTGCAATATTCGTTTTGAGCCTCATTGGGAATATGGGGGTAAACTTTTCCTCTTTCGGATTCAAATATAATTTTTTTGTAGTTTATAAAAACATCATGCTCAAAAAAAGTTTTGTTGTATTCTCTAAATTTATTAAAATTTGGAAAGTCCATTTGGATAGCACTCCAAATGGCAGTTATTGCCGGGATATTGAATTTGTTTTTGGAAGAAATTGTAAGTAAACGACCTTTTTTTGAAGTATCCCGCGGGTATTCTTTGCAAACAATATGATATTTTATTGGACTTATTTTTACCAAACGCCATTCAACCTTAGTGCTTTTTAAAATACCCTCAACTTTATTTTGTCTTGTATAGTTAGCAAGGCGCTGTGATGTACGGACACCAGTAATATGCGCAAACATCTCTTCGATTATTGATAGTAGTAAAAAAGGTAAAAGTAATATTGCAATTATAATATTAAATATCAATGTCTCTCTCCTTTTTGTATTCATTTCGGATAGAAACTTCTTCCTGTTTTGGTGGAGTTTTACCTATTATGCTTTCTTCTATTTGAACATTATTTTTTTTGCATTCTTCCAGTAGAATATCATAGGTCTTAACTTCGTTAAATTCTGTGCATAATTTTTTCCATAAATTAGGAATTGGAGAACTTAATACTGTAAAAGTTCTCGGAAACTCTTTATTTTTCTCGGTTATAACAATGGTTATTCCGTCTTCTAGCAGCTTTATGGAACAGTTATCATTATGAATTTTTATATTTCTCCAAATATCATAATAAGGCGCAAGAAATGGTTTGACTTTAGCCAGAATTGTGCGTCTTTTGTGTTCTGCTTCGGATTTTTTATTGTTCTTTTCTTCTGTAACCATCAGGTGTCGTATGCCTAAAAAGGCAAGAAGTAAAAGTGTAAAAAGAATAGTAAGATATTGTAGCATTTTTAAATTATAAGATAAGATTATACTTTTGCAAAACATCCGGCTGCATGATATGAGCTTCTGACGAGTGGTCCGATTTGATGGTTTTTAATTCCGACTTTTTCTGCAAGTTTTTTTAAGTCTTCAAATTCTTCTAAAGTATAAAACTTTGCAACCTCAAGATGAGCTTTTGATGGCTGAATATATTGACCAATTGTGACAATATCCACCCCTGCTTCTTTTAAATCACAAAGAGTTTCTTCAATTTCATTTACCCCTTCACCTAAACCAACCATTAATCCTGATTTTGTGACAATATCAGAGTTTTCTTTTATGTATTTTAAGACCTCAATTGAAGTTTGGTAATTTCCCTGAGGTCGCGCGGTTTTAAAAAGTGTTTTTACTGTTTCAATGTTGTGGTTAAAAACTTCTGGGCTTGATTGAATAATTGTATCCAAAGCTTCTTTTTTACCGCGAAAATCAGGAGTAAGGATTTCGATTTTTGCATCTGAAATCTTTCTGATTTCATCGATACAGTTTTTGAAATGTTCTGCTCCGCCGTCAGGTAAATCATCACGTGTAACGGATGTGATAACTGCATATTTTAGTCCTAATTCTTTTACAGCTTCTGCAACATGTTTTGGCTCATCTATGTCTAAAGCTTCCGGTCTTGCGGTAGAAATATTGCAGTAACGGCAATTTCTTGTGCAGACATTACCCATAATCAAAAAAGTTGCTGTATTGTGAGAATAACATTCGCTTTTGTTCGGGCAGCGAGCTCCTTCGCAAACTGTATTTAAACATTTTGTTTTTAATATTCTGCGTACGGTTTTTGTTTTTTCTGTATCAATAATAGGTCGTTTTAAATATTCAGGTAATCTTTGCATTTTCTATTCCTTAAACATAAATCTTTTCTTCAAGCATAAGCGGTAAATAAACTTTTACACAAAATCCGCATTCTTCATTTGAATAAAGTCTGATTTCTCCATCCATTGCTTCTACTAAACCTTTGACAATATAAAGTCCCAAGCCTGTTCCGCGTGTTGTTCTTGTTGTGCTGTCATCAATACGGGTAAATTTATCAAACAGAGTTTTTAGTTTCTCGCGCGGAATTATATCATAATCATTTTTAACGCTTACAATCAGTTTGTTTTCGCGAAGTTCGTAATCCAAAGTGATGTCAGAACCGTCTTTTGAATATTTAACTGCATTTTCAATAAGGTTAACGAAAACTTGTTCAATACGGTCATTATCAGCCAATACAAGCGCTTCACAGTTCTTGATGTTATTAATTATTTCTTTTTTTGCATCATTCTTAACCAGTGTAACGGAGTTTTCTATGACAGAACTGATTGCAACAGGTTTTAAATTAAAATTTAATCTTGCACCTTCGATATCAGGAATAACCAATAAGTCTTCAATCATACGTTTTAGTCTTTCAGCCTGTCTTTTTATGACTTTTAAAGACTTTTGTTTAGTTTCTTCATCAATTTCAATATCCTGTCTCAAAAGACGTGAGGTATAACCCTGAATGCTTGTAAGCGGAGTTCTTAACTCGTGGCTTACCGTATCAACCATATTTGAACGAAATTCATTTAACTGTTTAAGCTCTCTGTTCTTTTTCTTGAGCTGAATGTAGGATTTATGAATCTGGCTAACCATTCTATTGAACTCGTTTCCGAGGAAAACAATCTCGAAAGGGGTGAAAATATTGGTTAACAGCCTTATTCTGCGTTCGTAGTTTCCTTTTGATATCGCAATAATTGCCTTGAAGAGCTGACGAATATTGATATACAGGTAAGATGTATAAAGTCCAACTACAAAGAATACAGTGAGCACCGTTAATATAATTGAAAGCAAGATTTTATCACGGTTGTAGTCAATGGCACTTCTTGTAACATCTTCTGTTGTGTTAACAATGATTGTTATATCGGGGTTCGTTTTTTTATGATATGCAAGCGGTTGGTTTTTTATATCACCAAAAATTGCGGTTTCATCCTGTTTTAGTGTTGAAGGAAGCTGAGCTATACTGCTTTCAAAAACTTCTTTTTCATAATTAACGGAAGATATTAAACGTCCGTCTTCGTTTGATATTACGTAGATTTGACGTTTATCCTGATTAAGGGTTTTGAATAAATCTACTTTAATATTTTTCATATCCAAAACTGCTACAAGATGCTGACCGTTGTTTAATTCTTTGCTGAATATTGCAATGTCGTCATCGGTTTTATTCTCGTAGTTTTGTTTGAATTCAGTGTCGGATACTACTCGGAGTTCTTTATAAAATGCAAGATTTTCGATAATTGACTTAAGGTATTCGTCTGTTTTTTCAGGCGAGTTGTAGTATTCAAGCGTTGTACTGATTTGAGCAAGCTCATTATTAATTGAGTTTTCAAAAACATCAACTTCTTCCGATACAACATTGGCAATCATAACAGCAGCATCACGAAGCTGTGCACGGTTTGATTGCTGGTTAACATTATTGATGATTATTCCGCTGATTGTCATCGGAATAATAACAGCAAAAAAGATTACGATAATAATCTGTTCTGCTATTTTTAAACGTCTTTTGCTGAAAAACTTTGCCATTAGCTATTCTCCGAAAGGTGTAAGTTTATAGCCGACGTTAGTTACAGTGTGTAAATATTTTGGATTCTTTGTATCAGGTTCAATTTTGTTTCTCAATCCGCCTACGTGAACTCGAAGCATTCTGACATCTTCGTCTCTATCGTATCCCCAGACTTCTTCCAATAAGGTAGCTAAGGTTACTGCTTTGTTAAAATGCTGCATTAGGCAGTAAAGGATTTCAAACTCTGTTGGAGTAAGTTTTACTCGCTTATTCATAATAATACATTCTAAAGTATCAGGTAGAATTTCGATTTCTCCGACATCAAGGATTTCTGTAGACCCGAGTGTTTCGACCTGAGGCTGGTTTCTTCTCAAAAGAACTCTTATTCTTAATAAAACTTCCTGTACATCAAACGGTTTAACAAGATAATCATCTGCTCCGCTGTCGAATCCGTTAGTTTTATCATCAATAGTACCTTTAGCAGTGAGCATAAGAATCGGAACATTGTTTTTTGCCTGACGAATGTTTTTACAGACTTCAAATCCGTTCATTTTTGGCATCATAACATCAAGCAGAATCAAATCATACTTATTGTTTAAGGCTTTATTCAATCCTTCCATTCCATCAGCTGCCGTATCAACAAAATACCCGCTTGAAGCTATATCAAATTCAAGCAAATCTCTGATTTCCGTGTCGTCATCTACAATAAGTATTCTTTTCTTTTCGCTCATAAAAACTCCGTTGAATCCCTTGGTTATATTGTAGTTAATTTATACTTATTTTGCAAGTAAAAAGGCTTGCGTAACACCGCAAGCCTTTTTTATTAGAGCCAGGAGATCCCGACCGACAAAATTGAGAGAACCAGAGCTCCGAGAAAGGCGCTCCAGAACCCGTTAACTTCGACTCCGGGAACAAGGTATGCCATAAACATGAATAAAAGCGCGTTAATGACAAGGATGAAAATCCCGAGAGTCAGGATATTAATAGGAAGAGTAAGGAATACGAGTACAGGTTTTATGCCGAGGTTAATCAATGCAATTACGACTGCCGCAATTAGTGCGGTAGTAAAGTTCGAAATTGTAATTCCCGGAATAACCCAGCCTGTGAACATTATTGCAAGTGCTAAAGCAAGCCATTTTAACAACAGAATCATAATAGAACTCCTTTTTCTTTAATTATAGAGTGTCTATTTAGAATTACATTAGCAAAAAGGGCTAGCTGAAATTGAAATTTGAATAGATAACGCTTGACCAGCCTTCAAAATAACTGATTTGGGTCAGCGACCCTGTTTTAATCAATAATTTATGCTGATTTTCAGGTGTTAATTCAAGAGTTTTTGCTAAAGCAGATTGAATAACTTCAGGAGTTGTGACAACAATGATGCGGTTTCCTTTGTTTTCTTTTATTAATTTATCGATGAATTCGGAAACGCGCTTATTAAAATCTTCAATTGATTCGCCGTTTTCAGGTGTTTCTGTTAAAGCTTTTGATTTAAACTCTTTGAAAAGTTCGACGTATGATTTTCCCTGCCAGTTTCCGTGGTTTCTGGAGGTTAAGTCAATTGTTGTATATTTTTGTTTGAAAAGTTTTGCGATAATTTGTGCAGTTTCAGTACAGCATGCATTAGGGCTTGAATAGATTTTATCATAAGCCACGCCGCGTTTTTTTAAGTATTCGCAGACTTTTTCGGTTTCTTCTTCTCCAAACTCGTTAAGCTTCGGATGTTTTAAATTGTCGTTGAGTATCCCTTCCTGGCTATATACTGTTGCGCCATGGGATATGAAAGTTATTTTACATATACGTTTGAACATATTTCTATTATAACATATTGACTTTCGAAAAAACACTATTAAATACAAAATATGATAGAAAAATTGAAACAAATATTTAACTTTAACAAAGCAGCAGATGCTGAAAAACCCTCAGTGGAGGAGAGAATTGAAGAAGCTTTTAATTCTCTTGGAGAAGATGTTTTAAAAATCGAATTCGGTAGTGATATTACGGAATTTGCAGATGTTGTACTGGAAAAGATTTGTGAGTTGAGAGAAAATCTTAAATCCGAAACCGGATTTATTTTTCCGCCTGTGCATGTGTTAGAACAAAGTTATTTGCAGGAAAATGAAATTATTTTCTATATTCGAGGTAAAGAAGTTGAACACGAGTTCGTTATTCCTAATGAGGAATCGGTAGAAAGATATGTCTACGATACTTTGTTTAATATTTTTGAAAACTGCATTGATGAAATTTTTACAATGGAATATGTTGAAAAATATATAACCAAGGTTCAGCAGACAAACAGTTGGCTGGTGTGGAGTATTGCATGTCAGCTTAAAACTTACGAAATTAAAACTATTCTGGTTAATATTATAAAAGAGAAAAAATCTATTGCGGATATTAATCGTGTTTTTGAAAAAATTGACGAATGTTTGTCTGAAAACAGAGATTGTTATCATATTTGGAAACCTGAAGTTGTTGCAAGACGTATCAGTAAAGAAATATAAAAAGTTTCCATTTATTCTCGGATTATGTTAAAATAGTTGCCATAGTTTAGGAGAGAATAATGAAAAAACTTTTAGGTCTTTTATTGGCATTAATGATTACCGCAAATGTTCAAATTTTTGCCGCAGGAATTGAGATTCAGCCTACGATGCAGTCAAGAAGCAATGCGCAGGATAGAGTTTGGGTAGGTACATTCCAGCTTGTTTGGAATGATTTTATGGATAAAATTGTTCACAATCCTGTAAGATTCCGCGAAGGAACACCTGTTATGGTGCAGGAATTGAATAAACAAACTTTTACTGTTGATGATGTTTCTGAAAAAAGTTACTATAAAATCACAACAAAAGTTACTAAAAATACTAAAAAACAAATCTCAAAAGCTATTCGCAAGAAGTTTAAGGAATCAAGTGATATTCTTGATAAACTTGATTTAACTCCGCGTAATGATAAGTTTATTATTTATGCAATGCTTAAAAAAGATTTTGAGTTTAAGAATGAGTTTAATAAACTCGGTAAATCTGCTTTTGGTGAAGACCAAACTGCTGAGTATTTCGGTGTTATGAAGGGTTCAAAAGATGAATTCGGAAGCGGAGTAAAAGTTCTTTTCTATAATAATCCTGAAGATTTTGCCGTAATGTTAACTACAAAAACAGATGATGAAGTTTATTTATACAAAAATTCTGCAAATAAAGAGTTTCAGTATTTATATGCAGATATGTTGAAAAAGCAGGATGCATTTGCGGGTTCTAAGGAATTTGGAAATGATGACGAGTTAAAAGTTCCTAATATCAAGCTTTTTGAAGAAAAAGTTTTTGATGAGCTGTCAGGCAGAAGAGTTATGGGAACAAATCTTCAAATTGATCAGGCAATCGAAACTATTAAGTTTGAGATGGATAATAAAGGTGTGAAGCTTAAAAGCGAGGCTGCTATGACATTTATGAAAATGTCTTTGATGCCTGATATTGAACAAAGACTGTTCTATTTTAACGATACTTTTGTTATTTTCTTAAAAGAAAAAGGTAAGAAAAATCCTTATTTTGCCCTAAGGGTACACGATATAACAAAATATCAAAAGTAGGTTGTTTTGAAAGCGGGTTGTCTTTGAGCACCCGCTTTTTTGACGAAAATATGTAATTTTTTATTACGGGATTTTCTTTTTTCATAAAGATATATTAGAATAATAGTTGGGGAATTAATTTACTCTACCGGATAGTTTTTAAGTATGGATAAGTTTGAATGAGAAGACGAAGAAAAAAATATGATTTATATTTTGTTATAGCCTTAGCAATTTTTACTGTCGGATATTTTATCTATAACCATGTTTCCTCGGAGGATAGAGGAATCAGCGCATATTCGGATGCTTTAAAAAGCTATAAGGATGCGGATTATGAAAAAGCTTATCTTGAATTTGCAAAAGTACCGTCAGGTTCAAATTTGAAACCATCAGCTCTTTTTAGACAAGCAAGATGTGCAACTAATATGGATAGGAAAGAGCTTGCTGTCAGAAAGTATAATAAAATTGTGCGTATGCGTGCAAAGTCAAGCATTGTTCCGATTAGTGAATACAATATGGCAAATTTAATGCTTGAACTTAAGGACAAAAGAGCTAAAAAACATTTTAAAAAGATTATTAAAAAATATCCTACGAGTGATTATGCAATTGCGTCTGAATATTATTTGGGGTTGATTATTACATCTGATTTGCCTGAAAATCCTAAACAGTTGGAAAAAGCTAAACAGAATGCTCTTGTAAACTTTAAGACATATATAGAAAAAGCTCCTGATGGAAGATTTGCGGTGCGTTCGGTTGATGAAATCTTAAAATTAGGTCTTCCGCTAAAGAATTATGATAATTTGCTGATTGCAAAAACATATTATGCAAGCGGGGATTTTGAAAAGGCTTCTGCGTTTTTGAATAAAACAACTCTTGCTGAGAGCTGGACGGATTTTGCCAAGACGGAGTATAAACTAGGTAACAAAGACAAGGCAAAGTATTATGCAGAATATGGTTTGAAAGACCATGCGGCAGCGGCTAAGAATGAAGATGTTTACGAAGTTATTGATAATTATATTGCGACTTTCCCAACCAGAAGAGAAGGTATTTCTGCTTTAGCTGCAAAAAACTATTCTTCAACGGGAGCGGATTATATTTCTTATCTGAACTGTAATGAAGTTGTTGAAAGCGGGTTGAAAGAAGCTTGTTTTAATACAATGTATAAAAAATATCCTGACGGACAGTTCTCTGCGGATGCTTTGTACAATATTTTTATAACAAAATATTTACAGAAAAAATATCTTGATGCGCAAAGACTCGGTCGTTTGCATTTAGAGAAATTCCCGAATGTAAAATCTGCTCCTGCGGTTATGTATTATATGGGTAAGATTTCTCATAAACTTAAACATTATGAAAAAGCAAACTGGTATTATAAACAAACTGTTAGCAGATATCCTGATACATACTATGCTTATCGGGCAAATTATAATTTGTACAAGGACGACGGAACTTTGCCGTTCTTGGATATTACTCCAAAACCTGTCGTATTCCCGTATAAAAAATCATTGGATAATAATCTTGTAATAAGACTTGCGCTTTTAAAAGATTATGATTTGGTTGAGGAACTGTGCAAGAAAGATAAATTTATTCAAAGCTGGATTGCATACCAGAACGGTAATTATACAATTTCAGCGATTCTTGCCCGTAATGCTATGGATGAAATTCCTAATAAACCTTCTTTTGAAGATTTGAGATGGAGACTTATTTATCCGCTTCATTATTTTGAACTTGTGGATAAATATAAGGGTAATAATAATCCGATTATTCTTGAATCTATTCTTAAAGAGGAAAGTCACTTTAATCCTTTTGCGGGAAGTTCTGTCGGGGCAGGAGGCTTGATGCAGTTAATGCCTGCAACTTATGCAGAAATTAATCAGAATAAAGGTTTCTCGGGTGATATATTCAATCCTGAAAGTAATATTAGAGCGGGAAGTTCTTATTACGAAGGCTTAAAGAAAGTTTTAGGCAACAAAGATTTATATGCAATTTCTGCTTATAACGGCGGTATTGGTTCGGTTTCAGGTTGGATGTCAAAACTTATTTATAATGATGCGGATGAATTTGTTGAACAAATTCCTTATCCTGAAACAAAAAACTATGTTAAAAAAGTCTTGCGTTCATATTGGGTTTATGGAAATATTTACTAGGGGATGAATTATGACTAAAGGCTTATTTATAACATTTGAAGGCGCTGACGGATGCGGAAAAACTACGCAGATTAAACTTCTTGATGAGTATTTGCGCGGTAAAGGATATAAAACTTTATTAACTCGAGAACCGGGGTCAAAAGGTTTGGGAGTTAAATTAAGAGAAATTCTGCTCAACTATGATGGTGAGGTTTCACCTCAGTGTGAATCTTTTCTTTTTCTTGCAGATAGAGCTCAGCATGTTGATTGTATTATTAGGCCTGCTCTTGAAGAAGGTGTGATTGTGCTTTGTGACAGACACACAGATTCTACCGTTGCATATCAGGGGTATGGCAGAGGTTTGGATTTGGAGCAGATACATTATCTTAATAATATAGCAACAGGCGGTCTGAAACCTGATTTGACATTTGTATTTGATGTTGATGTTGAGACTTCCCAATCTCGCGTCGGGGCTGAAAAAGACAGAATGGAATCGGCAGGGGTTAAGTTTTTTGAACATGTAAGACAAGGTTTTTTAGAAATTGCAAAATCAGAACCTGAAAGAGTCAAGGTAATTGATTCTACTCAAACTATTGAAAAAATCCATGAACAGGTTGTAGAATTGGTGGCAAGATGAATATAAGCGAATTGCAGGATAGAGTTAATAAAAATAAGGAGTGTCTTTGACCGTGCAGGTTTGGAGACAGAATTAAAGGAGCTGGAATTAAAGCTTCAAAGTCCTGATGTTTGGTCAAATCAAAATTTAGCTTCCGAATTGGGTCAAAAATCACGCGAAATTAAAGAAACTTTAGCACTTTTTGACGGTTGGGATTCGATTCTTGAAGATGCTCTTGCTGCTGAAGAAATCGGTGACGAGGAACTTATAAAAGAGAGTGAATTTGCTTTAATTGAGCTGGAGAAGCAGTTGGACAAGTACGATGTCCAAAAAATGCTTTCGGGTGAATATGATGAAGCGGATGCATTCTTGTCAATTAATGCGGGTGCAGGCGGAACAGATGCTCAGGATTGGGCTAATATGCTTTTGAGAATGTATATCCGCTGGGCTGAAAATCGCGGTTGGAAAGTTGAATTAATTGATAAATCCGATGGTGAAGAAGCAGGAATTAAGTCTGCAACGATTAAAATTACGGGCAAATTTGCGTATGGTTATGCTAAAGCCGAAAAAGGGGTTCACAGGCTTGTGAGAATTTCTCCGTTTAATGCTAACGGTAAACGTCAGACAAGTTTTGCTTCGTGTGAAGTCTCTCCGATTATTGCGGATTATGAAAAAACAATTGTTATTCCTCCTGATGATATTGAGGTTGATACAATGCGCTCCGGCGGTGCAGGCGGGCAGAATGTTAACAAGGTTGAAACGGCTGTAAGAATATTGCACAAACCGACAGGTATTGTAGTTAAGTGTCAGCAGGAACGTTCGCAATTACAGAATAAAGAAAATGCAATGCAGATGCTTGCGTCAAAACTTTTGGAAATTCGTCAAAGAGAACATGAAAAGAAACTTGCCGAGCTTAAGGGTGAAAATTTTGATATTAATTTCGGTTCTCAAATTCGTTCTTACGTATTTCATCCGTATAAATTGGTCAAAGACCATCGTACGGGTTTTGAGATGGGGAATGTAGATGCTGTTATGGATGGTGAACTGGACGGATTTATTGAAGCTTTTCTAAAAGCTTGATTTTTTGACGTGGAGTTGATATTATTATTATACCGTTGTGGGACTATGGCACTCTGCCGAGTGAGAAGGTGACTAAATGTCACGTTCGAGCGAGAGGTAGGTAGCGGGGGCGCTACCGCAAGCCAAGCTCACTAAGTGATTAACTGTTGCGGGACTATGGCGCAGCGGTAGCGCAGGGGACTCATAATCCCTTGGTCGTGGGTTCGAATCCCTCTGGTCCCACCATTTAAAAAAAGAGCCTTTAAGGCTCTTTTTATTTGCAAATAATAAATTAGTATGTTATTTTACTTCTATGATTAATGCTGTTAAAAATTACTATAATCCATTCTCAAGTACATTTAAAGATAGGGTTTTAAGCAGGCCCAATATGGATTTGGTGCAGGTACGTAAAAAATTTGGAAAATTGGGTTGTGATATTTTTGAAGGAAAAGAAAAAATCTCAATTATTGAAAATCCTCCAAAAACCAATTTTAAGGAAAAAACAAAAAGATTTTTAAATGAAATTTTTTGTCCTGATTCATTGCCGCAAGATTTTCAAGAGAAAGACAGCCCTATAATTCTGTTATTCAAGTTTTTTCATAATAACGGCGATGTAGTACCGGAAAATGAAGTGTCTGAGATGTTTGGTGAAGAAGGCTTAAAAACACTTGCTTTTATGGAAAGTGCCGGATTAGCTAAAAAATAAACTATTTTTTTGTTAGAGCATAAGTTAATGCTTCAACTGTTCGATAAACACTTCTTAAAAAAGTGTCTTCGTGTGATTCAACACCGTGGCCGATATAATTTACTCCATCACTGTTTTCAAGTAAGCATTCTCTTTCGCGTTCTACGGTTGAAACTTTGGTTGTATCAGCTGAAATAAGCTTTTCGGCAAATTTACCTGTTCTATCAGATACTAAGACCAGTAATTGATTTAAAGTATTGGAAAATTCCATGCTAATATTTTTTGCTTTAGCATAATTGGCTAAAATTTCTCTTGCGCTATATAGTTCTTCTCTGACAGTTTCAGAGGTGTCTTCTATCTTTACAAGTCGATTGAGTTCTTGCTGGTGTTTATTGTATCGGTAATTTTCTACCATCTTGCTGATTTTGGGAATTTTCATTTGATATCCTTTTTTTTTTATTATAAAACGCTGAAAAATATTTTTTGTCACAAAATACAATAATATTTACATTTCAGCCTTTTTGTGCTCTAATAAGATTGGTGGAAAGGTTTTCCCTTGTTATTTTATAGGAGAGATTATGAGAAGTGAAGAAAGAACATTTGTTGCAATCAAGCCTGATGGCGTAAAAAGAGGGCTTATCGGTAAGATTTTAGAAAGATTTGAAAACAAAGGGTTCAAAATTGTTGGTATGAAACTTTTGCAAGTTACACCTGAACTTGCTGCAAAACATTATGAAGAACATTACGGAAAACCGTTTTATAAACGCTTAATCCACTATATTACAAGCGGTCCTATTGTGGCTATGGTTATCGAAGGATATGAAGCAGTTGAAAGCGTTCGCCATATTGTAGGTGCTACAAGCCCAATTAAAGCGGATGTTGGAACTATCAGAGCTGATTTTGCACAGATTATGGAATACAATGTTGTCCATGCTTCTGATTCTTTAGACAGCGCAGCAAGAGAAATCGGTTTATACTTCAAGCCTGAAGAAATTTACGATAACTGGCAGTCAATGCTTGAGATGATTACATTTGATGAAGAAAGATACAACGGATAATGAGTTCTGTATTTGATAATTTTAGTTATGATTTAGTCCATGTCGACTCAAAAACAGGTGCTCGTGCAGGGGTTTTACATACTCCTCACGGTGATATTGAAACACCTATTTTTATGCCTGTAGGTACAAATTCTACGGTAAAACTTGTTACAAATAACAATCTTTACGATACAGGTGCACAAATAATCTTAGCTAATTCTTATCATTTGTATTTAAGAGCAGGGCACAAACTGATTGAAAAATTTGGCGGTATCCATGGCTGGATGAATTGGGATAAACCTGTGCTTACTGATTCCGGCGGGTTTCAGGTTTTCTCACTGGCTCATTTAAGAAAGATTACTGAAGAAGGTGTTGAGTTCAGAGATCCTAAAGATGGTAAAAAACATTTTATCAGTCCTGAAATTTCAATGGAAATTCAGCAATCTATCGGTGCTGATATAATTATGGCATTCGACTGGTGCGCGCCTTATCCTTGCGATTATAAAACCGCGAAAGAAGCAATGGAGCGTACTCACAGATGGCTTGAAAGATGTATTAAAGCAAAAACAAGTACAACACAGGCTTTGTTCCCTATTTGTCAGGGAGCGTTTGAAGATGATTTGAGACGTGAAAGTGCTGCTTTCGTATCTTCTATCCCTGCTGTCGGTTATGCAATCGGCGGATTGAGTGTTGGTGAAGATAAAGAAACCATGAATCATTTTGTGGAACTTACTGCACCATTATTGCCGCATAATAAACCTCGTTATTTGATGGGTGTTGGTACTCCTGAGGACTTGCTTGACGGTATCAAACGCGGAGTTGATATGTTTGACTGCGTTCTTCCTACAAGAAATGCCCGTCATGGTTCGTTCTTTACTAATGAAGGCAAAAAACAGATTAAGAACTCACAGTATTGGGATGACCCTAAACCGTTAGATGAAAACTGTGATTGCTATGCTTGCCAAAACCATTCAAGAGCATACTTGAGACATCTTTATAAATGCGGAGAAGGTACTGCTCAGGCATTAATGTCTATTCATAATATAAAATTCCTTATTGATTTTGCAAAAAAATCAAGACAGGCTATTTTGGAAGACCGATTTGAAGATTTCTTTAACGAAAACTATTCTAAATTTGTATCATAACATTTTAGAATCGATTTCTACAAATTCGTAAATCTTTTCTAACAGTTTTTGAATTTTGTCTTCAGGCAAATTGAGAAGTTCTTTTTCTATCAATTCATTTGAAAGAGTAATTTTACCTCTGGTTGCAAACAGATGGTCAAATGTCGTTACACCTTCTTTTTTACCAAAAATGAAAGAAAGCGGCATTCCTGTTTTGTCGAGTTCTCCTGCAACGGTGCTTCCTACGAGCCCGCTTGGTGTTTTGCAAAGCGGGTCGATTCTTCCGTTTTCCCAGCCTCCTGTTACAATAGCCTGAGCCTCACCGTGTTTATCTTGTAGTGCATTAACTTTTGACATAAAAATTTCTTTGAATTTATGCAGATTAAAATATTGCGGATCAAAATGACCGATAAGGGTTTCGTCTCCTGCCTGAACAGCGGTTATAGTACAGCTGTTAGCGCTTCTTGTGAAAATATCTTGTCCGATTCTGGAATCATGGACAGTGTAATTCATGTTTTCACCGACTTCAATTGCATTTTGTTTAAATTGTTTTATAAGCGGTTTTATTGAGTTGCTAAATTGCAGTTTCATACTAAACCTTCTTTCACTAACTATATAAAACAATAAGTACTAAAAACTTGCTTATTTTGTAAAAAAAATTAATAATTTTTTTTCAAATAGTCAAATTTTATGACCTTGATGTTTTAATAAATATATAAGATAAGTTAAAAAGGGATTAACTATGTCAGAAATTCAGAATGGTTATGCTTATCCATCGCAGCCAATGATGCCGATGAATAAGAAAATGCTAAAAGAACAGGTTCAATATGATAGGCAATTTAGAGCACCTTTGAGTGCTCCTGATGAATTTGCACGTCAGCATAAGAAAAACGGATTAATTGAACGCCTGTATAACGGAATTAAAAATATTACGGGACTTGGAGTCGGCTCTAAAAAGGTAAAAGCCGAATTAACTAAACTTGAAAACGGTGAAATAACAGAAGAACAGGCAAAGGAAACTGTTGATAAATACAGAAAATCTCAGGTAAATTCATCGCAGGCAGTTGGTGATTTAGCTTCAATCGGTGCATCTGGCATAACATTCTTTGCTATTCGTAATAAATTAAAAATGTTAAGTGCAGAAATGCAGCTTAACAAAAAATTCTACGATGCTATGGCTGAAGGTATTGGACAATTAGGCAAAGAAGCAGGAAAAGGTTTCTGGGCAAGTCTTGGTGAATCAATTATTAAATCAGGGCAATCCAATACTAAAATGGCCGCTGTTGCTACTGTCGCAGCTGCTTTTGCAGGCGGTTTATCAAAATGGGGGCTTTTGAAGTTAAATCGTATTGGTTCAAAAGAAGTTGATAAGAATGACTTTAACGGTGCAAAAACTCCATATGACAAAGCAGATTATAAATATGAAAAGAAATTGAATAAGAAAGAACGTCCTCGCAATTTCTTATCAGGCATGGTTAACGGTCTGATGATGCCATTAACATTGATTGGCGGAGGTATTGTCGGTATTCCTGCATATTTAGCGGGTAACAGTTTGAACAGATACTTTGTTGCAAATAAAGAAGATAAAAACAAATCAATTAACGGTTATGTAGAAAATCTTAAAAGTGATAGTATTACGCATGCTGCAATTGCTACAGCTGCTGCAATACCGATGATTAAGAAAGTAAAATATACTAGCGTTTATGATAAGAATTTGAAATCAGCAACAGAAAAACTCTTGAACGCAAATTTAAAACAATCTGAGTTTGAAGGTAAAACAACTTATCAGGAATTGAAAGATATTCTTTTAGATACACCTGCTATAAAAGAAATTGTTGAAAAGGAATCAGGTAAAACAATAGAAGAAAGAATCACAGCTCTTACTGAAGAAAATATTTTTGCAGTTAAATTCTTGCAAATTGATAAAGGTGGGCAGTGGGCAGAAGCTTTACGTGAAAACTGTCCGAGAACAAGAGATGATGCTGCTGTTCAAGCATTTTTAAAGGAAAAATTAGGTGACGGATACGTTTTCAAAAAATGTCTGGGTGTTGGTACTGTTGCAGAAACTTATCTTGTAACAACTCCGGAAGGTAAAGATGTCTGCGTCAAGGCATTAAAAGAAGGCATTACTAAAGAAAAAATACTTGCTGATAAACAGAAATTTGTAGAATTGATTAATAATATGGAAGGTAAAACGCAGCAGGAAAAAGATTATCTTCTAAGAAATATTGATGATTTAGCTGAAGGTATTGGTAAGGAAGTTGATTTCCAAAACGAACTTGATGCTGCTAAGAAATTAGTAGAATATACTAAAACGGCAAGAGTTGTACGACCTATTGAAGTTAAAAATGGTCTTTACATTATGGAAAAAGCCGAAGGCGTAAGCTTAGATTCATTAATCAAATTGAATCGTTTCCGTACATATCTTCAATCAGAAGAACGTGCGTTAGCAAATTATAAGGCAGGAAAACTCGATAAATGGGAAGAAAGCTGGGCGGCTTCTTCCGGTAGAACCAGAGAAGAATTTATTCAACAGAGAATTGAATCAACAGAAAATACGATTAAGCATTTAAAAGAAGATATTGCAAGAATTGAAGCAAGAACTCCTGATATTGGTGAAATCAAAATGGATGATGCGGATGCAAAATATCTGTTTGAAGAATATATGAAGGTAATGGTAGAACAATTCTACAAAGTTGATAAAGCAGGTAAAACATTACACGCAGATATTCACCCTGGTAACGTGTTCATTGATTATAATGCAATGAAACAGCGCAAAGGTCAGATATTCACATTGATTGATACAGGTAATACTATTGATTTATCTGCACAACAGGCAATGAATTCTTTGAGATTTACAACTTATATTCAAAGAGCTGATGTTCCTGATATTGTTGAATATATGCTTGAAGGGGCTAATCTTGAAGCCAGCGGTTTGACTAAAGAAGAGGCTAAAGAAAAAATTTCAGCCGAGTTGAAAAAATGTTTCTTTGATAATGAAACAGCTTTAGAAAAAGTTAATACAAGCAATTTGTATTCAATGGTTGCTAATATGATGAAGAAACATAATATTATGCCAAGTTCAAATCAGTTGAATTTAGATAAAGCTCGCACTTCTGCAAATGAATCTTTTAATTCTCTTCTTGAAATTTGGTTTAGACAACAGAATGAAAAAATTAACCAGAGAGAAGGTGTTTCTCAAGTAGGAGCAGGTGTGGCAATGTTAAAAGATTATTTGATGCTTCAACGCCAATTCAAAAATATGCAGGCTAAGCAGGAAAAATTAAATCTTCTTCAATTATCACCTCAGGAAGCAATCAAATACAGAAAAAATCCAAATCTGCTTCCAACTAATGATGAAAATTATTTGACCTACAAGTTAAAACAAAAAATTATGGGACATCCGGGAATTTCCAAAGACTAGATTTCTATGCTTTGTTTAATTCCAAGAACAAGCGGTAATTTTCCGAGCTCTCTGATTTGACGCTCAAAATCCGTAACATCAGTTTTGATTTGTTCAAATGTATTATAATGTATTGGAACTACTGTACTTACTTCAAGCCATTCTGCGGCTTTAACAGCGTGTTCAATATCCATAGTGTAATGCCCGCCGATTGGAAGTAATGCAAAATCAGGCTGATAAAGTTCACCTATTGTTTTCATCTCGCCTGTAAGGGCTGTGTCTCCGGCATGGTAAATAATTGTACCGTTAATATCAAAAATAAACCCGCAAGGACATCCGCCGTTGAATTTGTAATCAATTGAGCTTGAATGAAACGCAGGTACTGCAAGAACTCTTCCCCAAGGGTAAGTGAGCCAAGAACCTAAGCCGATACCATTAGCTTTAGCTCCTTCATTTGCACAATGATTTGCAAGCTCAAATACCGCAGTAATGGTCGCACCCGTTTTCTTAGAAATATCAATTGCGCTACCCAAATGGTCTCCATGTGCGTGGGTTACAAAAATATCAGTAACTCCATCCAGTGCATAGTCAGGACTCATTACTAAAAAAGGGTCGATTAAAATTTTACAATTACCCTTTTCAATTTCAAATGCGCTGTGACCGAGATATGTTAGTTTCATTTTGCTCTCTCCATTAGTTTTCTTAATCTTTTATATTCTTTGCCCCATTTTTGCATTGATTCTATAACAGGACGAAGGGTGTAGCCGATATCTGTAAGATAATATTCGACAAAAGGGGTTGTTGATTCAATTTCTTCTCTTATTACAAGCCCGTCTTCTTCCATGTCTTTTAAACAGGCTGTAAGTACTTTAGCTGTACAGCCAAGATTCTTTTTTAGTTCTACAAAACGCATTTCTTTTTTAAGAAGTTCTTTTACAATAAGAATCTTCCATTTTGCGCCGACTAACTGCAAAACTACATTGACAGGATTGGTTGAGAGGTCTTTATAATCCATGGACTCTCCTATTGATCCTCTTTGTTTGTATCAGTGAGCGCCCATAATTCGTTTAATTTTTCTTTAATTCCTGCTCGTCCAAACCATTTAATTACATATCTTTCTTCAAATCCCAATCCGCCGTTTGTTTTTGAAAAATCACTAAGTGCATAAGTCGCTTCTGAAATAGAGATTCTTATAATAACATGCGGTATAGGTGTTTTTACCGGATTCATCCAGATTTTGATATTATTATATTTAGCAGCACTCATAGTTTTGATATTGTGTGCGTCTGATTGTTCTTCCAGAAGGAACTTTTTTAGTCTGTCTTCCATGTCTTTAAATGTTGTCATTTTAGTATCCTTAATTATTTAAACTATGAATCGGAGCAGGGATTCTGCCGCCTCTATTAACGAAATTTGCAGATGATAAACCGTTCACCTTCATAATCGGTGCTTCGCCTAAAAGTCCGCCGAATACAACGGTGTCACCTACGTTTTTATTAGGAGCAGGAATTATTCTTACTGCTGTTGTTTTCTTGTTAATCATACCGATTGCCATTTCATCCGCTATCATACCTGCAATGGTTGTTGAAGGTGTATTACCGGGGATTGCAATCATATCAAGCCCTACCGAGCAAACACAGGTCATTGCTTCCAGCTTGTCAAATGTTAAATGTCCTGCCCTTGCGGCTTCAATCATACCAGCATCTTCAGAAACAGGAATAAAAGCACCAGAAAGTCCTCCTACATAAGAACTTGCCATAATTCCGCCTTTTTTAACAGCATCGTTAAGCATTGCAAGTGCAGCCGTAGTTCCGTGTGCACCTGCGTGTTCCAAACCCATTGCCTGAAATATTTGTGCTACGCTATCCCCGATTGCAGGAGTTGGAGCAAGAGACAAATCAATAATTCCGAACGGAATATTTAATCTTTCTGAAAGGTTACGTCCTACGAGTTCTCCTGCTGACGTGATTTTGTATGCTGTTTGTTTAATTTTGTTTGCAAGAACCCCCATATCTGCATTTTTGTGTAAATCGGATATAGCTGCTCTAACTACTCCGGGACCTGAAACACCGATATTAAGAACGCATTCGGGTTCTCCATACCCGCAGAATGCGCCCGCCATAAACGGATTATCGCCTACAGAGTTACAGAAAACAACAAGTTTAGCAGCACCCAAACCGTCTTTGTCTGCTGTCAATTCCGCAGATTGTTTGATGATTTCTGCCATCTTTAAAACTGCATCCATATTGATACCGGCTTTAGATGTTGCTACGTTAACGGATGAACAAAGTCGTTCTGTTGTTGCAAGAGCTTCGGGGATTGATTCGATTAATCCTAAATCTCCTGATGTCCAGCCTTTTTCAACAAGAGCCGAAAATCCGCCGATAAAATCAATTCCAAGATTTTTTGCCGATTTATCAAGTGTTTGGGCAATTTTTACGTAATCTTTGTGTGAGCAGCTTTCTCCGATTAATGAAATCGGGGTTACTGCTATTCTTTTGTTTACGATAGGAATGGAATAATCATTCTCGATATCGTTTGCGTATTTTACAAGATTAGATGCATATTTATCCAGTTTCTTTTGGATTTTATCACAAACTATATTTACGTCCTCTGAAATACAGTCTCTGAGGCTGATTGCTAAAGTTACGGTTCGAATATCGAAGTTGTATAACTTTATCATATTAATTGTGTCTAAAATTAGGTTTTCGTCAAATATTTTCATAGTTTCTTTAGTATACCATATTTATAATAAAAATTGAATATTTTTTGTGTATAATAAGATTACAAATCGGAGGTATGTATGCTTGTTGTAATGAATAAAAACGCAACTGATGAAGATATTCAGCGCGTTTCGGAGTTTCTGGAGTCGAAAGGCTTTGAAGCAAGGGTTTCTCATGGTGAAGCTCGTATCCTTGTTCATGCAATAGGTGTAAAAGATGTTGATCAACGTGATTTTGAACTCTTACCGGGGGTAAACGAAGTCCTCAGGGTTTCAACAAGTTATAAACTTGCAGCAAGGATTTCGCAAGGTCAGGATACTGTTATTGAAGTTAACGGAGTTAAGTTCGGCGATAAATACACAGGACTCATTGCTGGGCCTTGTACAATTGAATCATATAACCAGATGGATGCTACTGCTCAGGAGTTAAAAGATTCCAATGTAAAAATCATCCGCGGCGGTGCATTCAAACCCAGAACAAGTCCTTATGCCTTTCAGGGTATGGGCGAAGAAGGTTTAAAAATAATCAGAAGTGTTGCCGACAATCACGGTATGGCTGTTACTTCCGAAATTATGGATGCATCCCAGCTCGATATGTTTATGAAGTATGTTGATATTCTTCAAGTCGGTGCAAGAAATATGCAGAACTTTAACCTGCTGAAAGAATTAGGGAAGGTACATCGCCCCGTAATTCTTAAGCGTGGTTTGTCCGCAACTTATGAAGAATGGCTTATGTCTGCCGAATACATTATGGCAGGCGGGAATAATCAGGTTATTCTTTGCGAACGCGGTATCAGAACTTTTGAAAAATATACAAGAAATACTCTTGATTTATCAGCGATTCCTGTTATCAAAAAACTAAGCCATCTGCCAATAATCATCGATCCGAGCCATGCGACAGGGCTTCGTGATAAAGTTGAACCAATGTCTCGTGCTGCAATTGCTGCGGGCTGTGATGGTTTGATAATAGAAGTTCATCACAACCCTGAATGTGCAATGTGCGACGGTGCTCAATCTCTTTATCCATGGCAATACGACCTACTCTACAAACAAATCAAACAAATCGCCCCAATAATCGGCAAACATCTATTATAACAAGGGTCGGACGACATTTGCAATACTACAAGCTTGAATTGATGTTACAGGTCGTCCTCTGCTGACTCTGTTACATGTGGGTTCGCGTTGGTTGGGGCAGGTGCATGAGTGCTTCGTTTATTACCCAGCCGTCCGAACGGAAGTGGGCATAATTGTTTCTGCCCACATATTTTTCAGAAGATTTTCCGCCTGACTTAAGCCATTTGTCTAATA
>JAAGKN010000690.1_pt1 | contig 77764 bp, 62 predicted proteins | sample 6206371 | NCBI WGS metagenome assembly JAAGKN01 (sample SAMN11533720, study PRJNA540317) | gut metagenome | isolation source: fecal pellets from male and female animal of same cohort | host: Peromyscus leucopus | place: USA:CA | collected 2017 | reverse complement strand
TAGATGTAAGAGTAGTAGCAGATAAAATTAATAATATAGATTTAGAGATGCAAGTAGCAAAAAATGAATATATAGCAGATAGAATATTATGGTATTGGTCAAGATTATATGCAAATTCTATAGAAAAAGGAGAAGTATATGATAATACCAAGAGGGCTATATGTATACTAATAGCAGACTTTAGTTTAGATAAATTAAAAGAGATACCAAAGTATCATACAAAATGGAATATTAGAGAAGAAAAATTTAGTAACATAATCTTGACAAGAAAGCTTGAAATTCATATAATTGAATTAAGTAAACTGGAAAATATGAATAATCTAAATGATACTGAAAAAGAATTATTAGCATGGTGTAAATTCATAAAAAATCCAGATGATATGGAGGATTTAGTTATGAGTGAAAGTGAAGAACTAAAGAAAGCTAGAGAAGAGTTAAAGAAAATAAGTTTAGATGAACATGAAAGATGGCTTGCAGAAATGAGAGAAAAAGCAATTATGGATGAGATAGCTTTAAGAAAAACTGGATATAATGAAGGAAAACAACAAGGTATAAAAGAAGGTAAAATTGAGATTGTAAAAGCGTTATTAAAGAAGAATATGAGTATAGATGAAATAGAGGAGATAACAGGATTATCTAAATCCGAAATAGAAAGTTTAAAATAAATATTATAATTTAAAAATTAGTAGAGTGAATATTTTTTATTCGCTCTATTTTTTATATAACAGAATGTGTATTATTGCATAAAATATAAGTATGTAAATATAAAAGGAGGAATAATATATGTATCCAAAATTAGATTATATGTATATGCAAAAAGAATGTGAAAATGTGCCAATAACATTTCCACCACAACATCAAGATGTTCAACCAGGAATGGAATACTTAATGAATCCAAGACCTATTTTTGAAGATCCAAATTATATACCAAGTTGTAAACTAAGAGATAAAGTGGTTATTATAACAGGAGGAGATAGTGGTATAGGAAGAGCTGTATCTATTTTATTTGCAAAAGAAGGTGCAGATATTGTAATACCATATTATAATGAGACAGAAGATGCTAACTTAACTAAAAAGATAATTGAATCTATAGGAAGAAGATGTTTATTACTTCAAGGTGACATGAAAGATGAAGAATTTTCTAAAGAAATTGTAGAATGCACTTTAAATGAATTTGGAAAAATAGATATTTTAATTAATAATTGTGGTGTACAATATCCACAAGAAAGTATTTTAGATATTTCAACAGATCAATTAAAAGAGACTTTTGAAACAAATATATTTTCATTTTTCTATTTAACAAAGGCAGTACTCCCTCATCTAAAAGAAAATTCATGTATAATAAATACAACATCAATAACAGCATTTGATGGTAAGGCAAACTTAATAGATTATTCAGCAACAAAAGGTGCAATAACTGTATTTACAAAATCATTATCGTTATCACTCGCTCCTAAGAAAATAAGAGTTAATGCTGTAGCACCAGGTCCAATATGGACGCCTCTTATTCCTGCATCTTTTTCTGAGGAGGAAGTTATGACCTTTGGAACAGATGTACCTCTTAAAAGAGCAGGTCAACCATTTGAGCTTGCACCAGCATACTTATATCTAGCATGTGATGATTCAAGATATGTTACAGGTCAAATTATACATGTAAATGGAGGAACAATAGTATAAAAATACGATTAATACGTTTATTTTTATCAAAATTTGTGGTATAATCCTCATGAAAAAAATATAGGAGGTATGTATCTTATGAAAAATTTAGAGGATTATGTAGAAAGTATTATTGACTTTCCAAAAAAAGGAATTGTATTTAGAGATGTAACATCACTAATTGGAGATAGAGATGGATTAAAACTTGCAATTGATAGTATGCAAGAAAAATTAAATGATTTAGATTTTGATGTAGTAGTTGCACCAGAATCTAGAGGATTTATCTTTGGTATGCCAATAGCATATAATCTTAATAAATCTTTTGTTCCAGTTAGAAAAAAAGGAAAATTACCAAGAAAAACTATATCTCAAGATTATGATTTAGAATATGGTAGTGCAACTTTAGAAATGCATAAAGATAGCATAAAGGATGGCGATAAAGTTGTAATTATTGATGACTTGATTGCAACAGGTGGAACATTAAAAGCAATTATAGATATGGTTGAAAGATTAGGCGGAAAAGTTGTAAGAATATGTTCTTTAATTGAACTAGTAGACTTAAAAGCTAGAGAACTTCTTAAAGAATATGATGTGGTATCTTGCTTAGAATACAAAGGAGAATAATAATGAAAAAAATTGGAATAATTGCTGCAATGAATGAAGAAATGCAGGAAATAAAAAATATCATGAGTAATGTTAAAGAAAATGTAATCTATGACTTGAAGTTTTTTGAAGGAAATATCTCTCAAAAAGAATGTGTACTAGTTGAATGTGGTATTGGAAAAGTAAATGCTGCAAGAACAACACAAATTTTAATTGACAATTATGATATTGACTATGTTGTAAATATTGGTACTGCTGGTGGAGTATATGATAAATTAAATGTTACAGATATTGTGATTGCAGAAAAGCTTGTTCAATATGATTTTGATATTACAGCCTTTGGTCATGAAAAAGGATATATTACTGGTGTAGGAAAATACATTGATTCAGATAAAGAATTAGTAGAAAAATGTGACTTAGTAATACAAAAATTAAATAAGGAAAATGATTATAATGTATATATTGGAACAGTTGCATCAGGAGATACTTTTTGTACAGACAAAAATATTGCTCATAACCTTTATGAAGAATTTAATGCTCTTTGTGTTGAAATGGAAGGTGCATCTATTGGTCAAACTTGTATGTTAGATAAAGTACCATTTATTGTAATACGTAGTATTTCAGATACTCCAAATGGTAATAATAACATTACTTTTGATGAGTACTTAAAAATATCATCCAAAAGAGGAGCAGAGTTTTTAAAACAATTATTATGTAATTAAACAGGTTTATTTAACCTGTTTTTTCTTTTATAAATCTTGCAAATCACTTGCAAAAATGTTATAATATATTTTGCATAAAAATTTTGTAACATTTCTTAAACTTAAGAATGTTTTTTAGCTTAGAGCGTAAATTTATAAAAGAAAGGAATGATTTATATGATACAAAATATTGTATTTATTGCTATTGGATTTGCAATGCTTATGTTTGGTGCACAATGGTTAGTCGATGGAGCAAGTACTATTGCCCGTAAATATCATATTCCAGAAATAATTATAGGTCTTACTATAGTATCAATTGGAACTTCTATGCCTGAATTTATGGTTAGTTTTACATCTGCTTTTGAAGGACATTCAGATATATCACTCGGAAATGTAATAGGAAGTAATATATGTAATTTATTATTGATATTAGGTCTTACTTCTTTAGTATGTCCACTTGTATTTCAAAAAACTACAAAAAGATATGATATACCAATAATGATTTTTGCTACAATTCTTGTATTTGGAATTGCAAACTTTGGAGGAAGTATTAGTAGAGTAGATGGAGGAATTTTATTTTTAGTATTTATTTGTTTTATTATTTATACAATAAAGATAGCTAAGAAATCTATGAATGAGAATAATAGTGATACAAATATAAAAACAACTAAAAAAGATATGATAATATCTGTTTTAAAAATAGTTGTAGGTATATTACTATTAAAGTTTGGAGGAGATATAAGTGTTAATAATGCAGTTGAAGTTGCCAAAACTTTGGGCGTTTCTGAAAGAATAATAAGTGTAACTATTGTAGCAATTGGAACAAGTTTACCAGAACTTATAACATCAGTTGTAGCAGCATTTAAAAAGGAAATAGACATTGCAATAGGAAATATTGTTGGTTCTAACATATTTAATTTATTGTTAATATTAGGACTACCAGCTATAATTAGTCCAATGGCTTATAGCGTTTCATATAATACGGATTTTATTTTATTAATTATATCTAGTATATTGCTTTTGTTTTTTGCATCCTTTGGAAAGAAAGATACAATGACTAGATTTAATGGATTAATATACTTGTTAATGTATGGTGGATATATAGCAAGTTTAGTAATATAGGGTTTCTTAATAGAAACTCTTTTTTTATTTTTATATTATTTGTTATATTGTTAACTAATATGATATAATGAATCTATATTTAGGAGACGATAATATGAATGATATAAAATTTTTAAATAATAATACAACGCCATATTTGGGCTTTATACTAGCTATTTTATCTATTATTCCTGTGTTATTAACACTCACAATTTTTAGACCAAAATATAATGATAAAGAAAATAAAAAAATAAGTAAAAAAGATAAAATATTATTATGTATTAATGGAGTTTTATATATAATTAATATGATTATTTTATGCACAAGTAAAAATATTTTTGATATTAAAAATGCAAATTTATGGTTTGGTATTATGTGCTTTTTCTATGTTATATACTATGAATTATATATAAGATATGTTTTAAGAGGTAGAAAATATAATTTGTTATATGAAAGTTTTATATACATAAAAATACCAATATTTATATCTATGTCAATGTCTATTGTATTTGCAGGAATATGGTCAAAAAGTATTTTACTAATTATTACATCAACAATATTTACCATTACTAATTGTTATACTGCATATAATAGATATCTAAAGATATTAAAAAGTAACAATTTAAAATATATGTCAAATAAGAATAAATAATATATGTAAAAGAATAATTGTTATAAAATTTCCTATTATAATTATTATCTAGAAATGTACACCAAAGTTTAGAAAACTGAACTAGATTTGTAGATTTTTGATACATTTTGTGATATTATAAAATAATCAGGAGGAAACTTATGGAAAAAATAGATAATACAAAACTTTTAGAGTTAGTAGAAAAATTAAAAGAAGATAAAACAATGGAGGCACAAAGTGATGTAATATCAGAAGTATTAAAAGCAAGATTTTTGTGTCCAGTAATATTAGAAAATGCGCCAAGAGGTGGCGGAAAAATAGAAGTCGGAAAAGATACAAAAATTCAATTTTCCGTTATAAAAACAAAAGAAGATAAGAATTTTTTAATAGCTTTTACAGGTGATGAAGAAGTAAATAAATGGCAAAAATCAAAAGTACAACAATCTATAATTTATACTTTTGAAGATTATGCTATGATTGCTACAAATAATGAAAACTTAGAAGGATTTATAATTGATCCTATGGGATGTAATTTAGCTTTTACTAAGCAAATGATTAAAGAGATAAAACAAAATATTACAAGAGAATCTATTGTTGAAAAAGATACTCAAGTAGAACTTGGAATACCAAAAGATTATCCAGATGAATTAGTAAAAAAACTTAAAGATTTATTTTTAAATATACCTCAAGTAACTAAAGCGTATTTATTACTTATGACAAAACAAGAAGAATTAAGTTATTTATTAATAGTAGATGCATCTGGAAATGAAAAAGAATATTTTAATACAATTGCAAGCGCTGCAATACCATTTTTAAACGGTATGCCACTTAACTTATTACCAGCAAATACAGAGCTTGGTCAAAATGTATGTCAAAATTTTGAACCATTTTATATTGCAGAATAGAATAAAAGGTTAATCTATATTTTTTGTAGATTAACCTTTTTAATATTTTAAAGTTATTTTATTTCCATCTTTTAATATAAACCCTTCTTCTTGTAAAGATTTTAATTCTCTCATCATTGCACTTCTATCAACACTTAAATAGTCTGCAAGATCTGTATATGATAATGGAATGTAGAAAGTTCTTGAAAGTCCACTTTTAGTAAGAGTTGCAAAGTAAGATTGTAATTTCTCTCTAATACTTCTTTTAGTTAAAAGTTCTATTCGTATGTTTTGACTTATGGTTTTATTTAATATTAATTTTAATAAATTGTTATTTAATACTTCATGAAATTTACAACTTCTTGTACATTTTGTTGTAATCTCATCATATATGAAATATACAACTTCACATTTTGACCTTGCTACAACAAATAATTCGTTGTTAGTTATTACTGGAAAGAATATTTCTCCAAAGACATCACTTTCTTTTAAAGTTTCAACTATTGTTTTATTTCCATTTATATCATATCTAACTAAATCAGCAAGACCACTTTTTAAAATACATATTTGATTTCTGTTTTTAATGTATGTTGTAATCACTTCATTTTTTTCGATTTTTTTAGTTTGGGATTTTGCACAACTATTTTGTAATTGTTGTGTAAACTCTTTAATGTCAAAGTCGCTATACAAGTGAATCACCTCATTTCTGTTACATTATACTATAAAATTTTGAAAAAATAAATACTACATTTTTGTAATATAAATGATATAAATACTCAATTCCTTGTTATTACTGGCTTTCAAGATTCGACAAAAAAATAATTTTTGAAAATGTTGCAATTGCAACAGATTTTTTAAAAATTGGTTGTATAATGTAGATGTATTTGAAAAGACAAGAGGGAGGAATTGTAAATGAAAGTAATAAAAAGAGACGGAAGAGTTGTAGATTATGATAGAGAAAAAATAAGTGTTGCAATACAAAAAGCAAATAAAGAGGTAAAGCCTAAAGAAAGAGCAAATAAAGAGGACATTAGCTCTATAATGGATTATATAGAAGAGTTAGATAAAAAAAGAATTCTTGTTGAAGATATACAAGATATAATTGAAGAAAAATTAATGGAACTTCAAAAATATGAACTTGCTAAAGAAATATATAGTATATAGATATACAAGAGCTTTAGTTAGAAAACAAAATACAACAGATGAATCAATACTTGGTTTAATTAGAAATGAAAATAAAGAATTAGCAGAAGAAAATTCAAATAAGAATGCATTACTTGCTTCAACTCAAAGAGATTATATTGCAGGAGAAGTATCAAAAGATTTAACAAAAAGAATGTTATTACCAGAAAAAATTACAAAAGCTCATGAAGATGGAGTATTACATTTCCATGATGCAGATTATTTTGTTCAACCAATATTTAACTGTTGTTTAATTAATATAGGAGATATGTTAGATAATGGAACAGTAATGAATGGAAAAATGATTGAAAGTCCAAAAAGCTTTCAAGTTGCATGTACAGTTATGACACAAATAATTGCAGCAGTAGCTAGTAGTCAATATGGTGGACAATCTGTAGATTTAAAACATTTAGGAAAATATTTAAGAAAAAGTTATGATAAATTTAAAAAAGAATTAAAAGAACAATATGAAGGAAAACTTTCTGAAGATATGATTGAAGAAATAGTTAACTTAAGAGTTAAAACAGAACTTGCATCAGGAGTTCAAACAATTCAATATCAAATAAATACTTTAATGACTACAAATGGACAAACTCCATTTGTTACAATATTCATGTTCTTAGACAAAGATGATGAATACATTGAAGAAAATGCAATGATTATTGAAGAAATCTTAAAACAAAGATTACAAGGTATAAAGAATGATAAAGGTGTATATATAACACCAGCATTCCCAAAATTAATATATGTATTAGATGAAAATAACTGCTTAAAAGGTGGAAAATATGATTATTTAACAAAACTTGCAGTTAAATGTTCATCAAAAAGATTATATCCAGATTATATCTCAGCAAAAATAATGAGAGAAAACTATGAAGGAAATGTATTTAGCCCAATGGGATGTAGAAGTTTCTTATCTCCATGGAAAAATGAAAAAGGAGAATATGTTTTTGAATCTAGATTTAATCAAGGTGTTGTAAGTATAAACTTACCACAAATAGGAATTATAGCAAATGGTGATGAAGAAAAATTCTGGAAACTATTTGATGAAAGATTGAACTATGTAAAGATGCTTTAATGTGCAGACATAATGCTTTACTTGGAACAGTATCAGATGCATCACCAATTCACTGGGAATATGGAGCAATAGCAAGACTAGAAAAAGGTGAAAAAATAGATAAATTATTAAATTCATGTTTCTCAACAATATCTTTAGGATATATAGGAATTTATGAACTTACAAAGCTTATGACAGGTTCATCTCATACTTCTAAAGAAGGACATGAATTTGCTATAAAAGTAATGAGAAAATTAAGAGAAACAACAAATAAATGGAAACAAGAAACAGGACTTGGATTTGCATTATATGGAACACCAGCAGAAAGCTTATGCTACAGATTTGCAAGAGTTGATAAAGAAAGATTTGGAGACATTAGAAGATATTACAGATAAAGGATATTATACAAATTCATATCATGTTGATGTTAGAGAAAAAATAAATGCATTTGATAAATTAAATTTGAAAGTAAATATCAAAATATTTCTTCAGGTGGAGCTATATCATATGTAGAAATACCAAATATGAAAAATAACTTAGAAGCATTAGAAGAAATCGTTAAATTTATTTACGATAATATTCAATATGCTGAATTTAATACAAAATCAGATTATTGTCATGTTTGTGGATTTGACGGAGAAATTACAATTAATGAACAAAATGAATGGGAATGTCCACAATGTGGTAATAAAGACCACAACAAAATGAATGTTACAAGAAGAACATGTGGTTACTTAGGAGAAAACTTCTGGAATGTTGGAAAAACAAAAGAAATAAAATCAAGAGTTCTACACTTGTAATAGAAAATTTTAGGAGGAATATATATGAGATATGCAAGTGTAAAAAAATGTGATGTTGCAAATGGAACAGGAATTAGAGTTTCAATATTTGTAAGTGGATGTCATCATCACTGCAAAGGATGTTTTAATACTGATGCTTGGGACTTTAATTTTGGTAATGAATATAATGAAGAAATTGAAGAATCTATTTTAAAAGAATTAGATAAAAGTTATATTCAAGGATTATCTTTACTTGGAGGAGAGCCACTAGAACATGTTAATCAAAAAGGATTATTATCTCTTGTCAAAAAAGCTAAAGAAAGATATCCAGAAAAAACTATTTGGTGCTACACAGGATATAAATTTGATGATGAAGTTATGGGACAAATGTTTGAAAAATGGCCAGAAACTAAAGAGTTAGTATCTAACTTAGATGTGGTAGTAGATGGTAAATATGATGAAGATTTAAGAGATTTAAACTTAAGATTTAAAGGTTCTTCAAATCAAAGAATAATAGATGTTCAAAAAACTTTAGCATCTAATAAAATAGTACTTGCAGACAATATATAATAAAAAGCAAAAGAAAGAATTCTAAAAAGAGTTCTTTCTTTTTTCCATAAATAGACAGTATTTTTGAAATTAAAATTTTAAATACATATTGTATATATTCTTAATTTATTATAAAATAATTGTGTAAAAAAAGAAGGAGAAAGGTATATATGAAGAATAAATTTAAAGTGTTATATTTAGTATTATGTTTCTTTATGACTATGCAGATAGTTCTTCCTAGTTTTGAAGTGACATTTGCTGCTATATCAGATAAAAATACAATGTTAATTGCGTCTGGTGTAACAATAAAAAATAATACAACATTACAACAGGTAATATCTAAATATGGACAAGCTCCAAAAATTACTACAACATCTGTTTTTGGAGGAACAGCTAATACCTTTTATAAAGATGGTTATGAAGATTTATTATATGTAGAAACAGATGAAAAAGGTATAGTAATGTCTGCAGGAACTTGTGCTAAAGAATTTAAGTCTAATTTAAGTAATTCAGGTGATCCATTTAATGGAACAGTAAATTATATGCAAGGATTTACAATTAACAATTATAAACAAGGTGCAATTGGTGTTTTAGTATATAATTCAAATTTATTTGGCAATTATATTACTTCAAGGGTTGAAGCACCAAAATTGTTTGCTAAATGGTATGAAAATCAATATGAATATGGAAAAAATTTATGTGAGCACACAATTCCAATTGTAAATTGCTTTTTAACAAGAGATGGCGATGACCCAATTGAATTTAATGAAGAAGTTTATGATACTCTTGCCAAAATTAAACAAAATGGTAAGGATGTAGAAACATATGCTACAGAAAATGATAAAACAGATTTATATAAAAATGTTGGAACTAGTAAAAATATATATTTAGGAACATATGAAGCGTTACCAAATCCATTTAAAGCCGCATATGGTGCAAGTGGATATAGGGCTACAGAAACAAAAAAATATGGCTATTTTACATATCATTTAACTCCAACATCAAATAATGATTATGATGTAGATATTGAAAAATATTATGTTTCAAAAGAATTTATTCAAAAAGGTGGAGAAGAAGTAAGTCTTACTGCTGATGAACAGTCAAAATATGAAGCTGCAAAAGCTATGTATCAAAAATCTATAGATGAGTATAATCAAAGTGGAAGTGTAGACCATAAGGTAGAACCAGTATATAAAACTGTACCGCTTGTTGCAGGAGAAATTTATGAAAATAGATTAATAGGTGCAGTAGACTTTTTAAATGCAATAAGAGTTGCTGCAGGACTTCCAACAGTAAAACATAATTCAACATTAAGCAAAGCTGCACAATATAAATCTGTACTAGTAGTATATGTAAATAACTTTACAGATTTAGAAGTCTCAAATGCACACTATCCACCAAAACCAGATGAAGTATCACAAGAATTTTACGATACTGCTATGAATAATATGGGAGCAGAAAATCTATATAATGGTAGCATAATATCTAGTATATATAATGCAATAAATGATGGGTATGGCGATCCAATTACATGTGGTCATAGATATAATTTACTAGAACCAGGGCATACAGATTTTGGTTTGGGTGAAGCAGCAGGACAAAGTACACATAGACTTAGTGGAACACAGGCTTACTCAAATGAAATTGTTGCATGGCCAAGTGATGGAATAACACCAATGGAAGCTTATACAGGTGGATATTGGACATGTCGATTTTATAAAAATTATCAAGTAACAGCAGATACTACAGTAGAAGTAATAAGACTTAATGATAATAAAACTTGGAAATTTGAAACAAGATCTACTGCAGGAACAAATAAATTTGCTGTTAATGGAGGAATTCTTTCTTTCTATAATCAAGATTTAACAGGAAAAGCAGGAAATGTATATAAATTTATTATACATAACGTAAAAAATACTGCTACAGGTAATGTTACAGATTATACATATAGAACTGTATTTAAGAGTTTATATTCAGATGACACTGTAGCGCTGAAATATCCAGAATCTATATCATTAGAAAAAACAGAATATGTTCTAGATAAAAATCAACAAATTAATTTAAAAACAATATTTGGTGGAGAAAATGTAACAGAAGTATGTGTTAAATTTTCTAGTGATTCAGAACAAGTAGCAAAGGTTGACCAATATGGTACAGTTACTGGTCTAAAACCAGGAACTGCAAATATTACAGTAACAACATTAAATGGAAAAACTGCAACAGCAAAAGTTAAAGTTATTGATGGTATAGCATTAGGTGAGAATACTACAACAGTATTACTAAATAATGTTATGAAACTTAATGTTCTAGTTCCTGAAAATGTTTCAGTTACATATAAATCATCTAATCCAAAAGTTGCACAAGTAGACAGTAATGGTAATGTCACAGCTAAAAGTTTAGGTAAGACAACAATTACAATTACTTCATCAAATAATAAAAAAGTAGAAGTTGAGGTAAATGTAATTAAATATCAAAAAGGTGATTTAGATAAAAATAATATAGTAAATGCAAACGATGCAGCTATTGCCTTAGATTTATATAAATATGGAAATGTATCAGAAGAAGAATTACAAATTGGTGATATGGACAATAATGGAATAATTAATGCAAATGACGCAGCTCTTATTCTAGACATATATAAATATGGAAATTAATATGGCGGGAAACCGTCATATTTTTTATCTTTTTTTCTATTAATTTGACAAATAAGGTATAATTATATATGAAAAAAGGGGGATTTAAAATGAATATTTATCCGAAAACTTGTAGAAATTTTGTTGGATTAGATAAATTAATGCCATTTGTTGAAAAATATAAAGGTATAGAATTACAATTTTTTGATGAGAATAATCAAATTATGGCTGCTTTTGAATTTGAGTCAGTTATAGAAAGGTTAATGGAGAAAGTACCATATTTAAAAGAGGTAACAATACATCCACCACTTTGTTATTATGATATAGAAAATATTATGTTTAAAGATATTAATATTATAAAAGAACAATTTGAAGTAATGGTAAAATTATCAAGAAAATATAATATAAAAATAAATATGGTATATCATACTACTATAGATTTTAAAACACATAAAGAATTAACACTAGACAAATTATCAGAACTATTAAAAATACTTGAAGGAGAGAATGTTACATTACTACTTGAAAATATATTTATGTTTTCAGAAAATGAATGTACAGTATACCAAATTGCAGATTACTTAGATCATCCAAATCTTAAAGTTTGTTTTGATATTTGCCATATGTATTGTAGAGCAAATATAAATAAGCAAGATATATATGAATATGCTAAAGGATATTTAAATCCAGAACTTTGTAAAAAATATACATATCAAGTTCATTTCTCATATACTGCAGATAATGATGGATATGTTAACTTTAAAGCTACTCATGGATTAGTTCATCCAAATATTGATGAATTAAGATATGATGTTGAGTTACTAAAAAAATATAATATGGATGAATGTAATTACATAACAGAAGTATCTGAAAAAGATTATACAACAAGAGCAGATCAATGCAAAGAATTAGAAATGCTTGAGGAAGTGCAAAAATAAATGGATAAAAGAGATTTTAAGGTATTTGAAGAAATATTTGAAAAATATGTTGATAAATTTATTAAGAAAGCTCAAGGCGATGAGGCAAGAATATTAAATTTTACAAATAAAAAAATTCATTCTTACCATGTAAGAGATAATATTTTAAGAATAGCTAAAGAAGAAAATTTAAAAGTTGATTTTTTTATTGTTGAATTTATAGGACTATTTCATGATATAGGAAGATTTTATCAATATGATAAATATGAAACTTTTAATGATGCAAATTCTTGTGACCATGCTAAATTAAGTATTAAGGTTTTAGAAGATGAGGGAATAATTAATCTAATAGATTATGAAGATAGACCATATGTTATAGATTCAATTTTAATGCATAATTATAAAGACTTACCTAAAATAACAGATAAAAAAATGTATATTTATTCTACTTTATTAAGAGATGCAGATAAACTTGATGGCTTTAGGTCCATTTCTGTGTATGAAAGAGAAAATAAGAACTTAGCATATTTTAAAAATAAGTCTAATGAACCAATAATATCAGATTATGTCTATGATAATATAATAAATAAAAAATCAGTATATAAATATGATTTAAAAACAATTTTGGAAAGTCAAATTGTATCACTTGGATATATTACATCAGATGTAATATATAATACAACACTAAAGATTATAAGAGAGAATGAATATACAAAGAAAATGTTTTCTAAAATGCAAGATACACCTCGTTCAAGAGAAATATACGATTTCGTAAATAATTATATAGAAAGTAGATTAAAAATATAGAGAAGTAATTCTCTATATTTTTTTACAAATAAAATTTAAATATTTATCTAGTAAAAACTAGTTTTGTAGAAGGTATTTACAACTATAAAAAGAAATGTATAATAAATGTGTAAATTAATTTATAAATTTTTATTCTGAATTTTTTTTATCGGTAAAATTTTATTGTACACTAAAAATGTACAAAATTCTTAAGAAATATTGATTTTTATCAGAAGATTTGTTATCATAGGAGTGAATCAAGATTGAGTAATCAAAAATTAGAGAAGTTATCTATAAAAAATGACTTTGTATTTAAAAAATTATTTTCTAAAAAAGGAAATGAAGCATATTTAATACAGTTTTTAAGTGATTTATTATTATTAGACATAAAAAGTATAGAGATAAAACATGATGTAGTACTAGAAAAAAATATAGAAGATGAGAAGATTGGAATACTAGATATAAAAGCTACATTAAATAATAATACATATATAGATATAGAAATGCAAATGGGAGACGAAAAAAATGTAGTTAAGAGATCGACATATTATGCTGCTAAAATGATGTCAGAGCAGCTACAAAAAGGCGAAAAATATAAAGAAATAAAGCCAGTAATTGTAATATTTATAATGAATTTTAATTATTTTCCGTTTGAGGAACATATAAATAAGACAAGAACAGTATTAAATAATCATATGGAATATGATTTGAGTAATGATATGGTATACTATTATATAGAATTACCAAAATTTAGGAAAAAAGAATGTAGTTTAAAAGATATAACATCACAGTGGTTAATATTTATAGATGGAGAGAATAAAAAGGAGTTGGAAAGAGTAATGAAGAACAACAACTTAATTAAAGAGGCAGACAAGGAATTAGATATACTATCAGGAGATGAGGATGTAAGAAGAATGGCAGAATTAAGGCAGAAGTATGTAATGGAAATGGCATCAGCAAAATCTGATGGATATGATGAAGGCATGAACGATAAAGCTATAGAAATTTCAAAAAATATGTTAAAAGAAAAAATATCTATAGATGTTATATGTAAAGTCACAAAATTAGATAGGGATATAGTAGAAAAATTAAAATGTGATAAGTAAAAATAATAGGAGTACAAATTATAAATTGTACTCCTTATTTTTTATTTAATATTTTGTTCCTTTTCTTTTTCAAGAATTTTTTCTATTTCTTTAAATCTTTTTACCTTAGCAGTAGTAGTTTTTATCATTTCTTCATCTGTTAAGAAAAGTTTCTTTATATATTTATATGTAGGAAGGGTAGTGTTAATTTTTTTGATATCATTCCATACAATATCATGAAGTTCATCATATGATATGTTATTCATTTCTTTTTCTACATATTCTTTATTATATTGTATTTCTACAGAGACAACTAAATCATCATCTTTAGGATATCCAAATACCATTGATTCAGCAACATAAGGTAAATTATTTATTAATGTTTCAAGCTCTTCAGGGAAAATATTTTTACCATTTTTAAGAACTATAACAGTTTTCTTTCTACCATTTATAACTAAGTATCCATCTTTATTAATATATCCTAAATCTCCAGTATAAAACCATCCATCTTTTAGGACTTCATTTGTTGCTTCTTCATTTTCGTAATATCCAAGCATTACATTGTCACCTTTAGCTTTTATTTCTCCAATACCTTTTTCATCTGGCTCATCTATTTCTATTTCAACGCCATGCATTGGAACACCAACTGTACCAGGAGCAATATGTCTAACGTTTTCTGAAGCAAGAACAGGAGATGTTTCAGTTAGTCCATATCCTTGAATAACAGTAACACCAAAAGTACTAAATCCTTTTGCAACTTCTTTATCTAAGGCTGCAGCACCACTTACAACAAATCTAACATGACCACCTAACTGATCAAGAATTGTTTTAAATAGTTTTCTACGAATATCTATGTGTATTTTATTTAGTCCATTAGCAATTTTTCCAGCAGTACTAATTAATTTTTCTTTTCCTTGTTTTTTTACTTCTTGCATTATTTTTTTGTACATAGATTCTATAATTAGTGGTACACATACAAATACAGAAACTTTGTATTCTACTAAGTTTTTTTGTATATATTTAAGACCATCACAAAAAGTAGTACAAACACCATTATTTAAGAATAGTAGTAGTGCAGTAGAGCCAAATGTGTGATGGAATGGTAAAAATGCTAAAGATACATCTGAATCAAAAAACTCAATCATACATTCCATTTGGTAAATATTAGATAAAATATTATCTTGAGATAACATTACACCTTTAGATAGTGCAGTAGTACCAGATGTAAATAGTATAATAGCCATTTCTTTTGGATCTATTGTATATTTATAAACATCTTTTTTACCTTCATCTAGTTCTTTTTTACCAATAGATATGATATCTTCAATTGATTTATATCCTTGGTCATTTTCCTTCATACAAATAAATTCTTTAATATTAGAAGTGTTTTTAGATTTTATATCATTAATAATATCTAGATACTTTTCATCAAATACAATACAATCTGCTTTACTACGAATCATTAAAGATTCTATTTCATCTTGTTTTAATCCTTTATCTAGTGGAACAGAGATACCAACAGAAGATAAAACAGTAATGTATGTAAGTCCCCATTCATAACTATTTTTACCAATTATTGCTATTCTTTTTCCTTTTAAACCTAAAGATAGAAGACCTTGGCCAAAACTATCTACATCTTCTTTTAATTTATTATAAGATATGTATTTATATTTAGGATTTTTCTCAATTTTTTCTTTAATAATGAAAGCATTTTTTTCTCCATATTTTTTAGCACTTTCATCTACAAGTTCTCTAAAAGTTGCTCTTTTTTTTGCACTTTTATAGATTATTTCTTCGTTTTTCACGTTACATCCCCCTTATCATTTAATCGTATTATACTATCTTTATTATATGTTTGTCAATTGACCAAATGGTCAGCTTTATATAAATATATATACAATAAATTATATATTGTATAATAATATTTTCTATGATATTATATCTAGTAAAAATAGGAGGAAAATATGAAATACAGAAAATGTTTAGAAAAAGTTTTACCATATGTACCTGGTAAAAATGAAGAAGATATAAAAAAAGAGTTTAATCTGGAAAATGTTATAAAAATTGCATCAAATGAAAATCCATATGGAGCGTCGCCTAAAGTAAATGAGTTTTTGAATAATATAGAATATAATATATATCCAGATAATTATGTTACAAATTTAAGGAAAGATTTGTCTAAAGAACTAAATATACCAGAAGAATATTTTTTATTTGGAAATGGCTCAGTAGAGATAATTCAGATGCTTTCTAGAATATTACTTGAAAAAGGAGATAATATCGTAACTGAATTACCATCATTTTCTAGTTATTTTTCAGAGGCAAAACTTCAAGATGCACAAATTAAAACAATTAATTTTGAATCAGACTATAATTTTAATTTAGATAAGATGTTAGAATTAATAGATAAAAACACTAAAATTATATATATTACTAATCCAAATAATCCATTAGGTAATATAGTTAAAAATAGTGATTTAACTACATTCATAAAGAAAGTACCAAATGATATTTTAATTGTGATAGATGAAGCATATTTTGAATTTGTAAGAGATGAAGAATATATTAGTGCAGTTAATTTTGTTAATGAATATAATAATGTTTGTGTGTTAAGAACATTTTCTAAGGCGTACGGACTTGCAGCTTTAAGAATAGGATATATTGTTGCACATAGTAGTGTAATTACGCAACTTGAGAAGGTAAGGGTTCCATTTAATGTATCAGCAATATCTCAAAAAAGTGCTCAAATTGCATTAAAAGAAAAAGAATACATGATTTCTTCAGTAGAAAAAATACATAACACTATAGATTATCTATATAAAAAATTAGATAAAATGAATTTAGAATATATTAAAACACAAGCCAATTTTATTATGATTAATCTAAAAACTGAATCTAAACCAATTGTATATGAAATGCTTAAAAGGGGTGTTATAGTTAGAGATGGATTTCCACTTATGAATACTTGGATTAGAGTAAGTATTGGTACAATGGAAGAAATGGAAATATTCTTGAAAGTGTTAAATGAGGTGATAAATTAATGAAAATAGGGTATTTAGGGCCAAAAGGCTCATATTCATTTGAGGCATCACAAAAGTATATGAATAATGAAGATAATTTAATAGAATATCCAGAAATTACTAAAGTAATAAAAGCATTAGAAAAAGATGAAATACAAGTGTGTGTTGTACCTTTTGAAAATGCAATACATGGAAGTGTGTTAGATACTATGGATGCTATATTAGAGTATAAAGATGTATATATAATAGATGAGATAGTTTTAGATATAAATCATATACTTATGGCTAAAACTAAAGATACAAGAATAGCAAAGATTTATTCACACCCACAAGCTTTGTCTCAATGTAATAATTTTTTAAATGAAAAATATTATAATGTACATAAAATTCCTGTATCAAGTACTTCCTATGCTGCAAAACTTGTGTCACAAGAGAGCGACACAGCCTGTATATGTAGTAAGTCTTGTAAAGAAATATATGGACTTGAAATAATAGATGAAAATATTCAAGATATAGATTTTAACCAAACAAGATTTATTGTATTATCTAAATCTAAAAATACAAAAATTACACAAAAAACGTCAGTGGTTTTTTCTACTAAAAATGAGCCTGGAGCATTATATAAAATACTTGGCCTTTTTTCACTAGCAGAAATTAATTTAACAAAAATAGAATCAAGACCTGCAAAAACTAGACTTGGAGATTATATGTTTTTTGTGGATTTAGATGGTGATGAAAAAGATGATAAAATTATAAATACATTTGAAAAGATTTCTACATATTGTGAGGAATTTAGAATTATAGGATCATACTAATAATTTATACTATTTTATATAAAAAATATTGATAAAAAGATTACCATGATATATAATTTATCTGTAAAGGAAAGGGATATATATGAAAAAGAAAAAACTAAATTTCTTTTCTAAATCAATTATTTATTTAATAGTACTTGTTGTAATATTTTTTATTACTGTAATGGGTACAAAATATTATTTTTATGATAGTGATTATGCTGTAAAGAAAACAGATTTATCTAAAGTAACTATAGATAGCATAAAACTTGGTATGAATATAAGTGAAGTGGATTTATCTAAATATACTTCTACAGAAAATGTAATAGATAAATGTAATTATAATTTTGAAGAATTAAGCATAAAAACAGATTCAAAAGGAAAAATTTCATATATTATTGCAAATTATAAGAAAATAGACTTAGATATGCAACAAGAAAAATCTGAGAAGATAACTAAAGTAAATGGTATATGGAGTGAACTTGGTAGTAACTATAAGACAGATATATATAAACCAGATGATAATAATTATTGGAAGATATCAAGATATGTTGATACAGAAAATAGTATATATTTAGGAATCGTTTATTCTAGATATAATAATGAGATATCAAAAATAATTTTATCTAACGATAGAATTAAAGAATAGTATACTTATAATGTTAAGTATACTTTTTCTTGCTTTTGGACTCATATTATGATATATTAACTATGCAAAAAAGGAGGTTGATAGTTATGAATAATTATTATGACGTGGTTATAGTAGGTGCAGGTCCTAGCGCAGTTTTTCTTGCATATGAAATGATTGCATTAAATAGCAAAAAGAAAGTACTTATTATAGAACAAGGAAAAAGTGTAGAAAAGAGAAATTGTCCAATAGAAAAATCAGGACAATGTGTTCATTGTAAACCAATGTGCAATATAACTTGTGGATTTTCTGGAGCGGGAGCCTTTTCAGATGGAAAACTGTCATTATATAATGCAGAAGATGATGATATTCATGTTGGTGGAATTTTGCATAAATATATTGGTGTAGAAAAAACAAAGGAGCTAATAGATTATACAGATAATATTTATCTTAAATTTGGCGCAGACACTCATTTAGAGGGAACAGAATATAAAGAAGAGGTTAAGAAAATTTGTGACAAAGCTAAAAAAGAAAATATTACATTAATAGATATACCAATAAGACATTTAGGGACAGAAAAAAGCCATGAGTTGTATTATAGACTACAACAATATTTATTAGATAATGGTACTCAGATTATGTTTGATACTGCAGTTAAGGATATAATTGTAGAAGAAAATATAATAAAAGGTGTAAAAGTACAAAATTCTATAGATTATATTCAAGGAAAAGATAACTATCAAGAAGTATATTCAGATAAGGTTATCCTTGCGGTTGGAAGAAAAGGTGCAAACTGGCTTGTAGATATGTGTGACAGACATGATATTAAGACAGAAAGTGGAACTGTAGATATTGGTATAAGATATGAATTACCAGATAAAGTTATGGAAAAAATAAACAAATATATGTATGAGGGCAAATTTATAGGACGCGTAGGAAGATATAAAGATAAAGTAAGAACATTTTGTCAAAATCCAAGTGGATTTGTTTCAGCAGAAGTATATGATCATAATTTACATTAGTAAATGGGCATTCATATAAAGAGAAGAAAAGTACAAATACAAATCTTAGCAATATTAGTATCACATAACTTTACATATCCATTTAATAAACCAATAGAATATGGAAGAAATGTAGCACAAAATTTAAATGCAATTGGCGCAGGAAAAATAGTTGTACAAAGACTTGGAGATATATACAGAGGAAAAAGAACATGGAAAGAAGAATTAGAACATAATTCAGTTATACCTACATTAAAAAATGTAGAGCCAGGAGATTTAACGTTTGCACTTGGATATAGAACAATGACAAATATACTAGATTTTATACAATCTGTAGATAAAGTTGTAGAGGGGTTTGCTTCTCCAGATAATTTATTGTATGGACCAGAAATCAAGTTTTATAGTAATAAGGTGAAAATTACAGATAAATTTGAAACTAGTATAAAAGGGCTATATTCTATAGGAGATGGTGGCGGAATGACTCGTGGTCTTATGATGGCATCATGTTCAGGAGTACAAATGGCAAGATTTTTAGAGGAGGAATAATTATGAAAGTAGAAGTTGGAAAAAAGTATATGCATTTTAAAGGACATGTAGTAGAAGTTATTGCAATAGGAACACATTCAGAAACAATGGAGGAAATGGTTGTATACAAACATTTTGACCAAGATAAAATATGGGTCAGACCATATGATATGTTTACAGATGATGAAGATATTACTTCAAGAATAGATAATGTTACTGGACAAAAGACTAGATTTGTAGAATATAATGGATAAGAAAATAAAGGTAAGATGAAATAATCTTACCTTTTGTGTTATAATAAAAAAGGAGTGATTAAAAATGAAAAAAATAGTAATGGCAACAAATAATAAAGGTAAAATTGAAGAACTTAAAAAGATGCTTGAAAGTTATAATGTATTATCACAAAATGAAGCTGGAATTGAAGATTTAAACGTAGATGAAAATGGACAAACATTTGTAGATAATGCTATATTAAAAGCAGTTTCAATCAAGGAGATTTTAAAAGAAAAAGTATATATCATAGCAGAAGATACAGGAATATGTATAGAAGCTTTAAACGGATATCCAGGAGTAAAAAGTAAAAGAGCACCAGCTGAAGAATTAAATAAAGAAGTAACAGATTTTGAAAGAAATGAGTTTTACATTAAAAAAGTTGGAGATAATATAAATAGAAAAGTTATATGGCAAACTGCAATTGCTCTTATAGAATTAGATGGTAATATAAAAACATTTATTGGAGAGGTTGAAGGTGAAATACCAAAAAGTCAAGTTGGTGACTGCGGATTTGGATTTGATCCTATATTTTATATACCACAAGAAGGCAAAACTTTAGCTCAAATGAACTATGATGAAAAAGAACATTATAGTGCAAGAAAAAGGGCAGTTGAAAAATTAGTGAAATATTTAGAAGAAAAAAATTAAGAAATTTGTAAAATTATTTTGATTTTTTCTTCTTTATGATATACTATAAAATATGAAGGTTATGGAGGAAAATATATGAAAGGGAAAAAAGGAATTTCAAAAATAGCACTTGTAATACTAATTTTAGTAATAGTAATACTTGTAGCTGTTGGAACATTTTTAGCAATATGGCTTATACAAAAAAATAAAGCGCCTGTAGTTGAAGTTAAATTATATGATGATTATGTAGAAGGTGAAGGTTTTGTAGCAGAAGAGGATATGATTATTTCAGAAATGACACCACTTGCTGCAGGGCTTAAAGAATATAGAAGTGATGAACTAGGAATAAGATTTGGATATTTAGAAGGACTAAGTATTCCTGAAGATGAAGAAACAGAAGATGGTACTTATGTTTCAACAATGACAGATAAAGCAACAGGAACAGCAGTCATTCTTAGGGTAGGTAAAATTGATGTATCACAGTTAGATATTGACCATATCGCAAAACAAAGAGAAGCATTAACAAAAGAACTTATAAAAGCTGAAACTAAAATAATTGAAGTTGAGGAAGATGGAGAAATGGTTCAAAAAACTATAGTTCCAGAGAAAGTATCAGATATTAATTCTTCATATGCTTTATTTGCAGATCAACTAGCAGTAAGATTTACTTATACTGAAAACGGAAAGAAAGCAACAAGAATTCTTACTATAAAAAATAATTATGTTTATTCTTTAACATATAAAGCAGAACAAGAAAATTATAAAACAACAGAAGAAGATAAAATATTTAATAGTTTTGAATTCATATCAAAAATAGATGAAGTTGAAAAGAGTGATTTAAATACTTTAACTATAAATGGTAAAGAATATACTCTTCCAATAAGACAATCTCAAATGGAGGGATTAACTATTGATAGTAAATATGCAACACAAAAAATTCAACCAAATTATTTTACAATTGTATCAATTTATGAGTTACAACAAGCAAAATATAGTGCATATGTATATAATGCAAAAGCAAGTTTAAACAATATAGGAGATGGATATGTAACAGCTATTTCTACTGATGTAAATAGAGGCGGAAATATGGTTATATATAAAGGTATAGAAATTGGAACATCATATACTAAAGTTAAAGAATTGCTTGGAAGTCCATCAAGACAATATATGTCTGAGGATGATTCAACTTTAACAAATATATATAAAATAGAAGGTGTTACAATACAACTTAAATTTAGAAATGATGATTTATCTAAACCAGATGATTCTTCAAAAGTAGTAGCAATATTACTTAAAGTTGCAATATAAATTAAAGCAATGTGTATGTTTATACACATTGCTTTTTCTATTGCTGTAGAAATATGTAAAAGTTGTTTACAAGTATAAATTTTAATGATATAATGAAGTATCAACTTAGAATAAAAGGAGTGAAGAAATATGAAAATATTAGTTTTAAACTGTGGTAGTTCTTCTTTAAAGTTTCAAGTAATTGATATGGAAAATGAAGAAAGACTAGTAAAAGGAAATTATGAAAGTATTGGAGGAAAGAGAGCTTGTTTAAGATTTAGTACTAAAGATGAAAAGATTGAGATAGAAAAGGCAGCAAGAAATTATGAAGAGGCAGTAAAAATTGTATTAAATCTTATCCAAGATCCTAAATATAATATAATATCATCACTAGATGAAATTGGGGCTGTTGGACATAGAATAGTTCATGGTGGTGAAAAATATTCTGAATCTGTTTTAATAAATGATGAAGTACTTGAAGAAATTAAAAACTGCATTCCACTTGCACCTTTACACAATCCTGAAGGACTTGGTGGAATTAAGGCAGCCCAAAAAGCTCTTAAAGATGTACCAATGGTAGCAGTTTTTGATACTGCATTTCATCAAACATTGCCAGATATTGCATATATTTATCAAATACCATATAGATATTATGAACAATATCAAGTTAGAAAATATGGATTCCATGGAACAAGTCACAAGTACGTTGTAAGAAGAGTCGCAGAACTTATGAATAAAGATATAAAAGATTTAAAAATTGTTAATTGTCATATAGGTCAAGGTGCATCGTTATGTGCTGTAAGAGATGGAAAATCTGTTGAAACTTCAATGGGACTTACTCCAACTGCAGGTATTCCTATGGCAACACGTGCTGGAGATATTGATCCTGCAATTATTCCATACATTATGCGTAGAGAAGAATTAGATGCAAATGAGATAGAAAGAATGCTAAATAAAAAATCTGGTGCATGGGGAGTGTCTGGAGTATCAGATGATTACAGAGATATTGAAAGAGAATATAAATATGGAGACGAAAGATCTATTCTTGCAATGGAGACACAAGCATATATAATTGCAAAGACAATTGTTTCATATATGGTACCACTTGAAGGATTAGATGTAATAACATTTACAGGTGGAGTTGGAGAAAAAGGAATAGAACAAAGAGCAAGAATTTGTAAATATTTAAAATTCTTGGGTGTTGAAATTGATGAAGAGAAAAATAAAATAAGAGGTAAAGAGCTAGAACTTAGTACTCCAAATTCAAAAATAAAAGTATGGTGTGTACCAACAAATGAAGAACTAATGATAGCAAGAGATACATATGAAATAATTAAAAATATATAAAAGTAAAAGAGTTTAATGTAAAAATTAAACTCTTTTTTATATTATTTTAAAAATATTAGTAAAAGGTATTTAATAATTTTTTTACGTTGTGATATAATATAAATATGACTATGATTAGGAGGAAGAATATGGAGGACAATACTTCAAACAATAGTAGTCCAGACATTTCAGTTAATCATACTAACACAAAAGAGAATGAAAAAGCTAAAAAAATACTTATCTCTATTATATTAGTAATATTAATTTTAAGTGTAATACTATGTATTGCTTATAATTTATTTATAAAAAAAGATAAATTTAATTTAAAGGAAGAGGTATTTATCTTAAGTGATAAATCCACATTATTATTTTTAGATGATGAAAATTATATTTTAAGCTATAAAATTATGAATCAAAATATGAAAATGAAAGGTAAATACAAAATAACATATGATGATGATATAGACGAAGAAGTTAAAAGAGAATATCAAAGTTATATACAAGAATTTAGAAAAGAAGACTATATATTGAGTTTTTTAGAACTTCAAAATGAAGAATTATATGTAGATGATACTAAAATTGAAAATGGACATATTAATACACACTATATTCTTATGGCATACTTTGAAGAAGGAAAATTAGAATTTTTAGGATATAATATAGATAATGGCATAAAAATAAAATTTGAAAAACAAGAAGGAAAGTTTAAAGAGTATTTGGAAGAAATAGAAAAAAATAATTAGTTATAAAGCTTATTTTAAAAAGTCACTACAAATAGTGACTTTTTTCTTGCCTTAATCAATATAATTTTATATAATATATGCGAAGAAAAAATATATTAAATTTAAAATATAATTATTAAGGAGGAGATTGTCATGAATTTTAGTCTAAATTCAGGAACAATAGCAGTATATATTTTTTTAGCTTTGCTAGGAATATTTTATATACTTGCAAGAATAATTAATTCTGGACCTGTAAAAATTAGAGATGGACTAAGAGATAATGGAACTTTAGAATATATAGCGGTTTTTGTAGCAATGATTGTTGTTTCATTAATTTTAACTTTTTTAATTGTAAATGAACTTAATCTTGTGGTTAGTTTTAAAGCAATATTTGGTACTTAAGTGTAAAAAACTTAAGTATTTTTTTATTCATACTATATTATTTTTTATTTGTATATGCTATAATTTAACCGACATATCATGAAGTTATCACATATATGTGTTAAAATTAACTTATGTTAAATTAAAGGTGGGATATTATGAGAGTATTAGTTGTTGATGACGAAGAAAAAATCAGAAATGTAATTAAAGAATATGCCGAATTTGAAGGATATGAAATTGCTGAGGCGTCAGATGGAATGGAAGCTATAGCAAAGTGTAAAGTTGAAGATTATGATATTATAATAATGGATGTTATGATGCCAAAACTTGATGGCTTCTCTTCAATTAAGGAAATAAAGAAAATAAAGGATATACCAGTTATTATGCTTTCTGCAAGGGGAGAGGAATATGATAAGTTATTTGGATTTGAAATTGGTGTAGATGATTATGTTGTAAAACCATTTAGTCCAAAAGAACTTATGGCAAGAATTAATGCGGTAATAACAAGAAGTAAAGCAAATAAATCAAGCAAATCTGAACAAGAAAAATATGTTTTCGAAGGACTTGAAATTGATATGCTTGGAAGAAATGTATATGTTGATGGTATAAAGAAAGACTTAACACCTAAAGAGTATGAACTACTACAATATTTTGTTTTAAATAAAAATATTGCTTTATCTAGAGAGAAAATATTAAATGAAGTTTGGGGATATGATTTCTTTGGAGAAGATAGAACTGTAGATACACATGTTAAAATGCTTAGAAATAATTTAGGTAAATATAGAGATAAAATTGTAACAGTTAGAGGAATGGGGTATAAATTTGAAGAATAAAAAAAGTATTTCAAAGTCACTTACTTTTATGCTATGGTTATATTTTATTATCTTAGCGGTTATTATATTTGTTCTTTTATGGTTTATGCAAGTAGTTTTTTTACAAACATATTATAGTACTATGAAAAAAGCAGAAACAGCTCAAATGGGAGTAGAACTAGAAAATGTATTTAAAAATGCATTAGATTATAAAGACCAAATAGATAAGATGGCATATAAAAATTCTGCATCTATATATATTTTCAATATGAATGGTGATCTTTTTTATACAAATACTTCATACGGAGGACTCAATTATTTTAGTCAGTCTCAAAGTGGAGTACTTGCTCAAATGCCAGGAAGAAATGTATCAATAGATATTAGTGATATTGCTGTAAAAATTGTAGAAAGTCCTACTAAAAGAATTAGTTATACATTAGATATTGATAGATTAAAAACTCAAATATATGTATATGGTAAAAATATACAAGATACGGAGTATTGTTATGTTATTTTAATGTCAATTGATCCAATTGATGCTACATCTTCTGTAATAACTAGCCAATTAATATATATAACTATAATATCTTTAGTAATATCTACAATAATTTCACTTTTTATGTCTAAGAAAATATCTAGACCAATAAAGCAGATGAATGATACTGCAAAAAAACTTGGAAAAGGGGATTATAATATTAATTTTGAAAAATGTGGTTATGAAGAATTAGACGAGCTAGCAGATACTTTAAATAATGCCACAAATTCTTTAGAAAGAACAGATGAAATAAAAAGAGAATTAATTGCAAACGTGTCACATGATTTAAAAACTCCCCTTACAATGATTAAAGCATATTCAGAAATGATAAGAGATTTATCTGGAGATAACAAGAAAAAAAGAGAAGAACATTTAAAAGTAATTATAGATGAGACAGATAGACTTACAAGACTTGTAAATGATATGATGGATTTATCTAAAATAGAATCAGGCATTATAACTGTAAATAAAGAAAATATAGATTTTACAGAACTTGCAACTTCACTAATTGATAGAATAAAGTTATCTAGTATAGATTCTGAACATCAAATAGAATATATGATTCCTAAAGACTTGTATGTTTATGCAGATAAAACTAAAATTGAACAGGTTTTATATAATTTAATTATTAATGCAATAAAACATAGTGGTGAAGGAAAAAGAAATATCATAGTAAAAATTACTGCAACTCAAAAAAGGGTTAAAGTAGAAATAATAGATGATGGAGTGGGAATATCTGAGGAAGATTTAAAACATATTTGGGATAGATACTATAAGGCAAGTGAATCTTTTGCAAGAAAAATTCAAGGAAGTGGATTAGGTCTTTCAATTGTTAAAAATATATTAATTAAGCATTCATCAGATTTTGGAGTTGAATCAGAAGTTGGAAAAGGAAGTAATTTTTGGTTTGATTTAGAAAGAGTGTCTAAAAGAGATATAGAAATTGAAAAGAATAAAAAGAATTAGGTAACTAATTCTTTTTTCTTTTGTATTTCATTATACATTCATAAATCTTTCACAATTAATATGTATAATTATATCAAGAAGTTAAAATTATAGTATTTAAAAATCTCTAACTGTAAATACCAAAATTTTATACTTCATTACAATTTAACATTTTATACATATATCTAACACAAATAGTATGTATAATTTAGTTAAAGAAAGAGGTGAGATATGGAGGTAGAAGTTTTGTAAATTTAGGCTTTAAAAATTTACGTTATTCATAATTATGTAAAAAATAAAAAACAATTCCTATACAAAATAAAATGAACGAAAATAAAACAAATAATATAAATAGTTTTTTCATATATAAACTTTAATTTATAAGGCGAGTCCCGTTGACTTGCCTTTTTTGCTTTTAAATTATTGACTAAAATCTTAATTTATGCTACCATTTTTGTTGAGGTAGATTATATGAAGAAAATAAATATAGAACATTCGGTTTTACCAGGACTAAGAATAATAAAAACAGTTCTTGCACTATTAATTGTAATGATTATAAGTATTTGTAGTAATGGTTTACTTGCACCATATGATTTGGCTGTAGTTGCCATTTTAGCCATGCAAGATGATGTTGCAAAATCTTTAAAAGAAGTAAAAAATAGAATAGGCTCTACTGTAATAGGAGGAATATTTGGTACTATTGCTATGGCTATTGGATATTTAACAAATGAAAATCTTTTGAAACTACTACTTGTTCCACTTGGAATATTTTTAATATTATATTTTTGCAGTAAGTTAATTAATAGAAAAGAGTTTATTATGATTGCATGTTATGTATTTTTATCAATTACTTTAGAAGAGGCTCCTGAAATTAGTTGGATTTATCCAATAAAGGTAATGGTTGCAACAATTGTGTCAAGTATAGTTGCTATGGTAATAAATTTATATGATCCAAGAAGAAAAAAGAAAGTCACATTATATAATGAAAAATAATAATAAAATAAAAATAGACTGTATAGTAAAATATAGTCTATTTTTTTAGTTAAAAAATATGTTAAAAATGGCGATATACAGCCATTTTACCTTGACAGAAATTACCATTTAAAGTATAATAATCAATATATGTAAAGGGGGCTTTTAAATGAGCGTATCAAGAGAAGACGTAAAACATATTGCAAATTTATCTAGATTAAATTTAACAGATGAAGAATTAGAAAAATATACTAGTCAAATTTCTGATATAGTTAATTTTGCAAATGAATTATCAAATATAGATGTTGAAGGAGTTAAACCAACAGCACATATTTTAGATATAAAAAATGTATTTAGAAAAGATGAAGTACAACCTTCATATGATAGAGAAGAAATACTTAAGAATGCACCAAGTAAAGATGCAGGATGTGTAAGTGTTCCAAAAGTTGTAGAATAGGGGGAAATAAAATGGATTTATACAGTTTAACGTTAACTGAAGTAGCTAAAAAAATAAAAAGTAAAGAAGTTACTATAAAAGAAGTTCTAGATGATATTTATTCTAGAATTGATGAAGTTGAGCCAAAAGTTGACGCATATATTACTTTAACACGTGAAAAAGCTTATGAAAGAGCTGAAAAACTACAACAAAGATTAGATGATGGTGAAGATATCGGGATACTTGGTGGTGTTCCAATTGCTATAAAAGATAATATTTGTACAAATAGTGTTAAAACAACATGTGCATCAAAGATGCTTGAAAATCATACACCTATATATGATGCTACAGTAATTAAAAAATTAGAAGAGGCTGGAGCAATTGTTATAGGAAAAACAAATATGGACGAATTTGCGATGGGTTCTTCAACAGAATCATCATATATTAAAAAAACTAAAAACCCATGGGATTTAACAAGAGTACCAGGTGGTTCATCAGGTGGTAGTGCTGCAGCTGTTTCTGCACAAATGGCATACGCATCTTTAGGTTCAGATACAGGCGGATCAATTAGACAACCTGCTTCATATTGTTCTGTTGTTGGTCTAAAACCAACATATGGACTTGTTTCAAGATTTGGACTTATTGCATTTGCTTCATCACTAGATCAAATTGGACCATTTGCAAGAACAGTAGAAGACGCTGCATTAATGCTTGATGTTATATCAGGACATGATAATATGGATACAACTTCTGCAGATTTAGAAAAACAAAATTATACAGAAGCATTAATAAATGATGTTAAAGGAAAAGTAATAGGAATTCCTACAGACTTTATTACTGATGGAATAAATAAAGAAGTTAAAGAGGCTTATGATAAAGCAATTGAAACTTTAAAAGCAGCAGGAGCAGAAATTAAAGAGATTACATTAGAATATGCTAAATATTCTTTAGCTACATATTACATTATTGCAACTGCAGAAGCATCATCAAACTTAGGAAGATATGATGGTATAAGATATGGATATAGAACTCAAGACTTTAATGATTTAGAAGAATTATATAGAAAAACTAGAACAGAAGGATTTGGACCAGAAGTAAAAAGAAGAATTATGCTTGGAACATATGTATTATCATCAGGGTATTATGATGCGTATTATAAACGTGCACAACAAGTAAGAACACTTATTGTTGAAAACTTCAAGAAAGCATTTGAAGAATGTGATGTAATTATGATACCAACAGCACCAAATACATCATTTAAATTTGGAGCACATAATGCTTCACCACTTGAAATGTACTTAGAAGATATTTATACAGTTCCAGTAAATATAGCAGGACTTCCAGGAATATCTGTACCAGGTGGTTTTGATAGTAATGGTATGCCAATAGGAATTCAATTTATTGCTAAAGCTTTTGATGAGAAAAATATGTTACAAGTAGCTTACACTTTTGAGCAAAATACAACATATCATGAAGAAATGCCAAGAATAGAGGAGGGAAAGTAAAATGAAAGAATATGAAGTAATAATTGGTTTAGAAGTTCACGCTGAACTTTCAACTAATACAAAAATGTACTGTAATTGTTCAACAACATTTGGTGCTGACCCTAATACTCATTGTTGCCCAATATGTACAGGAATGCCAGGAGTACTTCCAGTATTAAATGAAAGAGTTGTAGAATATGCAGTAAAAGCAGGTCTTGCAACAAATTGTGAAATATCAAGATTTTCTAAACAAGATAGAAAAAACTATTTCTATCCAGATTTACCAAAAGCATTCCAAACATCACAATATGATTTACCATTATGTATAGGTGGGCATTTAGATATAAATGTTAATGGTGAAAAGAAAAAAATAGGAATAACAAGAATTCATATAGAAGAAGATGCAGGAAAATTAATTCATGATGCGTATACAGGAGATACTCTTGTAGATATGAATAGATGTGCTGTTCCTCTTATTGAAATAGTTTCAGAGCCAGATATTAGAAGTGCAGATGAGGCAGTAGCATATATGCAAACATTAAAATCAATACTTGAATACTTAGAAGTTTGTGATTGTAAAATGCAAGAAGGATCACTTAGATGTGATGTTAACTTATCTGTAAGACCAGTTGGTCAAAAAGAATTTGGTACAAGAACTGAAACTAAAAACTTAAATTCATTTAAAGCAATACACAATTCAATAGAATTTGAAATTCAAAGACAAATCGAAGTTCTAGAAAATGGTGGAAAAATATATCAAGAAACAAGACGTTTTGATGATGTTAAAGGTATAGGATATGCAATGCGTACTAAGGAAGATGCTCAAGATTATAGATACTTCCCTGAGCCAGACTTAGCACCAATTGTTTTAAGTGATGAATATATTAGTAACATTAAAGATAATTTACCAGAAATGCCTCATATTAAAAAGGAAAGATATATAAAAGAATTTGAACTTCCAGAATATGATGCAGAAATTCTTACATCATCAAGAAAAACAGCTAGTTTCTTTGAAAAAACAAATAGCATATGTAATAATCCTAAATCAGTATCAAACTGGATTATGGGAGATTTTGCAAGAATGTTAAATGAAAAAGAAATAGAAATAGATGAATCTAAAGTTACAGAGGAAAATCTAGCAGCTTTAATTTCATTAATAGATAAAGGAACAATTTCATCAAAAATTGCAAAACAAGTATTTGAAGAAATGTTTGAAACAGGAAAAAATGCTGAAGATATAGTAAAAGAAAAGGGACTTGTTCAAATGTCAGATGAAGGTGCAATTAAAGAAATATGTCAAAAAGTTGTAGATGCAAATCCACAATCTATTGTAGATTATAAAGCTGGAAAAGACAGAGCAATAGGATTCTTAGTTGGTCAAATAATGAAAGAAACTAAGGGAAAAGCAAATCCTCAAATTGTTAATAAAATATTACTTGAAATAATAAATAATCTATAATATAATATATATGTATTAAGGAGTTGATTGTAATGAAAAAGACAAATGTTATACTTGGTATAGTAATATCAATATTTATAGTATGTGCAGTTACTGTTTTAGTAATAGCTGTAAAAATGAATACAGAAAAAGAAACTGTACCAGTTAATGTGGATTTTGAATTACTTTCATCAAATATTGAAGAAACTACAAATATGGATAGTTCTAAAATGCAACAAATTACAAGTGAAGATTTAAAATCTGAATTTAATATTAATGCAGAATGGGTAAACAAAGTAATAGGTGAAAAGCCATATGTTAATATTTCATCTAGTATGTATGTTATAATAGAAGCAACAGATGGGAATGTAGATAATATCATTTCAGCGTTTAATGAGTATGGAATTAAATATGATGAAATGTGGAAAGATTATTTAACAGAAGAATATGAACTTGTAAAAAATAGACTAATAGGTTCAAAAGGAAACTATGTATATTTTATTGTTAGCGATTATGCTAAAGATATAGTAGATTTAATAAAATAATAAAAAGAAGAGAAATTTAATTTCTCTTCTTTTTTCTATATTAATCATTGCTAAAAACTTTTAATACTAGTATAATAGTATTATATTTGGAGGTAGAAAAAATGGCAAATGAATTAAAATTAAAAAGATGTACAATATGTGGTAAAATATCTGAAGTAGAAGGAAACGATACTATTATGTGTTGTGGAAAAGAGATGGAAGATATTGTTCCTAATAGTGTAGATTGTGCAGTAGAAAAACACGTACCTACATATGAAAGAGTTGAAGATGAAATATTTGTAAAAGTAAATCATGTTATGGAAAAAGATCATTATATAGAATGGATTTGTATGGTAAATGGTGATGAAAATACTAAAGTAGCTCTTTATCCAGAACAAGAGGCATCAACTAGATTTCCATATGTAAAAGGTGCAAAAATTTATGCATATTGTAATAAACATGGTTTATGGGAAACAGAGGTAAAATAAGTTTAAGCAGGGAAATATTTCCTTGCTTTTTGTATTTTTCTTGTATAAACATTTGTTTTGTTGTATAATTTAATTGGTGATATAATGGAAAACATTAAGTTAGATACTAGTGTACAATACTTAAAAGGTGTTGGACCAAAAATGTATGAACTTTTAAATAAAATAGGAATTTATACAGTAAAAGATTTGATTGAGTATTATCCAAGAGTATATGAAGATAGAACAAAGTTAACTCCAATAGATGAATTTCAAAAAGACCAAAATGTATTATTTTTAGGAACATTGGTAAAGCCAGTAACATTAGCTTTTGCCAAAAGAAAAAAGATTTTATCTACTGTAGTAACAGATGAAAGTGGTTCTATTGCTCTTTTAACATGGTTTAATCAAGTATATATAAAAGATAGGATAAAAGAAGGACAAACATATCTTTTTTATGGAAAAGTTTCAACTGTAAGTGGTACTAGAGCAACTCTTGATTCATGCAGTATATATGATGTAAATCAACTAGATAAAATTCAAGGATTATATCCAATATATCCATTAACTGCAGGTATTACTCAAAATTACTTATTTAAACTTATAAATAATGTTATTGATAGTGGTATTATGGTAAATGAGATATTTGGTGATGATTTTAGAAAATTTTATAGTCTAGCTGAAGCAAATTATGCTTTAAGAAATATACATTTTCCAAAAGATTATAATATGGTAAATGTATCTAGAAATAGAGTTATTTTTGAAGAGCTTTTTTTATTTCAACTTGCACTTATGAATATGAAAGAAAAAAATATTGGATTTACTAATACAAATATTTATAAAGATTTAGATGAGTCTGAATTTTTAAAGATAATTCCTTTTGAGCTTACTAATGCGCAGAAAAAAGTTATTGGACAAATAAAGACGGATATGTCATCTAATGTAGTTATGAATAGACTTGTTCAAGGAGACGTTGGCTCGGGAAAAACAATGGTTGCAGCAATAGCAATGTATTTAGCAGTAAAAAATGGTTATCAAGCAGCTTTAATGGCTCCCACAACAATTCTTGCAAATCAACATTATTTAGAATTATCTGAGTATTTTAAAAAGTTAAATATAACTGTAGAAATAATTACATCTAGTACTACTAAAAGACAAAAGGAAAAGATAATTGAAAGACTTAAAAATAATGAAATAGATATATTAATTGGAACACATTCTATTATTGAAGATAATGTAGAATTTAACAATTTAGGACTTGTTGTAACAGATGAGCAACATAGATTTGGAGTAAAACAAAGAATGAAGTTGTCTGCAAAAGGGAATGTAGTTGATACTATAGTAATGACTGCGACTCCTATCCCAAGGTCACTTGCAATAATTCTTTATGGTGACTTAGACTTATCTATTATAGATGAATTACCACCAGGAAGAAAACCAGTAGATACTTGTGTTGTAAATGATTCATATAATGAAAGAATGTATAACTTTTTAAGAAAACAAATAGGAGAAGGAAGACAGGTATATGTTGTATGTCCTTTAGTTGAAGAAAATGAAGATTTAGATTTAAATTCAGTAGAAAAATTGTATGAAGAATATAAAGAAGAGTTTAAAGAGTTTAATGTTGCTATACTTCATGGGAAAATGAAAAACAAAGAAAAAGATGCAATTATGCATGAATTTAAAGATAACAAGATAAATATACTAATATCTACAACAGTAATAGAGGTAGGAATCAGTGTTTCAAATGCTACAGTAATGGTTATAGAAAATGCTGATAGATTTGGACTTGCTGCGCTTCATCAGTTACGTGGAAGAGTAGGAAGAGGAAGTGCATCATCATATTGTATATTAAAAAGTAATAATAAATCTGCAATTGCAAGACAAAGATTAGATATTATGAGAAAAAGTAATGATGGTTTTGAAATTGCACAAAAAGATTTAGAACTTAGAGGTCCTGGAGATTTCTTTGGAATTAGACAATCTGGAATGCCAGAATTTAAACTTGCAAATTTACTTACTGATGCAAAAATCTTGGAACAAACTCAAGAGGCTGTAAAAGATATATTAGAAAATGATAGGAAATTAGAAAAAGAAGAAAATATTAAAATTAAAGAAGCTCTTTATAGTAAATATGGTGAGCAATTAAGTAACATTGTAGGTTAGGAGTATAACATGATAGATATAGAAAAAGCAAGAAAAGAATTTATTAAATATGCAGAGCAATATGATATTAATTCTGGAAGAATTAGTCTGAAAGTAAAACATATTTTAATAGTTTCACAAAATTGTAAATTTATAGCTAAGCAATTAAGCTTAAATGAAGAACAAATAAAACTTGCAGAACTAATTGGATTATTCCATGATATAGGAAGATTTGAGCAAGTAAGATTATATAATACATTTTCAGATAAAGACACAGGACTTAATCATGCTGCATATAGTTTAAAAGTATTATATGAAGATGGCTTAATAAAAAGATTTATTGATACAAAAGAATATGATGATATAATAAAAAGTGCAGTATTCAATCATAATAAAGCTAAAATTGATGAAAATTTAGATGATGAAGCATTAGTATTTTCAAAAATTATTCGTGATGCAGATAAATTAGATATTTATAGAGTGATAAATGAAGAAGAAATGAAAGATATTTTCTGGTATAAAGACTTTGAAGATGTTACTATGTCTAGTGTACTTATGGAAAATTTTATTAAAGATAGATTTATAAAGTATAAAGATGTAAAAACAAATGCAGATTTAATATATGTTTTTTATGGTTACATCTATGATTTTAATTTTTCATATTGTTTAAAAATAGTTCGTGATAATAAGTATTTAGAAAGATTTTATAAAAGAATAGAAGAAACATTTAAAAGTGAAGAGATAAATAGTAATACAAAGAAACTTTTAAAAATATGTAATGAATATATAGATGAACAAATTATAAATATATAAAAAAACAGCGTAAATTTTAGTTTACGCTGTTTTCATTGTATTTAAAACATAACTAATACTTTATTACTAAGTAGAGTACCAAGCCTAAATAATGCATAGCATACAAGTACAGTAATAATCACAGATATGATACTAGTAATTATTGCACGAATAAAAGTTAATTTTTTTGGTCCTCTTTGTACTTCAGATAAAGCAGATTGAATTTGTCTTTCAGTTAAATTTCTTTTAAATACTTTTAAATATAATTTTTTAAAAACTTTTTTTATAGAAAACCTTACAGTTCCAGTTATTTTTTGATAGTTAATATTTACTGCATAATAAGTAAATGATTGAAGTATGGTACCTATTAAAAAAGTAGATAATAATGTCTTAATAAGTATACCTTGATATTCTTCAATAATTGTATTATCAAAAATCATTGAAAATAGTATATCAATTGCGCTGTTGTCAAGGGATGTGTTTATTGAATTAAAACATCCAAATAGCAAAATCGTCCAAAGTGCAACTGTTAAAGCTGCTGGTATGAACAATTTTTTTGTATCATAATTGTAAAGTGTTGTAATCATAAGAGCAAGTTTCATTGAAGTGTTCATTATGACTATTAAAATTAAAAAAATTAATATAACGAGTAAAGCGGTAATAAGCCACATAAAATATCACATCCTATTTTTCTTTTTTTGTTAAATTTATTAGTTTTTCTCCGATACGTTTATATATTGTTTTCTTTTGTACATTTTTTTCTTCTTTTGTTGCTGAATCTTTTTTTGCTTTGTGTAGCTCAATTATTTCTGAGTATATCATTTCAAGTTTATCTCCAAATACTTCTATTGAATATTCTTTAGCAGTTTCGTTTCCTCCTTGAATTAGTGTATTTCTTAATGAATCATTATTTAAAACTTTAATAATTGCATTTTTAAAATCAGAGTTTCTTTTAATAAGTATTCCATTTTTATTTGTATGGATAAATTCTGATAGGTTAGGAGCATATTTTGCAACTATTGGAACTTCTGCAGCCATTGCCTCGATAAAGGTTAAGCCTTGAGTTTCTGTAATTGATGCATTAACAAATACATCTCCTAAATTATAGTATTTAGGTACTTCGTTCCATGGAACTTTACCAGTAAAAATTACATTATCTTGAATGTTAAGTTTTTTTGCTTGTTCTTCTAAATCCTTTTTTGAAGGACCATCTCCAACAATTAAAAATTTATATTCAGGATGCTCTTTAAAAATTTCAGGCATTGAATCCATAATTATATCTATACTTTTTTCGCTTGCTACTCTTCCTAAGAATAAGATAACTTTTTCATTAGGTTTTATACCAAGTGACTCTTTAAGTTCATTTCTACTTTCTTCTGAAAAATTACTTCTTTTGAAAGGAACAATATCTATACCCGTTGGAACTATATATATAGGTTTATTTTTTACATTACATTTATACTTTAAATATTTTGCTGTTTTATTTGAAGGAGTAATTACACATTCAGATTTTCTAACAAAAGCTCTAGAAAAACTACGAGCAAGTCTTTTTAAATGAATATTTCTTCCTTTAATAGGAGAGATGTAATGCACATAATCTTCCCACATCGTATGATAGGTATGGATGAATGGAATATTATATTTTCTAGATATTATTTTCCCAAATGCACCTATACTAAATTCTGTTTGTGTATGTACTATATCTAAGTTTAACTCTTTAATTTGCTTTGCAATTTCTCTTGAGTAAAATGTCGCTATTCTATTTTTGTATTGCTTAGCAATAAGAAGAGGAATACTATTTAACATATATAATGTTTGATTTTCATTAGGTTGAATAGATTTTGAAGTAGTAAAAACATAAACTTCATGACCTCTTTTTTTCATTTCTTGTTCAACCATATTTATTGATGTTACAACTCCTGAAGTTACAGGATTATATGTATCTGTAAAAATCCCAATTTTCATATTGTTACAACTCCTTAAAAATGTGTTTTAAAATTGTTACATTTTCTTTATAAAATAACATAGATATTATATATCAATATAATAAAAAAGTCAATTAAGACCATATCTTTAGGAAAAAAATAGAATTATGATACAGTATATGAGATTACATAAATTATCATTACAAATAACATTGACTAAAAATTATTAAATATGTTATAATTAAAAAAGTAGGAGAGGGTCTTTGTTACTTTTTTCTATAGGAGGATGATACAAATGAAAAAAGTTGGAAAAATGAAATTTGAAGCAAGAGCGAAAGAAATGATTATTTTAGTTATATTTATAGCTGTAACATCTTTTGCTATTATAGAAGTAAAGAATTTATTAAACCAAGAAAAAGTTAAAAATTTAACAGAAGGATTAAACTTTACAACATCTGGAAATGATGATAAAGGAAATGGTTTACTTGCAAGTATAGCAGAAAATACTCCATTAAGAGTAACAGGAAATGCAATAGCTGTTCTAGATATTCCGGCATACTCAATAAGAGGACAAATTGTTGAAGGAACAGATGATGATACATTAAAAAATTACATTGGAAAATTTATTGGTAGTGCGGATGCAGGAGAAATTGGAAACTTTTCTTTAGCAGCACATAATAATATATACACAGAATTATTTAGAAATTTACACAAAGTTCAAATTGGAGATAAAGTAAGAATTGTTACAAAAACACATGAATATGTTTATACTGTAACTTCTACTGAGACAGTTGAGCCAACAAGAACTGATGTGTTAAAGGGTGGAACAAAAAGAGAAATTACTTTAATAACATGTACACAAGCTGCAACAAAAAGAATAGTAGTAAAAGGAGAATTAACATCTGAAAGAGAATTAAATGAAAAAGAACAAGAGGAGGGTGTTAAATAATGCCTAAGAAAATAAGAAAAGAGAAAGAAACTACTTTAAAATCTAATAAGAAAAATATTATTAATACAAATAATATATATGGTATAATTATTGCAATAGCAGTTTTAGTTGTATGTGTTTGCATAGGAGTTGGTATCTATGTATATAAAGAGGATAAATATCATGTACATAAAAGTAATGCTGTAGTATTATTTGAGTATACAGAGGCTCTAGATGAGGGATATAATGTATTTTCTGTTACAGAAACATCAGGTAAAAGAGTATTTACTGAATATAATACATTAGATGTTCAAGATGTAAATGAAATGTCTAGAGGCAAGTATTTAGATTTTAATGAAGAAATATATAATAGTGGAATATTAGAATATATGTCAGATGAGCCATCAATTGTAACAGATACAAAATGGAGCTTATATATAAAATTTGCTGATGGAACAAAAAAATATTTATATAGTGCAGCTATAGATAAAGTAGATAATGAAGTAGATAAAACAACACTTGCAGAAATAATAAATAAATATTTTAAACAGGAGATATTATATAAATAATGAATTATATAGTAATAATATCAGCAATAATTACTGTTATGTTAGCTATTATTGTTAAATTTTTTAATTTAAGCTTAATATATCCAACCTTAATGCTTATTCTTACCATAATATTAGATATAATAGCAAATACAATTAAATCAAATAAAGATAAAAAAGAATGTAACAATTTAAATAAAATTATAAAAAATAATAAATTAAAATAGCATGTTTATACATGCTATTTTTTATATATTACACTTAAATTAAATTAATATTACAAATGTGACTTAAATAAGAATAAAGTATATAAATAAGATATAATTGGTGGTGAAATATGCAGTATATTAAAATATATTGTAGATTGTGAGGTAAGTTATTTATGAAAAGTAAGAGAAAAATTACAACGAGGATTTTAATGATTATAGTTGCAGCTGTATTTATTATTTCAACAGCAGTTGTTTTAGCAGCTCCAACTATAAGGCTTACAGTAACTACAAATGGAAATGTAGCTAATTTGTCATGGACAAACAGTGATGGCTCAGGTTCATATAGTTACAGAGTATTAAGAAGTATAAATGATGGCGCATATAATGGACTTAGTGCTACCAATGCAGAAAAGGTAAAAGTTTTAAATGTGTATCCTACAGCAGGAGCAAATATAACATTTACATCTTCAGCAGATGGCAAAACTTATACAGTTCCTAAAGGTGCATCATTAAAAAGATGGATGGAAGAGCCAAATAGCTTAGATTCAAAGGGATTTGGTAGAGGATTAATTACAGTAGATGTTGTATCAACAGCTACATTTAATTCAAATCCAGGTAATTATTTAAAACAAGTTAATGGAAAATATAACTATGATGTTATAATGTTTGGAACTTGGGATTCGAATAATAGTGAAGATATAACAGCAGCTGGTGCAACAGTTGTTGAAAATTTCATTAAGTCAGGTGGAGCTGCGATTTTTGGACATGATACTATTAATACTTCATCAAGAAATTTTGCAAAACTTGTGGGATATGTTAATGGAAGTTATGGTGCAGATAGTTCAACGCAAACAGCAGGTACTGGTACATGTAAAGTTCAAATAATAAGAGATGGAGTTATAACTAAATATCCATGGAATATAGGTGGAAGTGGAACACAACTTACAGTTCCTCAAACTCACTCTTGGGGATTATATGCAAATGGAACAATTTGGATGAATTTTGTTGGATATGCAGCTAGTACAAAAAATTTCTATTTAACAACATATAATAATTGTGCTGTAATTCAAACAGGACACTCAAGTTGTGAATCTACAACTGACGAGCAAAAAATAATTGCAAATTTAATTTTCTATTTAGCAGATGTAAAAGTTTCAACTAATGAAGAAGATAGAGGATTTGTAGATATAGATAAACCAAATAAACCTACTGTAGAAAGTAGTACACATAATGGTACAACAGGAACAGTAAATTTTTCAGCAACAGATAATGGTACAAAATATAAGTATTATGTTGAAGCAACTAATAATATGACACAAGAGATAACAACATCAAATATTGAAACAAGGTACAGAACAACAGGAGTTGCTGGATATAGTTATATAATAGATCAAAATGAAGAGACAGAAGTAGATAATACAATAGATACAACAAGTTCAAGCATAAATTACACAATTGGAAATGGACCTAATACATATTTACATATTAAGGCAATAGATGGTGCAGGAAATGTTGGTGAAACATTACATATTTTAATACATTCAAATATTGCTCCAGAGTTAACCTTAACACCAAATATAACAGAATGGACAAATGGTAATGTAATAATTACAGCTACAGGAACAGATAGCGATGGTAAAGTTGTAAGTGTTAAAAAACCAAATGGAACAGTTGTAAATTCAGCAACTACAACTTATGAAGTTGAACAAAATGGAACATATGAATTTACTGCAACAGATAATAGTGGTGCAACAGTAACAGAAAGCATAACAATAACTAATATAGATAAAGTAAAACCAAATGCAACAACAAGTATCACTCAACCTACGACAACTGTAAGAGGAGCTACAATAAGTATTTCTGCAACAGATGATGCATCAGGAGTTGCAAAAATAGTAAAACCAGATGGAACAGAAGTTGTTTCACAAGCAAATACTACATATGTTGTAACTGAGCCTGGTACATATACATTTAAAGTAATTGATGTTGCTGGAAATGAAAGAGAAATAGAAGTACCAGTTGTAATAGTTTCTGATGGAGTAGAAGTAAGATATGTAGATCAAGTAACAAGAAATGAAATAGATACAAGAGTTAACCTTAGTGGAAATGTTGAAGATTCATATACTACACAATCAAAAGAAATAGACGGATATGAATTAGTGTTAACACCAAGTAATGCAAACGGAAAATTTACAATAGATAAACAAATAGTAACATACGAATATAGAAAAAATTCATATGTTACAGTAAAATATATAGATGATAATTATGATACAAAGATAATAGATGATATTGTAACAAAATATAAAGAAGGAGATGCATATACAACAGAAGAAAAAGTATTTGATGGATATGCATTAGTAAGCAAAACATATAATACATCAGGAATGGTAGAAAGACAAAATATTGTAGTAGAATATAGATATAAGAAAATATCTGCTGGTGTAGAAGTAAAATACATAGATCAAGTGACAAAAGAAGAAATTGCAGAGCCTGTAATAAGTACAGGAGTTGAAAAACTTCCTTATAAATCTATAGCAAAAGAAATATCTGGGTATGAATTAGTAAAAACTCCAGAAAATGCAAATGGCGTAATGGAAGTCGAAAAAATAACAGTAGTATATGAATATAGAAAAAATTCATATGTTACAACAAAATACGTAAATGAAAATAATGGATATGTATTATCAACACAAACAGTGAAAAATACAAAGAAGGAGATACATATACAACAGAGGAAAGAGATATTAATGGTTATACTTTAACAAGAATAGATGGTAAATCAACAGGAGTGGTAGAAAAAGAAGATATAACAGTAACATATTATTATAAGAAAAACACATCAGTATTAGTAAAATATGTAGACGTGTTAGCTAATAATAAAGAAATATCAGAACAAGTTGTAATACCAGGTCTACAAAATGATGATTATGAAACTGCTCAAAAAGCAATAAGTGGTTATATATTTGTAGAAGTAGAAGGAATAGCAAATGGAAAAATGGGTTATGAGCCAACAGAAGTAATCTATAAATATAAAAAAGCATCAAACTTAATAACAGAACATATAGATGCAAATACAAATGAAAAAATAATAGATGATGTAATTAGAATATATAAAGAAGGAGATACATACGAAGCACATTCACAAAAATTAGATGGATATATTTTAGTGCAAGAGCCAGATTCAAAAACAGGAGTAATGGAAAGAGAAGATGTTATAAAAACTTTCTATTATAAAAGAATATCAGAAGGTCTTGTGGTAAGATATGTAGATAGACTTACAAATGAAGTGTTAGACAGAATAGTTTACGAGGGTAATGAAAATGATAAAGTGACACTAGAAGAAAAATCATTCTTAGGATATGTTTTAGATGAGAGACCAAATTATGATGAGGTTGTATTAGGAGCAGAAGCACAGGAAATAACATTCTATTATAAAAGAGCAATAAATTTGGAAGTTATAGGAATTGATCAAGAGACAGGAGAGAAAATATATAATACTACAGTAAGTGGTGTAGAAGGAGATTCATATAGAACAACACCTAGAGTTATAGATGGTTATGAACTTGTAAGAACACCAGAAAATCATACTGGAATATTTGATAGAGATAATACAAAGGTAATATATGAATATAGAAAAATTGGTGGACGAGTTATTGTAAAATATGTAGATAAAGAAACAAATCTAGTTTTAGATAGTTATACAATAACTGGAAAATCAGGAGAAAACTATCAAACAGAAAGAAGAAAATTTGAAAACTACTGCTTTATAGAAGTAGTTGGACAAGAAGTTGGAACTTTAGGTTTAGATACAAAAGAAGTTACATATTTTTATGAGAAAAAATCAGGAAAAGTAACTGTAACATATATTGATGAAGAAGGAAGAGAAGTATTAAGAGAAGAATTAACAGGAAAAATTGATGAAAATTATAATGTAGTTATAAAAGATGTAGTAGGGTATGAAGTAAAAGAAGTTATAGGTGATACAATAGGAAAATATGAAGAAGCAACAAAAGAAGTTGTAGTAAAATTGGAAAAAATAGTTCCAAAAGGAACAGTAATAGTAAAATATATAGATGAAAATGGAAATGAAATTCTTAAAGAAGAAATAACAGGAAAAGTTGGAGAAGACTATAATATAACAGTAAAAGATATACCTGAATATAATTTAGTTGAAATACCAGAAAATACTACAGGTAAATTTGAAAATGGTACTATAGAGGTTGTTGTAAAAGTAGAAAAGAAAACAGAACCAGTAAAACAAGGACAAGTAGTAATAAAATATATAGATGAAAATGGAAACGAAGTATTAAAAGAAGAAATGACTGGTAAAGTTGGAGAAAACTATAATGTAACAGTAAAAGATATCCCAGGATATGACGTTGTAGAAGTTCCATCTAATACAACAGGAAAATATGAAGAAGAAATAACAGAAGTAATAATAAGAGTAGAAAAAGAAGAGGAAAAACCAGCAAAACAAGGACAAGTAGTAATAAAGTATATAGATGAAAATGGTAATGAAATTTTAAAAGAAGAACTAGTTGGTAAAGTTGGAGAAAACTATAATGTAAGTGTAAAAGATGTTCCAGGTTATGAGATTATAGAAGTTCCATCTAATACAACAGGGAAATATGAAGAAGAAACAATTGAAGTAATAATAAAAGTAGAAAAAGAAGAAGAAAAACCAGTAGAAACAGGAAAGGTAGTAATAAAATATATAGATGAGAATGGAAATGAAGTATTAAAAGAAGAAATGACTGGTAATGTTGATGATTATTATCATGTAAATGTAAAAGATATCCCAGGATATGTTGTTGTTGAAGTTCCAGAAAATACTAATGGTAAGTATGAAGAAGAAACAATTGAAATAATAATAAAAGTAGAAAAAGAAGAAGAAAAACCAGTAGAAACAGGAAAAGTAGTAATAAAATATATAGATGAAAATGGAAATGAAGTATTAAAAGAAGAAATGTCTGGAAATATAGGAGAGGACTATAAAGTAAGTATAAAAGATGTTCCTGGATATGATATTGTAGAAATACCAGAAAATACAACAGGAAAATATGAAGAAGGAACAATTGAAGTGATAATAAAAGTAGTAGATTCAAAAATAAAACCAATAAATCAAGGAACAATAGTAATAAAACATATAGATGAAAATGGAAATATAATTAAAGAGGATTATATAGAAAATGGTGAGATAGGTAAAGATTTTATATATGAAATTCCTCAGATAAAAGGATATAATATATTGGGAGATAAAAAGATAGAGGCAAAATTTGTTGATGGAAAGTTAGTATTTGAAGCAAAATATGAAAGAATAACAGAAAGTGAGATTGATGATAATACAAAACCAGAAGAAAATAATCCTTTTGACTTACCAGAAACAGGAGATATTAACGTAGTATTATATATAGTTATGTTTATAGTATTTGGAAGAATTATATTAAATAAATTTAAACTTCAAAAATAAATTAAGATAGCATGTTTATACATGCTATCTTTTTAAAAATTATATTGTAATTATATGGTAATATTTATGAAATATTATTACTATATATACACATTTTGTGCCAAAAAAATAGAAAATAATTATGTATTTATTATAAAATAAATATAGGTGAGATTATTATGAATAAAAAGAAGGTTATAGCAAGAATAGGAATAATAGTTGTTGTAATGATGGTTGCAATTTCAACAGCTGTTATTTTGGCTGCACCAAGCATAAATTTAACTAGCAGCAAAAATGGAAACACTGTTAATTTGTCTTGGACAAACAGTGACACATATAAAGCATATGGATATAATGTTTTTAGAAGTACAAATGATGGAGCTTATGTAGATATATCTGATGCAGAAAGTACAAAAGTAAAGGTTCTTAACTTATATCCAGCAAGTGGTCAGATGATTACTTTTAATACATATGATGGACAAACTATTACAACAGATAAAGCAGCATCACTTAAACAATGGATGGAACAACCTAATGGAAGTAGTCTAAGAGGCTATGGAAGAGGTGTAATAGAAGTAACACCAGTTTCAATTGCAAACTTTAATAGCAATCCATCAGGATATTTAAAAAAAGTAAATGGAAAGTATAACTATGATGTTGTTGTAATAGGAACATGGGATTGTAATTTAAACCAAGATACAAACGATAATGCAACTAACGTTTTAAGACAATATCTTGCTGAAGGAAATAGTTTTGTAATGGGACATGACACTATTAATGGAGCAAACTTAAATCCAAATATCACTTCATTAAGATCATATTTTAACATAAAAGTAACAACACATGATGGAGTAAGTCCAACATCACCTGCATCATTTGGGAATTCTACAGTTGGTCAGACTACTCAAGTAAGAATAAATGGAAATTCAATATTTACAACTTATCCTTGGAATATAGGAGCAGATGGAACCATTTTAACAGTTCCAGCATGTCATACTACAGATCAAGTAACTTATGGAAGTGTACCATTATCTTTTGTTAGTGGAACACCACATGTAACAGACCAAAATGGAAATGGTGAATTTAACTATTATTTAACAATACATAATCGTACAGCAATGATTCAAACAGGACATTCTAATTGTAATGCAACAGCAGACGAACAAAAAATATGGGCTAACTTATTATTCTACTTAGGAAATACAGATGCAGAGAAAACAGCGGTAGATCCTAATGCTAAAGATATAAATGCTCCAAATAAACCAGTTTTAGGAAATAACACATTAAATTATATAAATGGAACAGTGACATATTCTGCAACAGATAATGGAACAACATATAAATATTATGTAAGAGCAACAGATTTGGCAACAGATGAAGCTACTTCATCTAATACAGTTACTCAATCTAATACATCAGGACTTGCAGGATACAGTTATGTAATAGATACAAATCCAGATACTGGTGTAGATGATACTATAGATACAACAACTACAAGTATAAATTATACATTAGGTGATGGACCAAAAACATATTTACATATAAAAGCAATAGATAATGCTGGAAATATAGGAGAAACATTACATGTTTTATTACATGAAAATGTAGCACCAGAACTTAATTTAACACAAGATATAACAAAATGGACAAATGGAAATGTAATAATTACTGCTACTTCATCAGATAGTGATGGAACAGTGAAAAATATAACATTACCAAATGGAAAAGTTGTATCTGGAGATACAGCAGATTTTGAAGTAGAAAAAAATGGAACATATGAGTTTATAGCAACAGATAATAGCGGAGCAACAACAAGAAAAACAATAACAATAACAAATATAGATAAAGTTAGACCAGAAGCAACATCAAGTATTGAACAACCAACTAAAGAGGTAAGAGGAGCAACAATTACTTTAAATGCAACAGATGATGCATCAGGAGTAGCTAAAATAATAAAACCAGATGGAACAGAAGTAACAGAGGCTAACACTACATATGTAGTTACAGTACCTGGCACATATACATTTAAAGTAGTAGATGTAGCAGGAAATGAAAATGATATAGAAGTACCCGTAGTAATTGTATCAGATGGTGTAGATGTAAGATACATAGACCAAGTAACAGGAAAAGAAATTGCAGAAACTATTAAGTTTAATGGAAATGTAGGAAATCCATATTATACAACTGCAAAAGAAATAGAAGGATATGAATTAGTATTAACTCCTTCAAATTATTATGGCATGTTAACTATAGATAAAATAACTGTAACATACGAATATAGAAAAACTTCATACGTTACAGCAAGATATGTAAATGAAAACAATGGTTATGTACTTTCAGCACAAGTTACAAGAAAGTATAAAGAGGGGGATGAATATTCGACTGTAAAACAAAATATAGAAGGATATACATTTACAAGAGTAGAAGGAAATGTAGCTGGAACAGTAGAAAGAAATGATATAATTGTAACATATTATTATAAGAGAAACACATCAGTTACTGTAAATTATATTGATATGATGACAAATAATGTTATAGCTACACAAGAAGTAATACCAGGTTTACAAAATGATGACTATACTACTGTAAAAAAAGATATAAATGGTTATGTGTTTGTGGAAGTTAGTGGAGCATCAACAGGAAAAATGCAATATAATCCAACTGAGGTAACATATAAATATAAAAAATTATCAAATTTAGTAACTGAGCATATTGATGCTAATACAAATGAAAAAATAACAGATGATGTTATAAGAGCATATAAAGAAGGAGAACAATATGAAGCTTATCCTCAAAATCTTGAAGGATATATATTAATACAAAGTCCAGAAAATACAACAGGAGTAATGGGAAGAGAAAATGTTACAAAATCATTTTATTATAAAAAAATATCTGGTGGATTAGTAGTTAAGTATGTAGATATAGTATCGGGAGAAATGATAGACCAAGAATTATATACTGGAAATGAAAATGATACTATAAGTTTAGATGAAAAAGTTTTTTTAGGATATGTATTAGAACAAAGACCAGATTATGAAGATGTTACATTGGGAGTTGAAGCTAAAGAAGTAGTATTTTACTATAGAAAAGCAATTGCAATAGATGTAATAGGAATAGATCAAGAGACAGGAGAACAAATTTATATAACAGAGGTTAGCGGACTTGAAGAAGGAACATATGAAACTATTCCAAGAGAAGTAAATGGTTATGAAGTTGTAAAGATACCAGATAATAAGAATGGAGTATTTTATAGGGATTCTTTACCAGTAATTTATGAATATAAAATGATTTCAGGAAAAGTAATAGTATCATATATAGATAAAGAATCTAACATATTATTAGAAAAATGTGAGATAAAAGGTGAACTAGGTAAATCATATACAACTGAGCAAAAATCTTTTGAAGATTATAATTTTGTTGAAGTTATAGGGGAGACTACAGGAACTTTAACAACTGAACTTAAGAATGTAACATACTATTATGAGAGAAAAGCTGGAAAAGTAGTAGTTACATATGAAGATGAAAATGGAAAAGAAGTATTAAAAGAAGAAAAAAATGGTAAAGTTGGATATGAATATTTTGTAACTGTAAAAGATATACCAGGATATGAAATTGTAGAAGTACCAGAAAATATAAAAGGAACATATAAAGAAGGAACAGTAGAAGTAAAAATAAAAATTAAAAAGATAAGAGAAGGAAAAATATTAGTAAAATATATTGATAGAGAAACAAATAAAGTTTTAGATAGTTATACAATAGATGGTAGAACTGGAGAAAATTATAAAACAGATAAAAAGACATTTATAAATTATAAATTAGTTAAAATAGTAGGAAATGAAGTAGGAAAATTACCAGAAGGACAACAAGAAGTAATATATTATTATGAAAGAAATAATAGTAAAGTAATTGTTATTTATGAAGATCTTGATGGTAATGAGGTATTAAGAAAAGAAGAGATAGGAAAAGTTGGAGAAAAATATACTGTAACTATTAAAGATATACCAGGATATAAAATTATAGAAAAGCCAGAGAATACAAGTGGTATATATACAGATGATATAATTGAAATAAAAGTAATAGTTGGAAAAGAACATGTAAAACCAATAGAAAAAGGAACAATAGTAATAAAATATATAGATGAAAATGGAAATATAATAAAAGAAGATTATATAGAAGAAGGAGAAGTTGGAAAAGACTTCTATATGGAACTACCAGAAATCGAAGGATATGAAATGCTAGTACAAAAAACAATAAAATCTAAATTTGTTAATGGAGAACTAGTATTTGAGGCAAAATATAAAAAAATAGAAGAAAATAATCCTTTTGATTTACCAGATACAGGAGATATAAATATAGTATTGTATATTGTTTCATTCATAATGTTTAGTACAATTGTTATTAAAAAGTTAAAATTAGAAAAGTAAAATAAATACAAAGATAAAGTAGCTAAATAGCTACTTTTCTTTGACTTTTAATCAAAAAAATGGTAAAATATATACGTTAATGTTTACTTTTTAAGAAGGAGGGAAAAAGATGTCAAAAAAAGTAGTAGCAATTGTTGGAAGACCAAATGTTGGGAAATCCACATTATTTAATGTTTTTGCAGGAGAAAAAATTGCAATAATTAAAGATATTCCAGGTGTTACAAGAGATAGAATATATGCAGATTGCCAGTGGCGTGGTACTACATTTCAAGTTATTGATACAGGTGGTATAGAGCCAGAATCTGATGATATAATATTAAAGCAAATGAGAAGACAAGCAGAACTTGCTATGGATATTGCAGATGTAATAGTATTTATTACAGATGTTAAAGCTGGTGTAACAGTATCTGATGAAGAAGTTGCACAAATGCTTAGAAAAACTAAAAAACCAGTAATACTTGTTTGTAATAAATGTGATAGAGTTGGTACTCCACCAGATGAAATGTATGAATTTTATAATTTAGGGTTAGGAGATCCATTACCAATATCTGCAGGTAAAAAACTTGGTATTGGTGAACTTTTAGATGCAATTTATGATAATTTTGATAATGTTGAACCTGAAATTGAAGACGATGAAACAATAAGAGTAGCAGTAATAGGAAAACCTAATGCAGGAAAATCTTCTTTAATCAATAAAATACTTGGAGAAGAAAGAGTAATTGTTTCAGATATAGCAGGAACAACAAGAGATGCAATAGATACATATTTTGAAAACAAGCATGGAAAATATATATTTGTTGATACAGCAGGTATTAGAAGAAAAAATAAAGTTTATGATAAGCTTGAAAAATATTCTGTACTTAAAGCTAAAAGTGCTATTGAAAAGGCAAATGTATGTCTAATTATGATAGATGCAACAGAAGGAGTTACTGAGCAAGATGAAAAAATTGCAGGTCTTGCACATGAAGGCGGTAAAGGTGTAATTATAGTAATAAATAAGTGGGATTTAGTTGAAAAAGAAACTAATACTATGGAAAAATATAAAAAGCAAGTTTACGATAAACTATCATACTTATCATATGCACCAATTATATTTATTTCTACTGTTACAGGTCAAAGAGTAGATAAAATTTTTGATATGATTAATGAAGTAGATAAGCAAAATAGTCAAAGAATACCAACTGGATTATTAAATGATGTACTTGCAGATGCTACAACTATAACTCAACCACCTTCAGATAAAGGTAAAAGACTTAAAGTGTATTATATGACACAAGTTTCTACTAGACCACCTACATTTGTAATCTTTGTTAATTCAAAAGAATTAATGCATTTTTCATATGTTAGATATATAGAAAATCATTTAAGAAAACAATTTGGGTTTAAAGGAACACCAATTCATATGATAATACGTGAAAGAAAAAAAGGTGAAGAGTAATTTAGAAAGGGAGATATATTATGGAAGAAATGTTAGTTTTTGGACACAAAAGTCCAGATACAGATACAATCTGCTCTAGCATAGTAATGGCAGATTTACAAACAAAATTAGGAAAAAATGTAAAAGCAGTTAGACTTGGAGAACCAAATAAAGAAACAAAATTTGCTTTAAATTATTTTGGTTTTGAGGCTCCAGAACTTATTGATTCAGTAAAAGATTGTCAAGAAGTTATATTAGTAGATCACAATGAATTTTCACAAAGTGCAGATGGAATTGAAAACGCTAAAATTAGAATGGTAGTAGATCACCATAGAATTTGTGATTTCTTAACAGCAGAGCCTTTATACTATAGAGCAGAACCTGTTGGATGTACAAATACAATACTTTTAAAATTATATAAAGAATATGGTATTGAAATAGATAAAAAAATAGCTGGACTTATGCTTAGTGCAATAATTTCAGATACTTTACTTTTAAAATCTCCAACAAAAACTGCAGAAGATGAGAAAGCAGTTGAAGAACTTGCAAAAATTGCAGGAGTAGATTATAAAGAATATGGTTTAGAAATGCTTAAAGCAGGAACAGATTTAAGTGATTATTCAGCAGAAGAATTAATTGGCCTTGACTGTAAAAAATGTGAATTAAAAGATAAAAAAGCAAAAGTTGCACAAGTAAATACAGCTGATATTGAAGATATGATGAAAAGAAAAGCTGAATTTGAAGCTGCAATAGAAAAAGATATTGAGTCAAATGGATTAGATTTATTTGTATTTGCAATCACAGATATAATAAACAGTAATTCACAAGCAATAGTTTTAGGAAAAGAAACTGAAATCTTTGAAAAAGGATTTAATACAAAACTTGAAGAAAATACTGCGTTTTTACCAGGAGTAGTATCTAGAAAGAAACAAATTCTTCCTGTATTACAAGAAAATGCGTAAATTTTAAAGGACATCTTTTAGATGTCCTTATTTATTTGACAATGTTATATTATAATTATATAATTTAAATATTATTGGAGGTAAATAAATTGGCTAGAAGATTTATTGTAGATAAAGATAATATACAAGAACAAGATGAAAATAAATATATTATAACTGGAAATGAAGTAAAACATATACAAGTGTTAAGACATGACGTTGGTGATGAAATAACAGTAAATGATTCAATATATAAGATTATAGAAATGAGAAGAGATAGAGTTATATTAGAGCATATTAAAGAGGCACCAATAGTAGGAGTACCAAATACTAATATTACATTATATATGGCTTTTTTAAAATCAGATAAAATGGATTTTGTTGTTCAAAAAGCAGTTGAAGTTGGTGTAAAAAATATAGTACCATTTTTCTCAAGTAATGTTATAGTAAAATTAGATGAAAAAGATAGAATAAAAAGAAAAGAAAAATTACAAAAGATAGCAGATGAGGCATGTAAACAATGTGGTAGAACAGATACTGTAGAAGTTTTAAAGCCAATTAATTTTTCTGAACTTAAAGAAGATGTAAAAAAACAAGAAAAAGTATTTTTTGCATATGAGGCGTCTAAAGATTCATTAAGAATAGAAATTAAGGATGCTAAAGAAAAGTCTGTTCAAAATATTGGTATAATAATTGGAGCAGAAGGTGGCTTTACAGATAAAGAGGCAGAAGAATTAAAGAAAATAGATAATGTTTCATGTGTAAGTTTAGGAACAAGAATATTAAGAGCAGAAACAGCAGCGCTTAATTTATTATCTATCGTTGTATATGAAATGGAGGAATAAAAATGGGAATAATAATTTATCCAAAAAAAATAAAAAAAGGTGATGTACTTGGAATTACAGCTGTATCTCAACCTGCTAATGAAAGTAAAATAGATTTAGCAATAGAAAATTTTAAAGAATTAGGGCTAAAAGTAATTGAGACAGATAATGTAAGACAAACAGGAATAGTAAGTAGTAGCGGAAAACAAAGAGCAGAAGAATTATTAGAACTATATAAAAATCCAGAAGTAAAATATATAATTGCAGCTCGTGGTGGTGAGTTCTTAATGGAAATGTTACCATATTTAAATGAATATAAAGATGTAATTAGAAATAATCCAAAGTGGATACAAGGATTTTCAGATCCCTCTCTTTTAAATTTATATATTACAACTAATTTTAATATTGCAACTATAAGTATGGAAAATATAAGTGAGTATGCAATGAAACCAAGATATAAGTCAATTCAAAATGCAATAGATTTTATCTTTAGTGAAGATGTAGAGTTTATTCAGGAAAGCTTTGAAAAATACCAAATGGAAGAATTTGAAGAAGGAAACTTAAAAGGATATAATTTAACAGAAGAAAATATATATGAATGTGATAAAACGCAAGTTTCATTTGAAGGAAGAATTATAGGTGGATGTATTGATACCTTTAATTTAATTGCAGGAACAAAAATGGATAATATTAAAAATTTTGTTTCACAATTTGATGAAGAAGGTGTAATTTGGTATTTGGACAATTGTGAACTTTTACCTTGTGAGTTTTATAGAAGACTTTGGTATTTAGATCAAATGGGATACTTTAAAAATGTTAAAGGATTTTTAATTGGAAGATCTTTTATGCAAAGGAATGAACAAGAATCATTTAGTTTTAAAAGTGCAGTTGAAAGAGCTCTTAGAAAATTTGAAGTACCTATAGTATATAATGTAGATATAGGTCATATACCTCCACAAATGTACGTTATAAATGGGTCTTATGCAAGATTTGAATATGATAATGGAAAAGGAAAACTTATACAAAAAATGATATAAAATAAAAGGAATGTAGCACTACTATTGCCACATTCCTTTATTATTTTCTTTTGCATATTTTTGAGCTTTGTCTAATATATCTTGTAAAGCAATATCAGGTTTGTAATATTTGCTTTCTGCTAAACCTTCATGAACAAGAATATAGTTAAATAGATATTTTTCAATATTTTCATCTGTAAATTTAGTTACATTTTCAGTCCAAACATAGCGTAAAAGTCTACCATATTTATCTGTATCGCTACTATCTTTTTGTAGATAAACTGTAGTATGTAAAAGTTTTTCTGTTGTAAATTCAGTTGCTTCTTTTCCAAAAGGCTCAATCTTAGTTGTATATTCAGGACAGTCTATTCCAATAAATCTAACTTTAAAATCTTCATTATTAATTTTTACCCATATAGTATCACCATCTACAACTTTAGTAACATAAGCTTCAGTTAGTTCTATTTCTGTATAATGTTCAGAACTACCTAAATTAACTACTTTATTAGTAGGTTTTGAGTTTTCATTTAACTTGTATTTTAAAAACATAGATAGAATTAAAGTACAAATTATTATTAAAATAAAGTATATAGTCTTTTTTATATTATTTTTCATATAATATCACCAATAATATTATATACTATAAATTATCTTATTCCAAATCATTATTGCTTTTTATAATATTTTTTATATGTAAGAATTCATCAATTGTAACAAATTCATATCCTAATGATGAATAATAGTCAATTATTTCTTTTGCTGAATCAACACTACTTTGAAGTATATCATGCATAAGAATGATATCATTTCCTGTTAAAGAAGATTTAATATGACTTACAGTACTATAGTTTTCTTTATATTTCCAATCTAATGAATCTACGTTCCATAATACATTTTCTAGGTTTTCTTCTTTTAAAATTGTATTTACTTTATCATTTGTTATACCATAAGGTATACGAATATAAAGTGGTATACTTCCAGTTATATTAGATATTATATCTTTAGTTAAAGTTATTTGTTCAATTACTTGTTCTTTAGGAATCTTAGTAAAGAACTTGTGTGTATAACTATGAATACATACAAGATTCCCATTTTTATATTCTTCCTCAATAATCTCTGGATATTTTTCTGCTTGTTCACCAAGTACAAAAAAAGTTACATTTGCATTTTTTTCTTTTAAATATTCTAAAAGAGAGTTAGTATATTTACTTGGACCATCATCAAAAGTTAAAACAAGTAGTTTTTTATCTTTGTATAATGAAATAAGATATTTTTCTCTTTCTGAGTATTCAATAGTACTTCCTTTAATATATAGCATTCCTATATTAAGAATTAATAGAAGTATAGTAATAATTAATATTTTTTTATTTAACTTTTTTAGACAATTTTTAATCATTTTTTCCCTCAATATATGTATATGATAAACCAAATAATATATCCATTATAGTTTGACTTAAAAACCTATGTTTGATATAATAATCATACTAGAGGTGAAAAGAATGATTGAAGATAGAGTTATATCACCAGAACTTACATATGAAGATGAAGAATTTGAGGAAAGAATGGATGAAACAAGCCTTAGACCTCAAGTTTTTTCTGAATATATTGGTCAAGAAAAGGTAAAAGAAAATTTAAAAGTATATATTGAAGCTGCAAAAGCAAGAGGGGAAGCATTAGATCATGTATTACTTTATGGACCACCTGGTCTTGGAAAAACTACTCTTGCAACAATTATTGCAAATGAAATGGGAAGTAATATTAAAATAACATCTGGACCTGCAATAGAAAAAGCGGGAGACTTAGCAGCAATACTTACAAATCTTCAAGAAGATGATATATTATTTATAGATGAAATTCATAGATTAAATAAATCTGTTGAAGAAATATTATATCCAGCTTTAGAAGACTTTAACTTAGATATTGTAATAGGAAAAGGACCTGCTGCAAAATCAATAAGACTGGATTTACCAAGATTTACTCTTGTTGGAGCAACAACAAAAGCAGGATCTCTTTCATCTCCTCTTCGTGATAGATTTGGAATAAACAATAGACTAGAACTTTATACAGAAAAAGAACTTGCAAAAATCATTACAAGAAGTGCTGGAATTCTAGGTGTTGGAATAGAAGACGATGCGGCTTTAGAAATTGGGTCAAGATGTAGAGGAACACCAAGAATTGCAAATAGATTATTAAAAAGAGTAAGAGATTTTGCACAAGTTGAAAAAAAAGAATGTATAGATTATGAGGTTGCAAAAAAAGCTTTAGATAGACTTGAAGTAGATGAAATAGGACTAGATAATACAGATAGAGTAATGCTTGAAGCTGTAATTGAAAAATTTAATGGTGGTCCTGTAGGACTAGATACTTTAGCAGCATGTATAGGAGAAGATAAAGATACAATAGAAGACGTATATGAACCTTATCTTATGCAAATAGGATTTTTAACAAGAGGCCCAAGAGGAAGACTCGCAACACCTCTTGCATATGAGCATTTAGGGATTGAATATCCATTTAATGATAAGAAATAGTAGGAGATAAAAATGAAAAAAGTATTGATGCATGTATGTTGTGCACCCTGTTTTATTACTATACAGGAAGATATAGAAGAAAATGGAATGCTAATTGATTCTAAAAGAGAAAAAGTAGAATTAACAGCTTATTGGTATAATCCAAACATACATCCAAAAGTAGAATATGAAAGAAGAAAAGAATCCTTCAAAAAATTTTGTGATATGAAAAATGTAAAAAATGTTGTATGTGATGAATATGATATGACAGGATTTATTAAAGATGCAGTAGAAAATGTCGGAGAAGGTAAAAAATGGGATATAAGATGTAAGTATTGCTACTACAGAAGACTTGAAAATGTTTTTAAATATGCAGCGGAAAATCATTATGATATTGTATCTACAACACTTACAAGAAGTCCATTTCAAAATCATGATGCAATAAATTTTGTAGCAGAAGAACTTTCTAAAAAATATAATATCAAATATGTTTATTCGGACTATAGACATACATATTATGAAGGGCAGAAAAAAGCTAGAGAGTATGAATTATATATGCAAAAATATTGTGGGTGTGTATTTTCATTTGATTCTGGTAAATGGAAATATTAATAATAAAGGAAAGTTGGGATACTAATGAAAAAATATTCTAAGGGAAAATTAAAATTTAAGAGACTATTTATATTTTTTATATCGCTATTTTTAGTCATGTTATTCTTAGGACTTATATTATTATTTGTTTTTTGTTTAAAAGATAAATTTGATGTATCTTCAGATATAAATGATGCAATAAATGTTTCAGATGATGTTGCAACTAATTCAGATCCTATAATAATAGATAATTTAGTTATAGGAGCAATATATAATAATACATGGGTTAGTGCGAGTAAATATTATTTAAAAAGTAGTAAAAAAGCAGATTTAGACACATATGTATATAATAAGGATACTAGAGCTGGTGAATATAAGATAAAAGATACATATACATACGGAGATAGTATTTTTGCAAATACAAGTTATCCAAATTATATTGACGAATATTTTGCAATTCCTAAAGATACATATGCTTTGACTTCTCAGTTTAAAGAGGCAGATGTTGAATCAAAAGATTATGAAAATGTAAAAAAAGCTTTAGGAGTATATAGAATATATAATAACACTATAAAAATAAATAATGTTTATTCTGGTTACATAAATGTAAATACACCGATAAGAATTATTGTAGTTACAAGTTCAAATAAAGGTATGTTTGGTGGAATATATAGTGGAATTGTTGTTACTAATATGAATAGTAATAAATCTAAAATATTACAATATAGTTATACAAAAGATTTGAATAATAGCTATGATTTCCCGTTATATTCTGTTGAATTCTTAGCAGATCTTAATGGTGATGGAATGTCAGAGATAATAACAAGAGAAGTTACAGAGTTTAATGTTACATATAATGTGTTTGAATATAAGAATAATAAATATCAAAAAGTATTATGTGAAACAATGAAAGGAAAATAAACAACTTTGATTGACATTTAAAAATAAAAATAGTATAATGATTATATAACGTTGAAGGGACGAGTAAGTTTTAACACTGTTAAAAGAGAGAATTGGTCATGGGCTGGAAGCCAATTTTAATAAGATATTACCGAAGACTACCCCTGAGTTAGTAGGAAACTACCGTTGATTTCGTAAAATCATAAAATGAGTAAAATATTAGGGTGGAACCGTGCAATAAATATATTGTACCCCTATAGGCATAAAGTGTGCTTATAGGGGTACATTTTTGCTATAACTTAGAAATTTATATAAGGAGGAAATGGTTCTATGTTAAATATTTTTATAAAAGTCACGAGATGTATTAAGTAATTAAAATAAACGAAAAATAAATATATAATAGGAGTGATTAAAAATGAGTAAATATGTAAATAAAAATAATGAAGTATATGAAGCAGAAATGGACTTAAATGTATTAAGACATACAGCTTCACACATAATGGCACAAGCAATAAAGAGATTATATCCAGAAGCAAAACTTGCAATTGGACCTTTTATTGAAAATGGTTTCTATTATGATATAGATGTTGAACCAAAACTTGTTGAAGCTGACTTAGAAAAAATTGAAGCTGAAATGAAAAAAATAATTAAAGAAAACTTAAAAGTTGAAGCATTTATACTACCAAAAGATGAAGCACTTAAATTAATGGAAGAGAAAAATGAGCCATATAAAATTGAATTAATAAATGAATTACCAGAAGGTGAAGATATATCATTCTTCAAACAAGGAGAATTTGTAGATTTATGTACTGGTCCACATATGCTTTATACTAAAGCAGTAAAAGTATTTAAGTTAATGAATCTTACAGGTGCATATTGGAGAGGCGATGAAAAAAATAAAATGCTTCAAAGAATATATGCAGTAGCTTTTGATTCTAAAGAAGGGCTTGATGAATATTTAAAACAATTAGAAGAAGCAAAACAAAGAGATCATAGAAAAATTGGTAAAGAACTAGATTTATTTATGACTCATGAACTGGTTGGAGCAGGACTTCCTTTATATTTACCAAATGGTGCAACTATTAGAAGAATTCTTGAAAGATATATTCAAGATAAAGAATTATACTTAGGATATAAACATGTTTATACTCCAAGTTTAGCAAATGTTGCACTATATAAAACAAGTGGACACTGGGATCATTACAAAGATGATATGTTCCCACCAATGCAAATGGATAATGAAGAAATGGTTTTAAGACCAATGAACTGTCCACATCATATGCTAGTATATAAAAATAAATTACATTCATATAGAGATTTACCAATTAGAATAGGTGAACTTGCAAATGACTTTAGATATGAAGCAAGTGGTAGTGTTTGTGGACTTGAAAGAGTACGTCAAATGTGCCAAAATGATGCTCACTTATTTGTAAGACCAGATCAAATAAAAGATGAAGTTGGTAAAGTTTTAAAACTAATTCAAGAAGTATATATTAGAGATTTTGGTTTCTCTCCAGACTCATTTAAATATAGATTATCATTAAGAGATAAAAATAATGTAGAAAAATATATAGATAATGATAAAATGTGGAATACAGCAGAAAGCCAATTAAGAGAAATATTAAAAGAACTTAATATAGATTTTTATGAAGCAGAAGGAGAAGCCGCTTTCTATGGACCTAAAATAGATATTCAAATTAAAACTGCTCTAAATCATGATGTTACAATTCCTACTTGTCAATTAGACTTTGCTTTACCTGAAAGATTTGATCTTGAATATGTAGATCAAAATGGTGAAAAACAAAGACCAGTTGTAATACATAGAGCAATTCTTGGAACTTCAGATAGATTTATTTCATTCTTAATTGAAGAAACAAAAGGAAATCTACCTGTATGGCTATCTCCATTACAAGTTAAAATATTAACAATTGCAGATAGACATATTGAATATGCAGATAAACTTGCAGAAAAAATGGAAAGAATGGGAATTAGAGTAGAAGTAGATGCAAGAGAAGAAAAAATGGGATATAAAATTAGAGAAGCACAACTTCAAAAAACTCCATATATGTTAGTTGTTGGAGATAACGAAGTAAATGAAGGAAATGTAAGCGTTCGTACTAGAGAATCTAGAGAACTTATATCAATGTCTCAAGAAGAATTTATTAATAAAATAAAAGCAGAGACAAAAGCTCCATCTAATGTAGAATAATTTAAAAGCACACTATAAATTAGTATAGTGTGCTTTTTGTGATTAGTTTACTAAAACACGTAACAAAAATGAAATGATATAGATAACAATAAGAAATATGCATGACAAATAAAAGTTACAATTCAACTCTTGTAGATAAATGTAATTGTAAATATAGTGACTTTTTTCTCTCTTAAATGTAAAATAAAATTGTATACAAAGAAAGGGGAAAAATATATGAAAAGAATAAAAAATATAATGCCTATACTAATGGTATTAATGCTAATTGTTGGCATTAGTTCTAATGTATATGCCGCAAGTGGTACAATCACTTATGGTGGTACAGCTGGAAATATATTTGAAGCCACTGGTAAAGGTCCAAAGACTGACCATACATCATGTACATATGCAATAGATAATCAACCTGCATGGTGTATAGATGCTGGTGTTGACGTTGTACAAGGAGAAGGATATGAGTGCACTAGAGATCATGCAGATGGCGGTGCTTTAAGTTGGCTTATGTATCATTCTCATCAAATGGGTGGTCCAATAGACAATCAAATTATTCAAGCCGCTGTTTGGTCACTAACAGGAAACATAGTTACAAACGTTTCTGGAAATCAAGCTTTTTCAGATCAAGTAGCTTCAGTTATAGAACAAGCAAGCCATTGTAATGATAATTTACAAGTTGCTAATGCTGAGATACATGTAGCAAATGGAGATTATAGTGTAAGATATGATAGATCAAGAAATGCTTATGTATCTTCAAAAATAACAGTATCAAACGGAACATCTGATTTACAAAATGCTCCTATGGGATCTTGGTTAGAAAACTTTGAAGATGGAGTAAGAATAGTTGTACCAGCTGAACTAGTTTCAGGAGATACTTCTATGACAATTGTTGCTAATTGTACATCAAGTGGTGAAGGTTATGGACCTGCTAAAGTATGGACTAAAGCAGGATCACAAACTCTTGTAACACCATCTAAAATGACAGTTTCTGGTCAAGGAACATCTGCAACATTTAATTTAACTGCAGTTGGTGATTTAAAAGTTCTAAAAAATGATGAACATGGTAAAGCTATATCAGAAACTCAATTTAGAGTAACTGGTGGACCAGACAATATAAATACAATTATCACTACAAACAAAGATGGAGTAGCTGAATTAAGAGAAATAAGAGTAGGAGATTATACAATAACTGAGGTATCTGTTCCAGGTAACTTATATATAAGTCAAAATACTCAAAATGTTTCTTATCATGTTAATAGTGGCTATACAAACACTATTACATTCCAAGCTTTAAATAGCTATAAAAGAGGAAGTACTCAATTATCAAAATCAGACCTATATTATGCAAAAAATCCAAAAGGTGATTGCAAATTAGGTGGTGCAAAATATGGTGTTTTTGCTGCAACAGATATATATGAAGGTGAAACACTAGTATTTTCAGCAGATGAACAACTTACTGAAGTAGTAACTGATGCAAATGGCGATACTCCAGTAGTTAAAGAGGTATATTGTTCTAAACTTGGAAAATGGCTTAGTGGTATACCAGTAGGAAGCTACTATTGGAAAGAATTAGAACCATCAGTAGGATACTTACTAAATGAAGAAAAAGTAAACTTTGAAATTGTAAATAATAAAGATTTATATACTTTTGATCTAGATAAAGTTGACGTAACTCAAAATGAAAAACCTATTTTAGGTAGAATTCAAGTTATAAAATACGACAACGATAACAGCAATGAAGATGAAGAAAATAATACAGAAAAAAGTCCTGCAGCAGGAGCAGTATTAAAAGTAACTCTTGTATCAGCAAAAGGAACTGATCAAGAAGCAAGAAATACATATACTGCAGTTGTAGATGATAAAGGATATGCAGAATTTGTAAATGAAGATTTAAGAGAAGAATGCTATCCATATACAATACCTTATGGTAAATATGAATTAACTGAAGTAAGTACAAGTGAATATGGTCAAACACACTACTTCTTTATTGATCCAGAAGAAGTTGACGTATATCGTAACGAAGAAGATGAAAAAAGAATAGTTGCAGATGAACCTGTTCCTATGTATTTAAAAATAGTAAAAAGAGATAAAGATACTAAAGAAGAAGTACACTTAGCAGGTGCTCAATATAAAATTTGGGATTGTAAAGCAGAAAGATTTGTAGTTCAAAATGAATCACCTTCTTGGGAAGAAAAAGATATATTTACTACAAATGATGAAGGATATGTTTATACTTATCAAAAATTATACGCTGGAGATTATATAGTATATGAAGTTACTGCTCCAAAAGGATATTATTTAGATGATGAATATAGACTACCAGAAAATGAAGCAGATTGGGGAGACGAAACTAAAGGTGGAGTAAAAATTCACATAGACAAACATGCTTTAGGTATTATTGAAAGTTCTTCTCCAAGTTCTACAAAACCAGATTTAGTATATGTTTTAGATATGTATAACTCACCATTAAAAGCACAACTTGAAGTTGAGAAAAAAGGTGAAAAAATAACTGGTGTAACAACTGCAAATGTTAGTTACAAAACAACTGGAGATAATACTGAAGAACTTGAAAAATACATTGCTACATATAGCTTTGTTGGATTACCAGGAGTAACTTATGAAATATATGCAGTTAATGATATTAAATCTCCAGATGGAAGAATAACTTATGTTCCAGCTAATAAAAGAGAAGATACAATTACTACAGATGAAAATGGATATGCTATAACTAAAGAATTATATCCAGGTGAATACAGAATAGTTGAAACTGTAACACCAGTTGGATATATAGTAGATGAAAACATACCAAATGTTACATTAACTAGCACAGATTCATTAAAAAGAGTAGAAATTCATAACAAAGAACTTTCAGACATTAGACAGAAATTAGGATTAACTTTTGAAAAAATATTTGAAGAAGTTAATTACTCAAATAGTGAAACTGTTGAAGAAAGAGCAGTATTTGGAGTATATACAAAAGAAAATATCTTAACATATACTGGAAATGTTGCAATAGGTAAAGATAAATTAGTAGATTTAATTGAAGTAGATGAAGATGGAGATGTAACAAGTTATATAGATCTTCCACAAGGAACATACTATGTAAAAGAATTATATGCTTCATATCCATATACAGCAAGTACAGAAGAAGTAGATTACACATTAAATTATAATGGAAATTCAAAACAAGAATTTGTTGTAGTTTCAGGAGATGAATTTACTAATACATATGACAGTGCATCAATTACTTTAATAAAATTATCAACAGCAACAGTAGATAATGTGATTTTAAATGGTGATCAAATTGATACATCTGAATTAGATGAAACTGTTCAAGAAATATTAAATACAATTAAAGGAATGACAGAAACAGAAATTAAAGATTATTTTGAAGAAAATAATGTAAAATTTGTTGCAGGTGCAACATATAGAGTTTACACAGATGAAGAATGTAAAAATGCATTAAGAATAAAAAATGAAAAAACTGGAATTTTTGAACTAGCAGAACTTGTTACAAATGAATCTGGATTAATTAAACTTGAAAATGTTCCGCTAGGACATTACTATGTAAAAGAAGTTGAAGCTCCACAAGGATATGAATTATCTGATGAAGTTATTGAAATAGATTTAGACATAGAAAGTAAAAATACAATGTTATATCAAGCTTTAATGGAAACTCTTATTGTTAAGCCAATGATTAGTAAAATTGATATATTTACATCTGAAGTTGTTCCAAATTGCGTATTTGAAATTGCAGATGAAGAAGGAAATGTATTGTTACATTCAACAACAGATGATAGAGGTATGGCGTTCATTCCAGTTGTAATGTTTGAAGATGGAAAAACTTATACTTATACTGAAATTAAAGCACCAGATATCTATGATATAGATACAACTCCTCATGAATTTACAGCAAAAATTGATGAAGAAGGAAATTGGGTAACAGATTTAATTGAGGTATCAAACTTAAGAAAAGTAACAGATCTTCCATTAAAAAAATTAGATATGTTTGATTCAACACCTATACCAAATTGTAAATTTGAACTTAAGAGTTTAGAAACAGATTGGAAAGTTGAAGGAGTAACAGATGAAAATGGTGAATATGTATTTAAAGATGTTCCATATGGAAAATATACATATACAGAACTAGAAGCTCCAGAAGAATACTTAATAGATACAACTCCTCATGAAATAACAATAGATAGTAATGACATGAAAATTGTTGTTTATAATGAGTTAAAACCAGATACAGGAGATATTGCTGTTGTTGCACTTGTAATAGTTGCAGTAGTATGTGTACTTGGAGTAGTATTTGTTATAGTAAAAAATAAAAAATCTAGTAAATAATTTAGATTAATCTGATAAGGAAATGGTTAAACCATTTCCTTTTTTTATATAAAAAATATTAATAATTTTAATGTAATATGAGTGTAATATTTAGTGCACAAATAAATGTAATTTTTTGCATATTCTTTAATATTTTTACTTTTTTAGGTAAAATATAAATGTAATATATAAAAATTGGGAGGTTATTTATGAAAAAGCAAAAGATTATTTTATGTTTTATAGTATTGTGTGCTTTATGTATGTTTAGTACATCAATTAATGCGGCTACACAAGTAACTAGTGGCATAAAATATGTAAATGTAACTATGTGGGATATAAATCCACTAGAATATAATCGCTATGCCAGAGGTGGACAAGGCTCTTCTTCTGCAATTGATAGCTCAAGAACGCTAGAAATAATTGCAGGAGATCTTCCATCTGGTGGTTGGGCAAATACAGATTTAGGATTAAGCCATAATGGACAATATTGTGCTATTCAAGGAATTGTTGGAAATACACTTTCTAATGGATTTCCAACATATAATTATCCAAATTCAAATGGAATAGTATTATTTCCATCAGATGCTACAGCATCTAGTTTTCCATCAGTTTATCCAACTATATATAAAAATTATCAATTCCCTTTCTATAAAAATTCAGAAGGTTTTTATGAATTCGATAGTAATACACATATAGTAAGTGTGGATACAGCAAATAGAAGATTTAATCTTTTTGCAGGAAGTAATAATGGGTATACAGGGTTTTTCCCATTTAATAGTCATACAGATAATTTATCTAGTTTTGAGTCAAGAAACTATAATTTTTCTGCATATTTTGAGATTCCAATGTACATGAATTCAACAGGTTTAACAAAAAATTCTGCTGGAAATTTTGTAGATTCAGTATTTAATTTTAGAGGAGACGATGATATTTGGATATTTATAGATGATCAATTAGTATTAGATATGGGTGGTTGTCATGGTGCAGTATCTGGAAGTATAAATTTTAGAACAAAAACAGCAACAGTTAGCCAAGGTGCAAGAAGTGATGGAGCAGTATATTGCCCACAAGTATCTTCATTTAATATATCTGAAGGAAATCATACTATTAAAGTATTCTATTGCGAAAGAGCAACAGGAGAATCAAATTTTAAAGCAACATTTAACGTAATGCCATCTAATTTAATAGTTAAACATATAGATAAAAATTCTGGAAAAGTTATGGCCACTGATACTATAACAGATTATCCAGGAGAAGTAAGACAAACTTCTGCAAGAAATTTTGAGGGGTATAAAGTAGCTCAAAAACCTGCAACAGAAGTTTATGTATTAACAGAAGAAGATCAAACAGTATACTATTATTATGATTTAATAAGAGTAGACTTAGACATAACAAAAACAATTGATGCTACAGCATCTACTTCTGTATTAAATTTAGAAGGTGCTAGATTTAAAGTAGTAGCTACTAGTTTTCCAGATTTAGTAAAGAACTTTGCAAATCCTGAAACTGAATACTATTCTACAGTTACAGATGCTAGTGGACATTGTGTGGTAAAAGGTTTACCTTATGGTACATATACTATAGTTGAGGATATTATTCCAAGTATAGCATATGCAGGTATGTTCATGTTAAATGGAGCTACAGATAGGATATCAAGTTTTTCAACTACAATAAATGAAGATAAAACTTATACATATAATTTAAATGATGTTCCAAAGAAAATGAATATAACAGTATATAAAGAAGATATTGAAACAGGAACAACAACACAAGGTGATGCTCATTTAGAAGGAGCAGAATATACAATATATAGAAATTCTAATTGTACAGATTCAATTGAAACAATTACAATTGAAAAAAATGCAGATGGAACATATAGTGCAACAAGTGGTTGGTACTTAGTTGGAACATACTATGTAAAAGAAACAAAGGCACCAGAAGGATACTTAATGGACGAAAGAGTATATACTATTTCACAAGATCCTTCATCTCAAACAACAGAGTATACAAGTCATACAATAACATCAAAAGATAAAGTAAAAAGAAATGATATAGAAATAATAAAAAATATAGGAGAAACATCAAATACTCCACAATTCCCACTAGATAAATGTAAATTTACAGCAACACTAATATCTAGTATTGGGACAGATCATGAATTATCTGTAGAATGTACAGCGGAAACAGATAGAAATGGATATTGTATAATAGAAAATTTACCATATGGAAAATATATAGTAAAAGAGACAACAGTATCTCCAATATCATTAAGATGTGCAGACTTTAGAATATTTGTAGAGTTAGATAGAACAGAAAAGACAAATCCATATGTACCAAAAGATGGAACATTTGATGCAATAACTTTAGGAGAAGAAATTGGAACAACAAAAGAATATGATACAACATATAATTGGTTAGATATAGGTGGACGTATAGTAGATATTCCAAAAGTAATGCAAATAAAAATAAGAAAAGTAGATGAATATGCAACAGAAGAAAATCATCAATATACACAAGGAGATGCAGTACTTAAAGGTGCAATATATGAGATTTATAGATATGATCCACAAACAGATGCATACACAGAATATGTATATGATATAACAGTAGATCATATGGATGAAGATGGATATTGGTGTGCAGAGTCTAGAGAATTACTTGTTGGAAAATACATGGTAAAAGAAAAAATAAAATCAAGTAGAGAAGAACAAGATGGAAAGATATATAACTATTCATATGCTGAAGGATATTTGGTAGATGAACAAGAATATTATTTTGAATCAAAACCAGATGAACAAGAAGTAAGAAAAACATATCACAGTGATATATCAACAGAAAGAGTAATAAGAGGAAGAGTTGATGCAATAAAATATAACAATAATAGTGAATCAACAGATAAAAGTCCTGCTCAAGGAGCAATATTAAGACTAACATTAAATTCAAATCCAGAAGTATATTATGAAGGAACAATAAATGAAAAAGGATATGTAGAATGGGTAGAAGAAAAATCAAGAGATAAATATTATCCATATACAATACCATATGGAAAGTATACAATCTCAGAAGTAAAAGCAAGTAACTCAGGAGAGCATACTTTCATATACAATCAACAAACAGAAATAACATATTCAACTCAAACGCAAAAATATATATTTAGTGATGAATATGTAAGAATGCGTTTAACAATAGAAAAATATGATGGAGAAACATTAAAGAAATTACCAAATGGAGCAACATTTAAAATATGGAATGTAGATAAACAAAGTTGGTATGAAGAAATGGCATATCCATCAGGAGAGATGGTATCAGAATTTATAACAAATGATGAAGGATACATAATATTAAATAGACATTTAGAAGCAGGACATTATGTTATATATGAAACAAAAGCACCATATGGATATTATCTAGAAGATGATTTAAGAATTGGTGCAAGAGGATATGAATTCTCAATAGGAGTAGAAGCAGATGGTGTAGTTGCAGTATATCATAATAATGAAAGAACAGAACTAAGTTATGATATTGAACAATACGATAATATACCAACAAAAATGTATAAATGGACAGCAGTTGTAAATGATCCACCACAAAAAGCAATAATTAAGGTAACAGATTTAGCAGAGCAATTTACAAAAGTAACAACAGAAGATAATGAATATGGAATAGTAAATACTCCTATATTTGAGGAAAAAGGATTAGAAGGTGTAGAGTTTGATGTTATAGCAGCAGAAGATATATATACACCAGAAGGAACTTTAAGATATTTTAAAGGACAAGTTGTTTCACATATAAAAACAGATGAAGAAGGTATAGATGAAACAGTTGAAATATATTTAGGAAAATATGAATTAGTACAAACAGAGGTACCAGAAGGATATATTTTAGATACAACTCCAATAGAAATAAATATTGAATATACAAACCAATATGAAAGAGTACAAATAATACCAATAGAAGTAAAAAATAAAAAACAAGAAGTAAAACTTGAGTTTGAAAAGGTATATGAAGACTTAAGTGTATCAAAATTTAAATTTGAAGGACAAGTAGCTGTATTTGGAATATATACAAATGAAACAGTTAAAAATTACAAAGGACAAAATACATTAGGAAAAGATGAACTAGTAGATGTAATAACAACAGATGTAAATAATATGTTAGAAAATAATGTTGAATTACCAGAAGGTTCATACTATGTTAAAGAATTATATGTATCAAACCCATATGCTAAGTTAAATGATAAATTTGAATTTACAGTTGAATATACAAATTCAAGTAATAATCCAATTAGTGTGACTGTAAATAATGGAAAAGTAACTAATAGAGTAAAAACTTCAGAACTAGAATTAATTGTATATCCAGATGTTATATATGATGAATATGAGATATCTAAAGTTAAAGATATTGAAAAACTTGAAGAATTAGCTAAAGAATATGGTATAGCAAACAAAACATATGGTGTATATCATGATGAGGCTTGTACTAAACCAGTTATTACAATTAATGACAGTGAAGCTACATTTGAAACAAATGAATATGGAATAATAGATATACCAGATATGCCAACAGGAACATATTACTTTAAAGAAATAATTGCACCATATGGTTATGATTTATCTGATGAAGTAATAAAAGCTGAAATTACAGAAACATCTGTAAAAGTTGTATTAACAGCTAGTGAACCAACAAAGAAAGCGGATTTACTAAGAAAAGTAGATACATTTACAAAAGATATAGTTAAAGACTGCGTATTTGAAATTCTAGATGAAGAAGAAAATTTAGTATATACTGGAGTAACAGATGAAAATGGTATAGTTAAAGTACCAGTAATATATTTTGAAAATGAATCAACATATTATTACAAAGAAATATCTGCACCAGATATGTATGATATAGATGAAACATTACAAGAATTTGTTGTAAAATACGATGAAGAAAAATGTGAATGGTTATTAGAACCTATACAAGTTGGAAATGATAGAAAAGTAATAGATTTTGTAAAAGTAATCAAAAAAGATAGTGAAACTAGTGAATTACTTGAAGGATGTGTATTTACAATTGTACTTTTAGATGAAAATGGAGACGAATATGTAAATGCAAATGGAGAGAAAATATACTTAGTAGAAAATGCTATGACAAATGAAAATGGAGAATATGTGATAGAAAATGTACCATATGGAACATATAAATTCGTTGAAATGAAAGCACCAGAAGGATATGAAATAGATGAGGATATGACAGGACTTACTTTTGTTGCAAATGATGATAGTAAAGAAGGAATAATCTTTGAAGTAACAAATACAGGAGATATCGCAGTTGTTGCACTTGTAATAGTTGCTGTAGTATGTGTACTTGGAGTAGTATTTGTTATAGTAAAAAATAAAAAATCAAATAAATAATTTAGATTAATATAAAAGGAAATGGTTAACCATTTCCTTTTTTCGTGTAGTAAAAATTTAAATGTGTAATAAAAATGTAATCACTTTTTTCTTTTTGTAACAAAAACAACATTCAAAAAAAACATAATATTATAAATAATGGTTATTATTCCAAAAATTGGAAAAAATTATGAATAATGTTCATTTTTGTAATACAATAAAAATGGAAGGAGAATGTATATGAAAAAGAGTAAATTTTTAATACCTGTAATTGCAATATTCTTTTATTTAATATTAGGAGTTAATATAAATAATGTATATGCTTCTAATGTTGGAGTTGACATATCTAATTCTGCTGCTAGTAGATATCTAGCTACTGGTGCAGGAGGAGATACAGACCATTCAGCTGTAAAATATTCAGTAAATGGTACACCAGCATATTGTATACAGGCGGGTATAGCAATAAGAAGTAGTTATACTTACGGTGAAGTAGGATCAATAAATGATGCTAGATTTAGCTGGATTATATATAATATAGGAGATCAAGATTTAAAACAAGCTGCAATATGGCAACTTGCAGGATATGTAGGATATGGATCTTATGTAATAAATAAAGATGATGCTATAGATAATACTATTAATCAAGCAACAGATGCTATAAACTCTCAATGGCCATTAAGTGCTGGAGTTTCAATAGATCCAGGTGAATTCTATTATGATGGTAATTTAAATGCTTTTGTATCACCAACAGTTCATATTTCAAATTCATTTGGAACACAATTAAATGGTGCAACATGGAATTCATATATGATAGATGGTTGGGGAAATAATTGTGGTCAATCAGTAGGAAGTGGAGATTATAGAATTGTTGTTCCTGTAGATGGAATAGGTGGCGTTATGGATGTCAGTGTAACTGTAAGAGGTGAAGGATATAAACAAATTTATGGAAATCCAACAATTTGGGGAGATGGATCTCCAACTCACCAGTTAGTTATTACACCAAACATGGCAGATGCATGGGGAAATGATGCTACAAGTGGTAATGTACATTTAAACCCAGTAGGAAATCTTGTTATAGAGAAGAAAGATAGTTATGACCAATATAAAGAAGGAGCAATATTTAATGTATCAGGACCAGGAGGAACATGGGATGTAGCAACTGGAGCTGATGGGAAAGCATATTTAAATAATATACTTTTAGGAGCATATACAGTAACAGAAACACAAGCTCCAGATAAAATGAAAAATGAAGAAGAAAACAGAGTTGTATCAGTACAAGTAAATGCTGGAGCAACAGTAACTTATACAAGAGTAAATGGTTATCCAAGAGGAAGTGTTAGACTTGTAAAATATGATTCAGATAATAGAGGAGCAACTTTAGGTGATTCTGTACTTAATGGAGCAAAATATAATTTATGTGCTGCTGAGAATATATTTGAAGGAACAACTTTAGTATATTCAGAAAATCAAATAATAACAGAAGTTATTACAGATGAAAATGGTAATACACCAGCAGTTACAAATTTACCACTTGGAAATTATTACTATATTGAAACTCAAGCATCAGAAGGATTTACACTTAATCCAAATAGGACAGGCGTTTCAATAAATTATGAAGGGCAATATGTTTATGTTATTCCAGAAAGTTATTGTGAATCATCTGAGCAACAAGTAAAAGCTCATATATCAATAAAGAAAAGACTTGGAGCAACAGATTGTGACCCAGAAATAAACTTAAGTGGAGTACAATTCAAAATTACTTCAATAAAAAATAGTTCAAAAATATATTATACTAACATATCTGGAGCAGATGGAATATGTGCAGCACAAAATATTCCATATGGAAAATATATAGTATCTGAGTGTCAGTTAAATGATGCAGGATATAAGATTCCGGACTTCGAGGTATTCTTTAGTGAAAACGGGAAAACTTACGAATACACTAAAGTAGATGAATCTAAAAAAATGAGAATTGCTGTTACCAAAGAGATATTGTTAAAAGATGGAGAAGCAACAGATGCACATGTTGATGGAGCAATATTTACTGTTTATAGAGATAGTGCATGTAAAGATAAAGTTTGTGATATTGGACCAACAGATTCAAATGGATATGCAATATCTGGAACAATGAGAACAGGAACATACTATATGAAAGAAACAACATTCCCAGTAGGAATTGATCCAGATGCAGTAATACCAGGAGAAAATATTACATATAGAAATAAAGTATATACAATAAGTGAAAGCAATAAAACTCAAGGAAATGATGTTATTATTTCACCAATTACAATACAAAACGAGCCAAATAGAAATCATATAGAAATAATAAAAGATTTAGGTAAAACATCAAATACACCTCAGTTCCCACTAGATAAATGTAAATTTACAGCAACACTTGTATCAAGTATAGGAACAGACCATGAATTTTCAAGAGAATGTACAGCAGAAACAGATGAGAGAGGTTACTGTATAATTGAAGATTTACCATATGGAACATATATTGTAAAAGAAACAAAAGTGTCTCCAATATCATTAAGATGTGCAGATTTTACAGTGTTTGTAGAAAAAGATAAAAAAGTAAAGACAAATCCATATGTACCAAAGGATGGAAGTTTCTCAGCAACAACACTTGGAGAAACAATAGGTACAACAAAAGAATATAGTTCGTCATATAAATGGCTAGATGCGAGTGGTCATGTAGTAGATGTACCAAAAGTAATGCAAATAAAAATAAGAAAAGTAGATAAAGATGGTTACGAAGGTGGAGAAAGAGTAGATTATACACAAGGAGATGCTGTACTTAAAGGTGCGATATATCAAATATATAGATATGATCCACAAACAGATGATTATACTGAATATGTATATGATATAACAGTAGACCATAAAGATAGTGAAGGATATTGGTGTGCAGAATCAAAAGACTTACTTGTTGGAAAATATATGGTAAAAGAAAAGATAAAATCTAGTGAAACAGTTGAAGGCATAACATATAATTATTCATATGCAGAAGGATATTTATCTGATCCAGAAACATATTATTTTGAACAAAGACCAGATTTACAAACAGTAAGACTTACATATCACAGCGATATATCAAAAGAAGAAGTAATAAGAGGAAGAGTACAAGTAATAAAATATGATAATGTATTAGACTCATCAGAAAATGTAGCATCTGAAGGAGCAATACTAAGGCTTACTTTAGACTCATCTAATGGACAAGTATACTATGATGTTACAATAGATAAAAAAGGATATGGAGATTTTATAGATACAAATGACGAGTCACATAATACAGCAATAAAAACATGTTATGGATATAAATATTTACCATATACAATACCATATGGAAAATATACAATAACAGAAGTAAAAGAAAGTAATAAAGAAGAACATACAAGTTTCTTTGTGCAACCAGAAGATGTTGAAGTAAGAAGAAGTGCACAAAAAGAATATAGAATAGAAGCAGATGAGCCAGTACAAATGTATATTGAAATACAAAAAAGAGATAAAGATACTGGAGCAACAGTAGAACTTGCAGGTGCAAAATTTAAAGTATGGAATGTAGAAAAGCAAGAATTTGTATCACAAATGCTATATCCAAGTGGGGTATATATAGATGAATTTGAAACAAATGATGAAGGCTATGTTATATTACCACAAAAATTAGAAGCAGGAGACTATATTATATATGAAACTGTAGCACCAAAAGGATACTACTTAGAAGAAGAATTTAGAATACCAAGTAATAAAGAAGATATTGGTAAAAAAGATAAAGGTGGAAAATATGTTGTAATAAATAAAGCTGCAATGAAAGTAGATGAAGATACACCATATAATAAAAAAGATTTATTTTATGTTGTAGATATGCCAAATGAACCTTTAAAAGTTAAATTACAAGTAGAGAAAAAAGGTGAAATGTTATCAGAAGTATTAACAGATACAACTAAATATAGAGAAAAATATACTCCAAAATATACAATGCAAGGATTAAAGGGTGTAACATATGAAATATATGCTGTTAATGATATAAAATCACCAGATGGAAAAGTTACATATGTAAAAGCGGGAACAAAAGTAGATACAATTACAACAGGTGAAAATGGTTTAGCGACAACTAAAGAACTTTATCCAGGAGAATATAAATTAAAAGAAACTATAACCCCAATTGGATATTTGACAGATGAAGATATACCAAGTGTAGTACTCACAAATACAGATACATTAAAAAGAGTTGAAATACATAAAAAAGAATTGTCAGATATAAGACAAAAACTAGAATTAACATTTAAAAAGACATTTGAAGAAGTAAATTATGCAAATGGAGAAGATATAGAGAAAAAAGCAGTATTTGGAGTATATACAAATCAACCAATAAACAATTATAAAGGAAATGTTCTAATAGGAAAAGATAAATTAGTAGATATAATAGAAATTGAAGGAGATAATGCAGATGTAACAAGTACAATAGATTTACCACAGGGTGAGTATTATGTACAAGAGTTATATGCATCATATCCATATTCTGTAAGTGATGAAAAGCAATACTTTAATTTAGAATATACAAATAATACAGATGAATTTGTAGTAAAACAAGGAGATAAATTTACAAATACATATGATAGTGCATCAATAACACTTGTAAAATTATCAACTACAACAGTAGATAACATAATATTAAATGGAGATGAGATTGATACATCTGAACTAGATGAGAAAGTTCAAGAAATTTTAAATACAATAAAAGGAATGACAGAAGATGAAGTAAAAGAATACTTTGAAGAAAGCAATATAAAATTTGTTGCAGGAGCAAAGTATAGAATCTATACAGATGAAGAATGTGAAAATGCTTTAAGAATAAAAAATGAAGAAACAGGAAAATTTGAGATAGCAGAAATTATCACAAATGAGACAGGTCTAATTAAATTAGAAAATGTACCATTAGGACACTATTATGTAAAAGAGATAGAAGCTCCTAAAGGATATGAAATTTCTGATGAAATTGTAGAAATAGATTTAGATATGATGAATAAAAATACAATGATGTATCAAGCATTAATAGAAAGTGATGTGAAAACAACATTATTAACAAAAACAGATATATTTACATCTGAAGTAATACCAAATTGTATATTTGAAATAGCAGATGAAAATGGGGAAGTAATATTACATTCTATAACCGACGAGTTTGGAAGAGCTTTTATACCAGTTACATTATTTATAAAAGATAGCAAATATACATATACAGAAATAAAAGCACCAGAGATTTATGATATAGATACAACTCCTCATGAATTTACAGCTAAATTTGATGAAGAAGGAAATTGGGTAACAGATTTAATTGAGGTATCAAACTTAAGAAAGAAATCTAAAGTAACATTAACTAAATTAGATATGGTTGATTCAACACCAATACCAAATTGTAAATTTGAACTTAAGAGCTTAGAAACAGATTTTAAAGTAGAAGGAGTAACAGATGAAAACGGTATATATGTATTTGAAGATATTCCATATGGAAAATATACATATACAGAACTAGAAGCTCCAGAAGAATACTTAATAGATACAGAGCCACATGAAATAATGATAGATACAGAAGATATTAAAATTATTGTAAAAGATGATAGAGCTCCAGATACAGGAGATATTAAAGTAATAGGTTTAAGTATGATTTCAATTTTATCATTAATTGGAATATATACTATTATTAAAAGAAAAGTTGTATGCAATAATTAATATATAAATATATCAGAAATAGAGAATATTGGAAAAAATATTCTCTGTTTTTTATTGTGAAAAAATTTTCACAATAAATATTAAATTTTAATTAAATAATTGTTGACATTATAACAAAATGGGTGTATAACATAGATGTATTTAGCACTTAATAATAATGAGTGCTAAAAGTGGTGATAATATGAATTTAGATGAAAGAAAGAAAAAGATACTTTCTTCTGTAGTTGAAGATTATATTGAATCTGCAGAACCAGTTGGATCTAAAACTTTGGTAGAAAAGTATCATTTAGACTATAGTAGTGCTACTATAAGAAATGATATGAAGATACTTGAAGAAGAGGGATATTTAGAACAACCTCATGTATCTGCAGGAAGAATACCATCTACTAAAGGATATAGGTATTATGTAGATAATTTAATGAAAGAAAGAAAATTATCTATGATGGATATAGATTATATTAATAGTACTATAAATGGATTTGGAGATGTAGATGATATATTTGAACAAGTAGCAGATGTAGTATCAAAAGTTCTTTCTACTCCAACTGTTATTACAAAAAACAATACTGATACAATTGAGAATATAAAAGTTGTGAAAATTTCAGATAACTTATTATTAATAGTATTAATGTCAAAAAATGGTACTGTAAAGGATTGTATAGCAAAACTTACAGATACAGTTGAGGATAGTGTTATAGAAAAAATGACTAGTATTTTAAATCAAAATCTAACAGGAACTCCTCTTCAAGAATTACATTTAGTACTTAATAATGTTATAAGAAAAGATTTAGAAGCTTTTTCAGGACTTATGGAAGAGATTGTAAACAGTATAAAATATGAGATGTCTAAGAATATGAAAAAGTTAAACAGTGGAGTTGAGAAAATATTAGAAAATCCAGAATTTTCTGATATTGAGACTGTAAAGAACTTTATTAATATGATATCTACAAAGGAAATAATAGATTCTGCTTTAGATAAAAGTAAAGAAAATAAGTTAAGTATTGTTATAGGTTCTGAAAATAAAGAAGTATTACTTAATGATTACACTGTAATCTCTTTAGATATAGAAAAAGATAATAGATATTTAGGTAAATTATCTGTAATAGGACCTAAAAGAATGAATTATGCAAAAACAATATCTACTTTAAAATATGTTAATGATAAGTTTAATAATATTTTAAAGTTAAATAAAATTAGTGATGTAAAGGGGGATAATAGTGAAAAGGGAAGAAGATAACAATATTGAAGAAACAACTGAAGATATTCAAATAAATGAGTCTAAAAAGGATAATAAATCTATTGAGGATTTAAAAGCTGAATTAAAGCAAGAAAAAGAAAAATCAGATGAATATTATGAACACTTAAAAAGAAATATGGCTGAATTTGATAACTTCAAGAAAAGAATAACTAAAGAAAAAGATATGATGTATAATACAATATCTGCAAATATAGTTTCAGAATTATTACCAATATTAGATAATTTTGAAAAAGCATTAAATTCTGAAACAACAGATGAGTCATATAAAAATGGTATGGCAATGATATACAATCAATTAATAGAAACTCTAAATAAATTAGGAGTTGAAGAAATAGAAGCTTTAAATACGACATTTGATCCAAACTACCATGAAGCAGTAATGCATGTAGAAGATGAAAGTTATGGAGAAAAAGAAGTAACAGAAGTTTTTAGAAAAGGATATAAAATAGGCGATAAAATAATTCGTCATGCTATGGTAAAAGTAGCAAATTAAATTTAGTTAATTACTTAAGATAAGTATTTAATACAAATCTTAAGTATATAATAATATAAGTAACTTTGTATTTTTAGGAGGTAATTTAATATGTCAAAAGTTATAGGTATAGACTTAGGTACTACAAACTCATGTGTTGCTGTTATTGAAAACGGTGAACCAACAGTAATTCCAAATGCAGAAGGAGCAAGAACAACTCCATCAATTGTTGCATTTGCAAAAAATGGTGAAAGACTAGTAGGTCAAGTAGCAAAAAGACAAGCGGTTACAAACCACGACAGAACAGTTATTTCTATCAAAAGAGATATGGGTTCTGATAAAAAAATAAAAATAGAAAATAAAGATTATACACCACAAGAAATTTCAGCTATGGTTTTACAAAAATTAAAAGAAGATGCTGAAAATTATCTTGGTGAAAAAGTAACTCAAGCAGTTATTACAGTTCCTGCTTACTTTACAGATTCTCAAAGACAAGCAACTAAAGATTCTGGTAGAATAGCTGGTCTTGAAGTATTAAGAATTGTTAACGAACCAACAGCTGCATCTCTTGCTCACGGTTTTGATAAAGATGCAGAACAAAAAATCATGGTATATGATTTAGGTGGAGGAACATTCGATGTATCTATACTAGATATTGGAGATGGAGTATTCGAAGTTTTAGCAACAAATGGTAATAACACACTTAGGTGGAGATGATTTTGATGAAGCTATTATTAATTATTTAGTAAGTGAATTCAAAAAATATAATGGAATAGATTTATCAGCAGATAAAATGGCAATGCAAAGATTAAAAGAAGCTGCTGAAAAAGCTAAAATAGAACTTTCAGGAATGCAACAAACTCAAATTAACTTACCATTTATTACAGCAGACGCTTCAGGACCAAAACACTTAGATATTACATTAACAAGAGCTAAATTTGAAGAATTAATTGGTAAATTAGTTGAAGATACAAGAATCCCAGTTGAACAAGCTATGAAAGATGCTGGAATAACAGCAAA